>Ga0114953_1000740_pt1 | contig 23845 bp, 35 predicted proteins | sample SidtaG_FD_87298 | JGI IMG/M metagenome (GOLD analysis project Ga0114953, IMG submission 87298) | Marine algal microbial communities from Sidmouth, United Kingdom - Sidmouth_Male2 metaG | ecosystem: Host-associated > Algae > Red algae > Unclassified | place: Sidmouth, United Kingdom | collected...
CCGCGTGGGGGGGGGGGGGGGGGGGCCAGGAGAGGGGCCCGCCGGGGGGGGGGGGGGGGGGGGGGGGGGGGGGGAGCGGTAGAAGCGGCCCCTGGAACCTCCAGGGCGCACATTTTGCACCACCGTTATAACTGCAATGAAATCAATCCAGGTAGCGTCGCGTACACGGCCGGAATGCGGCCGGGCGAGTGCTTCTCCGTGCACTCCGTGACGCTCCGTTGCCTGGACACGCTCAGCGCTCGGGAACAACTGCAATCTGAGCCTCATCGTGGTCCACGTTTCAAGTCTCGGACGCAGTTCGTGTCTATACTGTGAGAGTGCAGGGGTGCGCCGAGCTCTAAAATGCGAATATCGTTTCTAAACTATATTGGAAGTTTTGTAGTGTGGAGGGGGGTCGAATATGGTCTAGTACATGCCTTTTCACCCTGTACCGGAGGCGTTCGAAGGCAATTTGAAAATTGTGGGTCTCGGCCCCAGCACAGAGAAACAGCATGCGCCCCACTTTCCCGACGATGTGCTAACTGACGGTTCAAATAGGGGTGTCCGAATGCTTTTTTTCCGTGTAGGGGGCTGCAGGATGGGTTTTTTCAGGTTTTAATTGACAAGAAACCACCGTTCGTTTCTTGCACTGTATCTCAGGTGGAGCTGACTCTAGTATGCTTGAAAATGGTTGGCGAGCATGATTGTCATCTGTCAAACCAGCACGGAATGGTCATGCCCTGCATGAGTGCGGCCGCAGTTGGTCCGTTTCTTTGCGCGGTTGACACCACTGTGACGAAGCCCACCCCAGTCAGATGTTGGCAGCTGTCCGGAAAAGGCCACTATTCACGAGTGGACCGCTTCAGAAAGCCGATGGGCTGAGAAAAAGAAATTGTTCTGGGATGTCCCGGTTTCTGGGACAGGCACCATACGAAAGCGCGCATGTGGTCTTCGTACGTGTCTTTTATGTTCCGTCTGGGTGATACCAACTACCGACGACCCTCCGTACGCTGTCTAATTGACGACGGCCATTGTGCTCTGCCCCCCCCGCCCATCAAGAGCCTTTGGCGGCGGCGGCGGCCACCATTGCAGTGTTGGGGGTGGAGGTGCCATTTCTGCATGTGGCGGCGATGGGGGGGGGGGACCAGTGGGCGGTTGTCTCGGTGGCCGGTTCGAGGGCAGATAGACACTGGGTCACTCGATGCTCTCCAATGGGTCTTACGGAAGGGCCCCTGCAGGCACGTAGAATGGCCACGGTCCGGGGAGTGTCTTTCTATATACCCCTGTCGGCCGTGTCTGGTGCAGCGCCCGTGCCGCTGTCTATCGCTGTGGGGGGCGGCGAGCCGTCGGCGGCTGCGCCGTCGACGTGTCAGCGTCAGCGGTCCCAGCGCCGCTGCCGATGCCGCCGCTGTGGTTGAGTTGGGGGAGGGACGTGTGAGTGCCCGCCATGGTGACATTGACTGCCGTGGCGGCCGAGGCGGGCATCCAGGTGGCATGGGGGACACGGCCCAGCCGGCGTTGCTGCCGAAAAGGGGCCGTACTTTATCAACTGTGACTGGGAATTCAGCGGTGAGGTGTGGTCAGTGAATCAGGAGGCGATGGACGTGCACGTCGTTGCTCCGAAGACGGTGCGAGGGAGTGGACTGAGTTTTTATTGTTGTCGTGCTTCTTTCTTTCTCCTTGTGCTCGTCTCCCATACACCGTCTGCACTGCCAGTCGCGCATTAGTCCGAGCCCCCTATGCCCCTCGGCCCCGAACAAAAGGCCCCAAAAGCAACAAGACCGCCGTCCCCAGCACGCCTACACAGTCGGCGGCGCCGTCGCTGAAGGTACGTTGGCCTCTACAGCGACGGACACCTGCACGGGCGCTGCCCCGGCAATGGCCGACCGGCCCACATACACAACCGCGCACTGTTCCGCCCCCCTCACCGCCGCCTCACGCAGCAAGGGCACCGCCACCATTATTGCCGAGACGGCCGCCGCCTCCGCCGCGGAGGGCTCTCCGCCCCTAAACGCAGCAGACAACGGCACGGGAGCAGAGGCCGCGCCGGCCGACCGGGAGGCCGCGGCAGCAACCGACTGGTCCGCTCCTCCCACTGCGCAGTGGTGCTTACCGTGTGCTCACGCGCAAGCGCATTTTTCTTGTAAAAAGCTCCATATCAAGCTTGCGGACCGGCCTGCATGTTGCCGTAAACGGCCATTTCGCCCACAACAATTAGCGCAACGGAACTGCGTCTCGTCCGGACTGTTGTCTTTACACCATCCGAGGCGCCGCGCCGTGCTGAGCACGGCCATGGCCTTTATTCAGCCCGGTCGCCGCTTTCTTGCGCTTCACAAAGAGTTGCGGCACGCTCGTCTTGGACGGAGTCTAGCTACAGAGCGACCACGTCGCTTACGCTGTTGGCGTGTACAATCGCCCTACAGGCATCAGGCCATGAACCTGAAGGACAACAGCCACACAGACGGTGACGCAGTCAATATTGATTTCCCATTGGGTCAGGAGATCCTAGGCAGTCATGGCGATGTGCTCCGTGAGGAGCTTGACAGCAAGAGAGATTCCGTGTACCAGCTTGTGGGTCACTTTGTAGAGTGTCACCCACAATATTTCGTGCGGCCTCGGCCGAATTTCCTCGACAGTTCTTCCACCAATCGACGTCTTTGCGGGGGATCTTACCGAGGGGGTTTCGGAGCTTTTTACAAGAAAAACGCGCATGCGTGTGAACAAACGATTAGCACCACTGCGCCGCCACCACCGGCACAAATGGCACCGCCGCCGCCAGCGCCGACACGGCCGCCACCGCCGCCGCCAAGGTTTCTCCGCTCGCTCCAGCCGCAGTCACCGGGACAGGCGCCGAAGCCGCGATGGGTGACCGTACAACAGCGGCAGCCGCCCACAGCCGCCCCCCCCCTTCGCCGCTCACAGAACCCACGTCGCCACAACCCCGAACGCCGAGGTTGTCGGCGCCGCTGCCGGCAAACGCTCGCAGCCTGCCCGCAGCGAAAAAAAAGACACGGGAGCCCACGCTCGAACGACAAACCTGGACGACACGGCAGCCGTCCACAGGTCTGCCCCTACGGCACCGCCGCGCCGCCACCAACAGCAGTAGACATCAGCACGGGCACCGATTTCGCGTCGGCACACCGGCCCGCCACGGCAGCCGCCCACAGCTTCCCCTCTCCCAATGCCGACAAAAGTACTAACAACACCGCCACCCTGAATGCCGAGTTAGTCGGCGCCGCCGCCGCCGAAAACTGGCCGCCCGCCACGGCCGCAAACACCGGCACGAGAGCGGACGCCGCATCGGCCGACTGGCCGGCCGTGCCCGCCGGCCACAGCTCCCACCCTCCCACCGCCTCGAAAAGAACCAACGTGTCCGCCACCACCAACGCCGAGATGGTCGGCGGCACCGCCGCCGCGGGCTCGCCTCCCGCTCCCGCCGAAAGCACCGTCGTCATTGACAAGAAGCTCCATCCGAGCCCTGATTTCGACGGTCGCCGATCGCTGCATGTAACTGGGCGTTCGACGGACAGTTATCGGGCTCATGGTTGAGTATTCTTGGATGGGAGGAAGGTCCATCGGCCGATGGGGCTATAGTCACGGAACTGACGCATCGAACACGATTGCCGCGCATCGCACTCCCTACAAGAAGTACGGAACAACTAAAGCGTTGTACTTGTGAATCAAGGGCGCCTGGGAATGATTTTGCATGCCGGGCGGCTGGACGTGGCGACGGGCTTACATCTGGTACCTGCATGCTTACTGCCCCGTTTCTGTGTTCATATCCCTGCAGCGGCGTCGAGATAGATCTTTCTAGAGCTGGTAGGCCCGACGCACTGGGCAGCGCCCTGTGTACAAAACAAACCGAGAACCAAGCAACGAGAAACCGGGAGGCTAACTACAAACAGAAGCGCGCCACCAGAACTACCAAAGCATGATACACAATAAAAATAGACGACACCAGTCCACGGCCCAGTGACAGTCTTGGATGGGTAGGAGACTGCTCGGAGCCCGCAGATAACCATGAGACACAGTTGACTGTCGTCTTCGTGCTTGTCGCCTGGGATTGAGTTCCGGAGGCAGCGCCACTGCGGGCGCGGGCACGAGCACGGCTGCCGCCTTAGAAAAACATACCTTCTCAATAAGCCTGTCGGACCGGCGGAAGGAGTAGCAAGACAACGAAGGCAACATGGGCAGCGGAAAGAAAAAGGGACGAATCCACACGAGGGGGGCGAAGAGAGGCAATACACCAGGCTTGGTAAGAAAGAGAGACAGGGCGCTAGTGTCCATTCTACCAGATAAAGGGATCAAATGAGGTCAGCCTGGGGATCAAATGAGGTCCGCCGGAATCGGCGATTGCGGGCCATCTGAGTAGGAAATCGGGCCTCGTGGCACCTACGAACGCACGTTGCTGCTGTTCTCGTCAACGCTATGTAGCTGGGTGGTCTAAACGTCATCCCAACGTAGAGCGGAATCTTTGAGGATGACCCTAGTCAGAAACATTGTGCCAAAGCACACTCAGAAGGCATCCACCGGCCGGGTCGAGCATCGCCCTCTCATCCCCCGTCCCCTTCATATCCCCCAGCAGCGGCCATTTTGATATGCAACAGCCACCAGAGGAGCCCCGTACAGTTGTCCTGCTCGACGAGAGGAGGGGGTCGAAACCGGTTGGATTCGCTTCGTAGCGGGCGGAACACACTCCCAGATGCACGTGGCAGCCTCAGCCGGGGGTGGGGCCTCATAGTTCAAGCAGCCGACGTTGCTGCATGCGGTCAGTATGAACACGCTTCTGACCGAACCGCACCTCGAGTCTTCCTCTCCCTTCCCCACCCCCCCACACACATGTTGGGCCGACCTACGTGTTCAACTGGCCTCAGATGCGCCTTTGTATCTTTCTTGTCCTCTCTCACCTCTCTTTTCATCCGTAAATGCCTCCCCTGCCCTATTTTTCTCCACTTTGCAAGGAGGACCTGCCGGTACCCAGCAGCAATGGACGGCGTGACAGACTGGTGGGGCGGTGGGGGCACCACTATGACCTGGAGAAGAGGTGAAAGGAGCCTACCGACAGCGTACCGGCCCAAGCCACCCCAGAAAGAACTGTCCTTTGCTTGGGGAAGGGGGGGGACATGGCGCGATGGTCGAGTGCCTGCTTTCGAAACGACCTGTGTGGGAGCGCAGAAATAAAATCTGGGCAGCCTCCTTCCGCCCTTAAGCGGAAACAGCCTACGCAAAACTCATTTCTGCGACCAGATTTCACAACGGAGCAGCCGTTCTTTCGTAGCCGACGACGATGAAAGGGCATCATTTGATGCGAATTGCATCAAAAGATGTTGTCGGCAGATTAGGACGCGGCGACGGCGGGAGCAGCGGCAGGGGCATCGCCGTGGGGCTTGGATGCCAGGCCCCCGGCCGTGGCGCCTGCGTGACGAGGAGGGCGGTAGAAGGTGTGGAAGGGGGTGAAGGCGTGCAGGGGGGGGGGCGAGGGGGTGGAGGGGGCGGAAGAGTAGAGAGGAGGCGGGGAGAATGCGGAAAAGGTACGTAAAGAGGGGGCCCGAGGGGGGGGGAAGGGCTGGAGACAAAGAGAAACGTCAGGAAGACACATTCAGGTGACGTATGCGCTCGCGCGCTGTGTGAATAGGGCCCAAAGCGGGCCGACAGCGGCCCTTCGGAGCCTGTGGTTGCGTCGTGGTGTGCAGCTGGAACGGTCCGAGGCTTCGCCAAGACTGGCGCGTAGGAAAACGACTGCTCAAAGCGGGATGCCCTTTAGTTGCGCCAAGAGCACACAGAGTGCGGTGAGCTCATTTCGGTCCTCAAAACTGACCGCAGACAAAGAGAAGCACCTGCAAACAGCTGCTCAAAAAGAGAATCAAAGGAGGTCAAAGGGATCAAATGAGGTCGTTGGTAGAATAGACTTTAGCACCCTCAGTTGACAGGGCTTCTCTATTCCGCCGGTCTCACAGTCGTGAGTGTGCACAGGGAAGGAAGAACCGAACAGCCTTTACTTTCAACGACTCGTTTATCGGCAGTGGTGTTCTTGCAGCACAGTTAGAAGGGTCCCCGCCTTTCTCACTCCCCGCAAAGAAGAAGTCGTCAAGCACATGTACCTGCCAGGCACGCGGCGGACATGCTCTCTGGCACGGAGAACGTGTCGCCCACGTCAGTGCGCTGCAACGGACGCGGGGCCTTAGTCTCCTTGATGGTCAGGGTTCGGGCGAGCACAGCTGGGGCTCGCTGGCACTAATCCGGTACTGATGGAAGGTCGATCGCCGGCGTCCGGGACTTAGATCGCTTTTACGTGCGTCAGTGTGCCGTATAAATTTCTTTAAGAGCAAGCTTGTGTACATAAATGGCACTGACGAGTCCTCAATTGGCGATCGACAAACCGTTTCACCAACGATCGTTTGCAATCAGCCCCACGTTCGGAGCCATATCACGCGCCTGTCTTGCACCCAGACATGACAGTGCACTGTCAAGGCTCACGTGCACAGTGGAAGGCTGCATGGCACACAGGGATACCACGAACATAGATGCAGGTGAGATGGAGCTGGGATCATCACTTCCGCTGCAACCGCCAGAAAATGTGGTGGAACTATCGAACATAACGAAGACCGACATTCGTTACTCTCGTCCTCTTCCTCTTTTGTTCTGAGAGGCCAACCGTGATTCACGAAAGAGAATAACTAGTTGCCTCGTTCTCAATTTTCACCCTTTTTACGGGGAGAGGGGCGATCACCACATCTTGTGTACCCAAGAGGCGGAACCCAACGCGCACACCATTACATCATTACGCGTCTCCAACCTACCGGCAACAATTACCCGCCCCCCCAAAACAGCGCAGACAAGCGAGCATCTTTCCGCGTTATGGAGAGTGCCCAGGATCTCCCGCAGAAAAAACAGTTCGTCTCCGTGGCCCGCCTTCCCAAACAGCCTCCCCCGCTAGACAACGAGGCCCAATCTACAGGAAAGCCCGCGTTGACGGCCAGCAGGCCCCCGCTCACATCACATCCAGTTCGTCGAAGCAATGACCACCACCGCTTCCGGCACTGGCTGGTGGTGTGCCGTCCCTTGGCATGTTCCCCCGCACACCCTCGCTCTTGGGCTACAAGACCCGCAAGACAAATGCCTGGCCAAAAGCAGGCAGAAATCCTGCGCCGTCAGGCATTCTCAATGGACTCAGGCTGCGCATCCGTCACAGAAGCAGGGAACATCTGTTCGTTGCAGTCGCCTGAGCACAGTATCCGAAAGTGGCTCAGTGCGTCTCCTCTCCATACAGCACTCTGTCCCCAACCTTTTCTGACCTCGAGATCCACAGACCTGGGGCGGTGCCGATTCCCATCCCCCGACGGCTCGGATTGAGTGGTCTACGGGATGGAATCGCCTATCGACGGCCCATCCACACGCCATTGGGATGGGTGATGGGCTTGATGGGGGTTTGATGGCGATTCTGTACTTTCCGACGACCGGCACGGACTCCGACGCCGCGTCGGCCGACCGGGCCGCCGCCACAGGCGCACACAGGTCCCCCCCCCCGTGCGGGTGCACCGCCCCCCACAGCAGCAGACACCGGCACGGGCATTTCTGGCCATGTCACACGAGATTCACCGCGCGACGGCTCGTTCATCCCCCGCCGCCCCACTTTCTGACGCATGCTTTCACTGCTTCACTCACAAAGTGGTTCTTCAGACTGCCGCAGGGCACCTCCTCGTCGGCATCGAATGGAGGGCCCACCAATGAACTCCATAACCTCTCGCACTGTCGGAGCGACGAACCCTGCTTCTTTTGTGTCAACCGACCACATCGTCAGATTTTCCTTCAAACGCCCACAAAGACGTCATTCTGATGGCACTCTGATGGGGTCGACGTCCTCCATCAATGCGGGTTAGTGATGGATTGCTGATGATGTTATCTGTGGAGCCCCATCGGACGGGGACTGATGGGGATTCCCAATCAGGAAAAAAGCTTACATTTCTGCGCCTCACACGAGAGAGTGTAGCAGCCGGCAGCGAGATGAGCCCACACGCCAGTGATATTGCAGTTATATCCCCAGACGGCTGACAAAAAAGGTCAAGAGATGAGTGAACCGAAGCATGCTGACAGCTCGTATCCACGCCTGGAACCTACGGCTGTGTTTTTGTTCAATCACCCGCACCACGTTCCTCGACACCTGCTGGGATATTACCTCTGAATAACCTCAATTCCATTTTTTTAACGCACCTAGTACATCCACGCACTGACCATGTTGGAAAAAGGAATCGCACAGAAGAGAATGGCTGTCCAGCCTCACATGCCGTACGAGCGACTTCCCACCGATGTGCGGTATGCGCGCGCACCCGCAATAAATCATTTTCAAAAACAAGTGCAGTGGAATTAGTAAAAGCATAAGAATCCAAGCAAGAGGCGAAGTGACGAGAGGTGAGCGACAGCACCACATAACTAAGACCTCCGCATACAGCAGCGAGCGGATCGGTCGCGTCCGATACGCCGGGAAAGAAACCGTGAGGTCACTCGTACTGGCGCTGGGCACCCACCACGCCGCGTCCGCAGTCGTCGTCACCATACTCGTCGTCCATTTCCTCTTCCTCATCCTCTTCCAGCCCCCCGTCCCTCCCTCATTTCCCCATGTTCTCATCCTCACTCCCACAGAGCCCAGGCGGCGTCGTACGGTCGTGGTCAGTGCCAGTGGAAATTGGACCGGCCAGCATTTCTGGCCCGTCCGTGGCCGCGGGGGGGAGCTCCGCGTCACCGAAGGCGTCGTCGTGACGCCCGCTGTCTCCGTCGCCGCCTTCAGGGCCGCTCCCCGCATCCGCGGGGGAGTCAGACCCCGCAGTTGTTGAAAGCCCCCATACTCTGCGCGTGCCAAGAGCCGGCTCCACCACAAGCGTTGTTCGTCGAGCCGCAACCTCGAGAACCTGCCCCCGAAGCGGGCGCCGCGTCGGTCGTGGTGGCTCAGCTACCCGAGCTGTACCGGGATCCAGAGCGCTTTAAAGCCGCCGCTTGGATCCCAGCAATGTCCGGCGTGTCTGCAGGGGGGAAAGTGGCTGCAATCTGGCCGCAACATTCGCGCGACGATGCGCCGTCGACAAGACTCATGCCGTCGGTCGCTGCGGCGTCGTTCCTCATGCAGTCCTTCACGGGGTTGACATCGGGAACTGAATGATTGAACGCTCCCTCCGACTTTCCGTGACGCCGGCGCAAACGGAGCCCGCCCGCAACAATCAAGACATCCCTCACGAAGCTCCCAGTGAGCATAGAGTGTCCCACGGGCATCATAACGTGCTCTTCACAATGGGCACCCCGACTCTTGACCATACCGGAAGCGGCACCACCCCGCCGGACACCGTTTATGGCTGCGGAAATGAGGGCGGCCTGGCCCTTTTCGGACGCTAAGAGCTCGTCTTCCTGCAAACACATCTCCTCAGAGTCCTTGGCCAGCTCCGATTGCCAATCGAATCAGAGAACCTCAGAACACTCGACGAGCGTCCACTTCTTAAGGATTTCTACCAGAGAGCCGGAGGTGGCGCCTAGCGGCACGGACAGTTTTTTGATCTTCTTTGTGCCGTTCTTGTGGTTGAAAATGCGCGTCGGCAGCAACTGGCCAGCAGCCTCCCACTCGGCGGCCTTATCGGCGCTGATGTTCGCAGACGCGCAATATTAGAGTGTAGCGTGGCCTTGTAGCGGCCCGAGTCGGCCAGGACGAGACTGCTTGTCTCTGTCATGGCCGCCACCGTCTCGAGCACCTTCCTCACCTCATTGCGCATGACCTCCATCTCTCGGTTGTTCTTGGCTGCTAGCGCAACGAGGTCTCCCTCGGACGCAACCTTGACGTCGGCAGCTGTCTTGCTGGACCTATCCGTAGAGCCCGCGCCTCGAAGAGACTCTGTCTTCCTTGACGCGGTGAGGACAACGACCGCCTTGGCCGTCCGCTCGTGGCCAACTCCCTAGGTGTCAAACTTATGGGCCAATCGGCTCAGGTCCGCCCGCATGAGCTCCATCTGCTGGGTGCACGCGATTACCGCGACGCATAGAGGCTCGAGCCTGTCGATGAGAATCTGTACAATGGCGGCGCTCGCCTTCTTGACAGCAGCGGCAGTCTTGTTGGCGTCACCGACCCTCTCCGCGGCCGTCTCTGACCGACTCGTCGTGGACGTGGGCTGCAATAGATTCTCTGCCACCATCTCAGCGGAGCGCATCGAAGCTGCTGTCACGGCCTCGGTGATAGAGCTCAGCGTCAACCTTTTGATGCACTTAGCCGGCGGCGGCTTGGCCGGCCGGGTCAGCGGCTTCTTGTTCTTGTTACCACATGCCACTGCCGTACCCGGTGCAGCAGAGGGCTCCGGCCGTCGAGCCGCAGTTCAGCAGGAGCCACTAGCGTCTATTCTACCGCAGAATGACATCAAATGATGCGGTGCTGTGCCTCAAAGGATGCGGTGTCGGAATCGGGGTTCCCGGGGCATCTGAGTTGGAAATTGACCCTTTTTGGCACCTATAAGCTGACAGTTGTTGCCGGTCTTGTCGGCAATATTGAGCTGGGTGGTCGCAACTTCAGTGAAGCGTCATGAAGTCCCGTTGAGTATGACCTTTGTATAAAAACCCGTATCAAAGCCCACTCAGAGGGTATCTGCAGGCGGGGCTGAGCATCGCCCTCCCCCTCCCCCCCCTCCAGAACCCCCACATACGTCGATTGGGACTTGCAGCAGCCACTGGGGGGGTCCCGCGTACTTGTCTTGTTCGACGTGGGGAGGCTGTCCGAACATGTTGTTTCTGCCTAGGGAAACCTTCGTGTCTGATAGAAAGGGTATTTTCAGTATCCTGGAGCCTGAAAAGCCATGAAGAGCTCTGCTTCGTTAGGGGCGGGGGGAGGGGGGGACATGGCAGGATAGTCTGATGGGTGCATCCGCGGTATCGTCTATATGTGAAGAAAGAAATATATTCTGGGCGGCCTCCTTCTACCCTAAGGATAAAAAGCGGACAAAGAATCTGTTTCGGTTGTCAGAATGAACAGCTGAGCAGCAGTTCTCTCGTAGCAGAAGGCAGAAAATCACACCATCTAATGCTAATCGCATCAAATGATGCGGTCGGTAAAATAGACTCGAGTTGTCGTGCTTGACGTCAAATTTGGTGCACGGCGGCGCGGGGGCTGCTGTGACGGACAGGTCATGGTTAGGGAGAGCGACGGCAGCGGCGACGCGGCCGCCGCAGAGAGAGCCTCCGACTCCCCCGATGGTGCTCGAGATGCCACCGGCCTCTGCCCCAAGCGTAGTGCCGCCGATAGCGTCTTATTCGACAACTCGCACGGCTGTCCACTTTGTGCGAGTGGTCCCGCGAGTATGGGGCCGGGAGTCGCATTCTGTTTGATGGTGCACCCCCCCGCGTCGCCGTCGAAGGTGCTCTGTGGATTCTAGGTGTCGTTGTGAGTCGTCTGAGACTGAGATGGAGAGCTACGCCCCGCCGTCGTCTCCTCCTCTACCTCACTAATCGTGTCGACACTGGGAGCGGCATATGATGCCTCAGTGCCGCTGGCCTCCCACTCCGCGCCAAAAAGCGGCGGTGTCGGAAAGCCACCATGTGGCGTCATGTCTAGCATCGTCGCCCCAGCCCTGGAGAACTGTTCCGCCGACTCTCGTGCAGCGGCATCGGCCCGACGTGCTGAGTCCTGCCGAGGGTCAGGCGCCCCGCCCGCATGCATCACGGAAGCGCGGCGCGGGAACGGCCGGCCTAAAAGATGCGTGGTGCGGCGTCCGCCAGCCATGGGACTAAAGGAATTGGGAAAGATGGGTAGTGAGGGAATGGAGGAGACAGGGGGGGAGAGGCGGCTAGTGGAGCCGCCACGGTGTCGTGGATGAGGCAATGGTGATGGAAACACGTCATCCGCACCGCATCTACGACCATCCTCCCATGTTAACGGGGCCTGGTCGCACTTCAGTGCACCCAGCCGAGGCGCCGTCGCGCCGCGCGGCACCGTGAGCAAGCCACTCGATGTGGCTTCAGCCATCGCAGGGGCGGGGCAGCGCTCGCATAGAGACGGAGGGATGCATCCAGGCCGCCATGTGAGGGCAGGAGAGATGAGAAGGAGGGAAGCGCCACAGTGAGGTGCGTTCGAGGCGCAAGGGGGATTTTCAAAGGCACTGAGGGCGGGGACAAGCGCGCGCATCTGTCAGACGCCTAGATTGAGCAAGTCCCCAGGGACCTATTCTGGTTGGTTGCGGAAACTCGCCCGTGGGCAGCGGCACCCACCTCCATGTCGCGCGCAGGGAATGCACGCCTCCCGCGCGCATCTCCTGCACGCGCCTGTAGGGCGGGGGTGGGCGCATCCAGGTCATTCGCAACCGCAAAATCGGTGAACACACCCTGGAAAAGCAGAAGAATGCCGGCTAAAGCGTTGTCGGCCGCGGGTCGACCCGGAAACGGCGGTACGCCCGACGGAATGTCACTTCTCTGCGCCAATGTAGCACGTGAACACGTACCAAAGACCGCGGCATCGGAGAGCACAAGTCTCATCGGGATGCACGGACCTGGGTGCCCCGAAACCACAGGGGAGGGCGAAGAAAAGGCGCGCAAACAGCAGCAGCGCACGGGCGGCAGCTGTTCTGACCGTGAGTGGTGCCGAACCCCCGCCGCCCAAGGTAGGGATGGAGAGTGGCGCCTGGGTAGCCAGCCGAGGTTCGTTCCCAGATCGGGACGAAAAAGCCATACTTGCCGTCTTTGGCATGCCCTTCGAGTGCCCATCACGTGACGGGGCTTGAGCGGGATGACAGTCGACACCTTCGGACTGCTGCCCCAGCGCTAGCTTGCACCAGCTGCTCGGCTCTGTCCGTGCCTCAGTCACCGCACCTGTTCAGAGGGCGCGCTGCAGTGCATTCGTTGGACCTGTGCGTCTCAGGGGCTTGAGCCAGCCCCGCGTTGGCGCAATAGCCGCCCCTCCCGCTGTCATTTGGAGAAACGCGAGTCCCCTTCCGCGCCACGAAGGCTCTTCTCGCGGCTACCGTCCTGCTCTGCCCCATACCTTTGTCTCGAGTATATCACCGGGAGGGCTTTCGCGAGCGCCGGGTGCGTACGGGCCGCACGCCCCGCGATGTCCGACGCGATGCTGCAACCCTGGCGGGAGGGGCGTTTCGATGGTCCTCCGAGGGAGAGCGTCGGCAGATTGATTGTAAAAGAGGGAGGCTTGCGGCCTTCCTACCGATCTTTGTGCGGTTGTCGGTGGCCAGCGCCGAATGCATGCCTAGTTGCTTGGAGCCGCCCGCCGCCCTTAGTGTAGCTGTACTACCATGACAGCAGACACCGTCTGGACGAAGTTACCTGAGCTATCGGGACCCGCTCTTTTTGCGTGGCCCCTTCATGTGGTGTAAGAGCACATTCCGCTCTGCCTGTTGCGTACGCGGCACGCGTAACCGGCAGAAGCGCCAGACCAACTTCTCTCGTCCCGCCCAACCTTGTTCGCGCCAACTTCTATGCCGCCTTTTTCATCTGTCGCGCCGCCTCTTCAATTATATAGTGGGCAGTGTTTCCTCGTTCTGCTTTGGGCGTGGTCGCTGGGAGATTGTCAGCTTCGAGGCGCTGTTGCCTCGATGCGCCACAGACTTGACCACCGTACCATTCTGGAGCCTACCTGACACTGTATGCCCCTTCGCCCTTCGTCCGTGTCTTCGCTGGTTGTTGACTCTGTTCTTTCTCCAAAACAACAGGCCTCCACCATGTCTCACGTGGCACTCCCCGCCCGCAAGGCGGGCTACTGCCATTGCGGCTTCAGAACATTCGTTCTTGCCGGACTGCGGGTGAAACAGTGGAGTGACCATTGCAGAGCCGGAAAACACGGCCTGCCTGCCGGGTTGAAGTGGCCTCACGCGGAGTTGGGTGATGGCGAGCTTGCTGATGACCGCAGAGGTCCCCATGAACCCCTCGGCATAGCAGCTACGACGCCTACCGGGGGCGACAACTCGGGCGAGTCCCCCCCTCCCAGTGGACGGTGGCGAGCAGTCAGACGCATCCGATATCTCAACGGGGTCGGCCGCCATGAAGGCGGAGCTCCGACAGCTGTACGAGATGAAGCGCACAGCGATCCCGACGGGATCCCCCTATGTCGCCAGCATGGGCGCCCACCCCGCGACAATGGCTCGCGAGTACTCTTACTCGTCGGTCGCCACCAGGGGCTTACGTGAATAAATGGCACTCTGATATAATGGATAGATATACTCGAATTTTCTCAGATTCCGAAAGCACAAGCCCGATCATGCGTACTCTTATCTGAATGGCACCGCCATCTTATTGGCTCTGAATCGGATAACCGAAAGTACGACGGTTTGCCAGTCGTCAAACGAAGGCATCCCACTGCCTCAGGTAACTTGACTCGCCAGGCGGCTCCGAACGATCGAAGCCGGCACGAGACACGCAGTAGCATGTTAGACACACACTGGATATCAGTAAGCCATCTCTGGGCACATTCTCGACCGCGAAGGTGATTGGCAAACTGGGCGATTTTTCGGCTTTGTCGGGCTCGGCAGCTGACGGGCGGTCTGTACGACTCAGAGCACTTCTCAGCAATGAAGGCTAACCAAGGTAGCGACATGGGCAAAGATGCTTGCGCATGTTGCCTAGCGATTGCTGACGCGAGCTTGTCATGTTCTTGCATACTTCGCGTTCACACATTCCACCACAACCCGCTCTTCGCTATCTCATGGCAATCAGCATCGCAAGTACTTCGTATCTGACGTAGTTATTGCAGAATCTAAGATAGTCTAAATAGATTCCCTATTCTTACTCATATCCTACTTTTTCTGTTTCGCATACATATCCTATCCGTACTCAAGAAATTGCGTCAAAACTCTCATCTGATTCAAAAAATGCGAATGTTGAGAATATCGGAGTGGACCAAGAATCGGCAGATTCATAAACCCTTGGTCGCCGCGCACATCAGGGCTCTCCACAAGGAGATGCAGGACGTGCAGCGGTCCACGCCGCTCGCCGATTTCCGTCGCAAGCGCCCCCACACTGGGAGGTTTAACTCCTTTAGGTTGCGCGCGCTGCAACGTTGTCCTCAGCTTCGGCGTCGCGGTGTTGTCGCTGAAGGAGCAGGAAAGCCTCTTCAACTTTCTGGATGTGTGGGACCGCACCCAGCCAGGGATGCCGACAGACGATGGCCACAACAAGACCCTGCGGGACGCGTTCTATAACGTCAACGAGGTCCTTGACGCCATCGCAGACGATCTGAACGCGGCCGTGAATGATGCGGGGTGGAGGAAGGAGGTGATCGAAAAGGACGATGCACAGTACGAGGCGTACTTTTGGTCGGTGATGGGGGTCGTGCGAGACGTGTTGGCGTCGACAGAGACACACGTCAAGCATTGGTGGAGCGGTGTCTCCGCACCGGCACCGGCGAGCGACCGGAGGGAAACCCCCATGGACGGGGAAGTCTTTCGTGAGTACAAGTCGGAGGTAATGAGTGGGGGACGCGACAACAATGCGGTGATGGGCATCCATATCTGCAGCGACAGTAGCCAGCTCTCCTTGTCCTGCGGTAGGTTATGTGTGGTGCGTAGGAGCGCGGGAAGCGCCTAGGGGCCGTCTAGATTGCTCTGCCGTGGACGAAACTCTGCACAGGTGTCGTCTTTCTACACCTGTTCATACAACTAACGTTTTCTGCTGTGTTCACCGCTTTTTACCAGTGCCCCTTTTCTCCGGGCAGCTCATAAGTTATACATTGTCCAGGTCCAAGTGGTCAAACTCCACGGGGATGTTGTGTGGGTGACAGTGGCCTACGTTCCTCACGTGCATAAGCTACAGGAGCCGGCCGCTGATGGCCGTACCCGCTTGAGGCAGTGCCGGGTGCTGCAGCGAACACTGTATGCCGCTTTCAGAGAGTTCATTGGCTTTCGTCACTCGGGAATCAGAGTGCGGATGGGGAGACGCATCCTGAGGGTCTTTACGAACGTGTCGATGTACCTTGCAGATCTCCCGCAGGAGCGTGCGGTGCTCTGCCTTACGTCTGGACAGTGCGCGCAGCCCTGCAGAACGTGCACGGTGTCGCAGGCCGACCATGGGACCGCGCTGACGGCCCGACGACCACACTGTTGTGGACTCGCTCGACAACCAAGTCGAGGCCGTTTAGAACCATTGCCAGAAGCGGCACAAGAAGCCGCGAGTCTCGCTTGAGCCGGCGGAGAGCACGTCCAGCTCTGTACCGGAAGTTGCGGGGACTGCGAGAATCGGCACCACACCGCGTTTCTTGTACCGGATGATTCGTTTTGATATCCTGCATGTCTGTTCTCGCGCACTTCTTTCTCTTAGGTTGTTCTACGGAACTCAACCGCTTTTGACCGGTGTTTCCTTCTGTTTCAATTGTCGAAGCGTTTTTCTGACCCCCGCGGCACTTGTGCTGCTCTTGGATCCTTGGCCGGCAGTGGTACAGAACACTTGCAGTTGTTGGACATGGGTGACACGAGGATGATGATACACCGCCTCATAGCCGTATTTCCCAACATGTGCGAGCCGCAAAAGCCGCTGGCGCGCACCGATACCGCCTCACGCCGCTCAGGAAGCAACCGTTTCAAGCACATGTATTTCCACAGCACGGCGAGAAGTATTGCACCAGGGTACATAGCGGCGTGTTCCCCTCTCAGTGTCCACTGGGCTTGTGTGATTGTACTGCCCTTCAGCTTTGTGCGTGGAACCGTGATACTGACCGCACGCGCTTCTTGTCACATCCTCTTACCACTGTGTTGACTCCGTTTCACCACTGACTTCGTTCTCCTCAGCTACTTTGTCCCAGCGAAGGAGAAGCAGGCCACGTTCACGGGAAAGGAGCATCGCAACGCGGTGGCTGACTTCCGCTTTGCGGCAGTGAAGCTCTTCGGGCCCCCGCTGGACGCCCTCGAGGCCTCAGCAGGTGGAAACTCGGACGACGACGGCGTACTCATCGGCGCTGACGGCTCCGCCGCCGGCGCGTTTGCCGAGGTTGACGAAGCAGATGGGTACCAAGCGGACAGGGAGTAAGGCGTCGGAAAGGTTCGAAAGGGCTACCGTTTCGAAGGGCTTAGGTACCGTGCCGTGTCGAACGAAACGCCCATCCATATGGCGGTGACGGCCATGTTCGCGGAGTATGCCTAGCTGTACGAAATGATCTCTGGGCGGACTACCACAGTCCTCCGGCCGGACACGACTCTGTAGGAAGGCACCTCCATTGGAAAAAAGGCGACGGCGTTTGCGTGAGACTACCTGAATCCCATCTTTGCAAACATGATGAGCACCAGAGTGAAAAAGCTACTATGCCATGTTACGGACTCTATCAAAGCGCACGGAAGCATCCAGAGCGGGAACACGCCGGCGAACGAGAGTAGCCACAAGGACTACGAGCCGTACTACACCCGCACCAACGAGATGATTGACACCTTTACGCGGCAGCTTGTGTGGCACGCGAACATGGCGCGAGCTGTCCTGAAGCAGAATGCCGTTAATGACAACGAGAGCCGCGCCGCCCACTCTCAGCGTCTGGAGGAGGAGCGCACCAGGGCTTTGGGTTGCCGGTTGGAAGCGACCGAGACGGTGACCGTTGACCATATCACCACTGCCGGCAGCTGCTCGGCCGCGGAGACGGCACGCAGCGGGGGCGCCGGCAGCGCTGCGGCGGGAGTCACGGCCGAGGGGAGTAAGGGGGGCGCCGGAAAGACTCCGTACCTCCGCTCGAATATGCGTGTGAGCGACCTGTCCATCTAGGCGGGACTGCGAAACGTCGGTGCCATTCTAGGACTGACCGATGACCACAAGGTGCGCGTCACCAAGCGGGTAGACATTGCCCCGCGATTCGAGTGCGGTGGAGTACGAAAGCAGCGTATTCACGCAACGGAGAACGACCGCTGTTCTCATTGGTACGACCATGTGAAATTTTTCACCCTACGGGTCATCCGAATTATCGACGGCTCGGTCAGGTGCGCACCATCGTACGGCGCAAAGACGTGGATCACGCCATTGTCTGCATGCTGCGGCCTCTTCCCAAAGACCCGCAGTGCCCGCTGCAGGCCTGCGGCTGCGCGCACATGCAATGGCACGTGAAGGAGCTGGCATCCGAAGATTCTCTGTGCTCTGTTCGGATATCAGCGGTGCGCAGAATATCGCATCTTTTTCCTGGTTTTGGGGACCTGGCAACGCGTCGCGGCTTCGACGCCGAGCCGGCCGGTCTGGGGGGACCCCTAACGGAGCGCATGGCAATGCGCTTTCACCTCAATGCCTTCTACCCACGAGACGTTTGATGAGTGCGTGACGGCAGTTCTGTTGCACAATAAACGCGTTGCAATTTGTTCTTGTTATGTGCCCCCATGCTTCTGTTCGTGTGGAATAGGTTCCGCGCGGCGGAGTTCCTCGGCGAGCTCCCGGTTGCTGTGACGCGGTCTGATAGCAACAGCAGCAAAGACGGGTCTCTTAGATGCACTGACAGCGGAGGAAGTGCACAACCGCGGGACAGAGCGGACAAGTGCACGCTTTCTGGAAACAATGGTTCCACACCCTTTCCGTTCCTGAGATTGTCGCATGCTGTTTCATAGACGGTCTGATGTCCCGGGCCTCCATTGCGTGCAGCGCAGATACAGGGGAAGAGAAAACGTGTAGGGATGGGGTTGGGAGGGGGGAGAGGGGGGGTGCCAAGCCACAAAACCCTACGAGAGAGGCAGCGGGGTCTACGGAAAGCAGAAAAGAACAAGCAGTGCCGCAGTGGCGGCACCGAAGTAGAGTCCGCACCGTCGGCACTGAGGCATAAGTCTAAGGAACTCCCACAGTTCTCAAAGGTCAGGGCCACAGCGCGCTCACAAGAGCATGTGATCGACGAATCGGCCAATCACTAGGCTGAACAGCGCAGCTTTGCCTCGAGGCCACGAGACTGATACAGTCTGTATTCATTCTTGTCTGACCAAGTCTTGTCACGCGCGTGACACGACTGAGTCAAGATCGACCCCTAAACAACGTGTCGATCGTGCCCGCGATTGTCGATCGAAGTTCCTGGCTAACAGTAAATTTCGGAATGCCGCCTGGCGCCCGTCGTGCCACCTGAACATCACCCGCCGCCGCCGCTGGCTGCCCCATCAGCAGCCACCACTTCCAGGGACGGGCGCCGACGCCGTCGCCCCCACCATATTGTACATTGTCCCCACGCTTCCCTTGGCTTTGTCTTTCCCTCTGTATGCTTCGTGATAAATCACATCCACGCTGAACACGATGCCACCTACGACCCATTCACCGGCCCGCCAACCTCCCCAAGCTCCCCTTTCTTCTCCAATTGACGCTGCTTCCTCCGTTGCTGAAGCTGCTTTTGCCAACGCTGCTCCGCGTGTGGCCAATGAGAGCCCCGGCGCGGTCCGCCATGCAGCACGAGCGGCCGCCGCTGCCGCGGCCGCTGTTCATCTAGGTCGGCCGCGAAATTCAGCAGCTGCATCGGTGCGCCGCGCTCACCCTGGGACGCTTAGTGTCGGTGCACGAGGCTCGTGCGCCCCGAGAAAGAGGCGCACGTGTACCCTGACGCCCAAGGACAAGCTTGCTGTAATTACCGCCCGGGAGGACGGGATGTCGTTCGTGTCCATTCGCTGTACCGTGGCTCCCGCGGCATCTATCGAGAACCTGCGCAAGGTGTGGGAGCGCCGGTCGCAGTACAAGGCTGCGCCAGCGTCCGGGGTGGGGCTCGACCGCCGCAGTGCGCACGGCTCCCACTTTGACGCTGTGGACAAGCGCCTGTACGACTGGTTCTTGTTGCTGTCTCGGCGGGGGCGCAAGCGTATCCCCTTCACGATCTCCCTCATACAAGAGAAGGCCAGGCGCATAGGGGAGGAGTTGGGCTTGGACGGCTCTGGTGCATCGCGGGGGTTTTTGCAAGCTTGGGCGCGACGCCACAATTTGGCGAGCGTTGTGCTGCACGGGTCTGGTGGGTCGGTCGACATTGGTGAGGCCGAGAAGCGGATGTCCGATATTCGAGCTCAACTTCAAGATTTCGAGGCGGACAAGATCTTCAACATGGACGAGACCGGTCTTTTTTACCGGTGTCTGCCCAACCGCTCTTTTGTACCAGCGGACCAGCGCCTGGTGGCCAGGGGCACCAAAGCCATGAAGGCTAAGGAGCGCGTGACACTTGTGCTGGCGTGTAACGCCACAGGAGCGCGGAAGGTACCTGTGTCCCTGATCGGCAGGGCGGTCCGTCCACTGTGCTTTCGACCAGACGGCTGTGCGTGCCCACTTCCGAACTTCAGCCAGAAGAACAGTTGGATGGACGCCTCCGTGTTCAAACGGTGGGTGTTCGAGGTTTTTTTGCCGTACGTCCGCTCGTTCACGACAGATAAGGTGGCTCTCATCGTCGACAACCTTGCTTCTAATGATGACGTCAGCGACGAACAGCTGCTCCTCATCGTGCTGCCTCCACATACAACTGCGGTTTTTCAACCTCTCGACGCTGGCGTCATCCAGGCGCTCAAGATGCGGTACAAGAAGCGGTTTTTGGCGGGCGTGGTGCGCTACCTGGACGCTGGGTCGGATGCGCCGAGCCCTAGCTCGAGGCCAACGGTCGCGCTCGCTAACACGGGCCGAGCCACAATGCTCGATGTGGCTCGAATAATTTCCGATGAGTGGGCGGACATGACCCCCGAGTCGCTGGCGCGATGTTGGCTGAAGGCCCGGTGCCTGCCGGCTCCCCATGAGGCGGATATCACGAGACTGCACGCCGACTCCCATGGGGCGGACGCCCCTGAAATGTCGACTGTGGTCGCGGACATTGCTCTCGTTCTTCGACGAATGACGCTCACGGAGGGCTTGTTTCCAGGCACAGGCAGTGCGGACGTTGAGTCGGGTGTCTCGTCGTGGCTTGTTGCCGAGAATGATGCAGATTTTTTGAGTGACACGATTGATGAGGCACTGTCGGGTGACGCGAGTGAAGAGGATGACGACTAGTTTGTGCGGTCTCGTGTTCTTTCCTAGTGTGTTGCACAGCACTAGCCTCTGGACGAGGTGCCGAATCGGTCGCCTTGGACTGCCCGGTCGACGACTGCGGCCAGCAACTAGGGCGGTGTGAAAGGCGTGTGACCCAGCAAGGCCCTGTCGTGAGTTCGTGCAGTACACCAGTGTATCGAAACGATCGATCTCCGACCGTGAAATTGGGCGTATTCGGTGACTTCTGAGACAGTGATGGAGCAGTCCACAGATACAGTGTAGGCTTTCCGCCAGGGTCACTGTTTTGGGACGATCGGACTCGTGGAGCAGCCGAAGTCGAGGCGTTGAATCGCTCGGCCGGCAATGCCCCGCTTAATCGGCTGCAACCTTGCGTGACAAAACTGAATACAGACTGCACGGGCGCGCATGAATACCTGGAACGAGTCCCCATCAAGGCCCGAGGCGGGATGTCCATCAGTTGGTGGTGGTTGATGAAATACAAAAGCTGTTCAGAAACGCCCATCGTCGAAGCACTCTGATGGGCGATAGGGCCGTGATGAGCCTCGGCTGGGATTCGACCAGAGGTGTGATTCAAATCATTTGTGGCGCCGAGTACAGCTGATTTAAATCAACCCTCGATTTTTATTCGTATGACGTGATTTTTATTGATTTAAATCACCGGGCATGATGTAAATCATTTCGGCTCGTTATGCACGAACATAAGTACGTATGCTACGTGATAAGGCCTGATAAGGACAACTAATGATGGTGTTTTCCTTCGTGTCGCGTGCGGTGGGCGTCACCGACGGGGCGGCCGTCGACAAGTCGGGGGGGGGGGCCGAGCGGCAGGGGATGGAGATGGCGACTGGGTGCCGGGCGCGGGTCCGCCGACGCCCTACCCGGTGGTCACCGCCGTGGCGGAGGTGACCGCCGCCGCCGCCGCCGCCGCGGCGAACTTGTCGGGGCCGCCCGTGACAGCTGTGTGGGTCGCCATCGCCACCACGATGACGAGGGAGCGCGCAGGAGTTTCCGAGGCTGCCGCCGTTGACTGCGGCACCATGGCCGCGTTGCTCTCCGCTCGCCCGGCCGCCGTCGCGAGCGGTACGTCAACGGCGGTGGTCGACGCCGGCGACCGCCTTGCTACCCTCACCGCTGTCGCGTCTGCCATTGACGCGCATGCCGCCGTCAACACGTGGGTGCCGGTCGAAATGGTCGCCCGAGGGGGGTGCCCACACTCACCGCCGTGCTCGTGGCCCTGCCCCTGCCGCCGCCCGCCGACGGCGCGGCGTCGCGCCCGCCGCCGCAGCCGCCGCCGTCGCCGCCGGTGCTCGCTGCGCCAGTAGCGGTGGCGGCCACCCTTCGTGTCGCCACCCGTGGCAGTGAAGCCACCAAAGTCGCCGTCGACGCGCCACTCCCCGCCGACGGCGGAGGGCGGAACGGGCTGGACGTGGTCCGGGGTACGCCAGCGGCGGCCGCCGTGGCCGCGGCGGCTGCGGGCGGCGCCGCGGCGGGCGCCTGCCCCGCCACGCTTGCCGCCACCGCGATGGTGTGGCCCCATGTCACCGCCGACAACGCGTAGACGGCCGTGGCGGGCGGGTTCTCCCGCGCTCGCTGCTTGGCGTGCGTCGCCTCCGCGGGCCCTCCGCCCATCGCCGTCGGTGGCGGCGGCTGCGGGGGTGAGGGCGGGAACCCTCCCCCCAGCCCCCCCCTCCTTCCCCTCCCCGCCCCGCTCGTCGCTCTCCTGCCGCCCGCGAGGACCCCGGCCGCGGATCCGCTCCTGGTCACGGCGGCGCTCGCCACGCTCCGCACGGTCGCCGTCTTTGACGCGGCGTGCGCGGCGCTCTTGCCTCCCATCCCCGCCGTCGCGGCGTTGCGCACCCCACCCCGCTCTGTCACAGTCACGCCGGCGGTCGGTGAGAGTTCAACGATGACCATGACTCTCGCTCGTCGGTGCACACCCGCAATGTCAGGTCGCATCAGCGTAAGCAGGACATTGCCCATGTGATTTAAATCATCAGACCCTCCGAGTAAATGACTTACATCATTCAAATCAGCATGATTTAGATCAAATAAAAATCACCTCCCATCTCTGGATGCGACCCAAAGCTGACGATGGTCAGCGCCCGGACCATCCCGCCAGCCGCAACCCCTGCTTCTGGCCAGCTGGGCCAGTAGCAGAGAGGCCAGCGCATCGTGCGGGCCCAGCGCGTCAGAATTTTGTGGCGCGCCAGACATCGCGTCATTCGCCACCGCTCCTCTTGATTCCAGACCACACGTGGCACCCCCTGCGATCGTCCTTTCAGGGGTTCGCGAGTGCCAGAGGCCCACACTCGACGACCAAAGGGCCCAACTGGCCTAATCTCAATCCGAAGCGGCGCCAGACGTCCGAAGAACGCGCCGTTCTTTCGGACGCACAGTTTGTATAGGGATTCTTTTTGTTTCATTTGAGATGTTCTTACCATGGAAATCTAAGTGGCTGAAGGGGCATTTTCGGACCGGACGGCCTCATACTGTTGGTGGAACGACATTTCCGGACACGTAGGATGATATTAAACACGTTTGTGCAACGTGGCTCTAATATTGGTTCATACTGGTACTGCTGAAACTGCCCTCACTTAATCTTTGTTTGCTCCTCTTTTGCGAATTGCCACTTTTCTGAAACTGTCGCGGTGCGGGATGTTTGAGAGAAGAGCTGTGCGTATTGCTGATCCCCCAATTTTGTCCTCATCGGCCAAGACTGGGACTGCTTTTTAAAACAGTCCAACCATTGGTCTAGAACAGCAGAATTCCAGGCACGTGCGCGCATTACCCTGGCCTTCAGGGCGGTGGCGCGCTCGGCGACGCATCGACACCGGGCACGCCGGACGGCTCCATAGCCGCAAGCGCGCACGGGGGCACGTACAGCCACGTTTCCGAAGCGGGGGGGGCGTAGGGCGGGGAAAGGGGTGCCGCCGCCGCCACCGCAGCGGCGGCG
>Ga0114953_1000756_pt1:0-22500 | contig 23611 bp, 31 predicted proteins | sample SidtaG_FD_87298 | JGI IMG/M metagenome (GOLD analysis project Ga0114953, IMG submission 87298) | Marine algal microbial communities from Sidmouth, United Kingdom - Sidmouth_Male2 metaG | ecosystem: Host-associated > Algae > Red algae > Unclassified | place: Sidmouth, United Kingdom...
GACGGCGCGGTGGCGGCCCCGGCGGGGCCGGTCAGTGCGGGTGGCCGGTTGGGGGCGGGCGGCCAGGGTGGGGGGGGGGGGGGAAGACGACGCCATAGCTAGGACGTCGGTAGTGGGAGACCTGCTGTCTTCGTGGCTGCTGGGCAGGCGTGGCAGAAAAAGCAGGCCGGCGGCTGGGGCTGGCAAGTTGTGGGATTTGTTGAACAGTCTCTCAAGACTTAAACGTTACTGATCTGCAAAACTCGCTGACCAACTGCCCGCAATCCCAAACATTTGGTTTAGCTCAGTAATACCGGATCGTCTGTACGACCGGTAAGCAACGGTATATCCGGCTCTTGTTTTACCGGTACGCGGTATTTTTCGCGTACCGGTGTACCGGCGATACTGCCCGGTGCGGAACGACCCTTAGTCACAGATGTGAGTCCGGCTTGTTGCCGACCTCGTCAGGTTGGCGTTCGCCAATCGTACCCAGGTACGCGTTTCTTCTTCTGTCGAAAGAATTGCACTACGATGTTACGTGGGCGGTTCTCCTGGAGTTTGCAAGTGTCGCCTTTGGGCCCATAGTCGAACCAGCGCACTTTGACGCTGTAAGTACTATCGGTTGGGCGTAGGCCCAATAGTTTGTCGATCACATGCTCATCGACCGTGGCCGGGGGTTGTTTGGGTTTGTCAAAACCGTCCAGCAGGCGGTGGGACACCGTGTCCTCCGTCTTTGGACGAGTTGTTGGTGAGGGGCGTGCCCGGAGGCAAGTTGCGAACCTTAAGGTTAGGGATCCGTCGTGGGAAAACGAGTTCGAAGGGGTAAATGCACGTCGAGCGGTGTGGTTGGCTGTTATATGCCATGGTAATTACCGGGAGTAGCTCATCCCATCGTGATGGGTCGCGGGCGACGTAATGCCTCCACTGGGTTGCCATGGTACGGTTTTACCGTCCCACTTGTCCGCTCGGTTGAGGATGGTACGCGTGGTACGGACTGTTTCGCTGCCAAGCATCTTCATCACGGCAATGAAGACGTTCGACATGTGAACTGCGGCCGTTGGTCGGACAGGATACGACCCGGACGCCCGTACGAGGATACCCACGCGTCGATGTTGGCTGATGCCACGGACATGGCCGTGATCCGCCGTAAGGCGACGCACTCAGTAAGCTTAGAGAAGCGATCGGTGATAACCAGAAGGAAGCGATTGCCGCTCTTAGAGGCCGGTACGGGTCCAAAGATGTCGACGGAAACCTCTGTGAGCTGCTCGGTAGCGGGGATAAGGGTAAATGGAGTGGTGTTCCGCCGCAAAGCAAGGCAGTTTTGTGCACATGTGGTGCATTTGGTAATGGTTTTTTGGCTGTCCGCTACCATTGATGGCCAATACTATGCCCTACGCATGACGTATTACATTCGGTTCATACCAGGGTGGGCTGTTACGGTTGCGTGGTGCTCAAGGGTCAAGACTCGTTCGCGTAGTGACTTCGGGATCACAATTTTGTTGCCGTAAGACGCTCGTAGGCACACAGCGCGCTGCTCATTTAGTAAGAAGGCCTTTGCCGTTCCCCGTTCGACGCGTTTGGTCATTTCGACACAGTAGTCGGCCGTGTTTTGGGCTTCGACAACGTCGTCGAATTCCACGGGTTCGGGTGTGTCGGTACCCGTGTACCTCCCCGTCAGCAAGCCGTTGGCCGTCTCGGCCAATGCAACACATGGGATATGGTCGTGAGTATCATCCGCCGTTGCCACGGTGGTCGCGCGCGACAGGAAATCAGGCAAGTGGTGCGATGCACCCGGTTTTTAAGCCATGTCGAATGTGTACTCGGAGAGGCGAAGTCGCCATCGCATCAGGCGTCCACTTGAGTCGGTCGTGCAGTAGATCCAGCTTAGAGCTTGGTGATCCGTCCGAATGAGGAACCGTTGTCCATCGAGGGAGTGCTTCAGTTTGCGGACGGCCCATACTACCCCAAGGCACCCTCGTTTGGTGGTGGAGTAATTTTTCTCGGCAGCAGTGAGGCCTCAGCTCCAATACCAGACCGGGTGAAGTATGTCACCGGGTTCCTCCTGCAGGAGGGTGCGGCCAACTTGGTCGGCGCAGGCGTCCACTTCCACAAAGAGTTTTCGGTTCGCCTTGGGCAAGGCCAAAACTGGGGGGCACAGCAGTGCGGCGCGAAGGTCCTCAAACGAAGCGATCTCGGCGTCCGTATGTGCCGGTAAGTCCGGTGGTAAAACGACTCGCGTCGGGGCGCTCGACGGCTTCGCCCGTTTTGCGAAGTCCTTCACGAATCGCCGATAGACGTTATACATACCCAAGAAGCTCTTCAGTTGAGTCTTGGTGTATGCGAACGTTGTGTGCTTTAAAGCATCAACGTTCTTGTTGTGCACGTGTAGTTTCCCCGGGCGGACAATATGTCCAAGGTACTCGACGTCGTCGGAGAACCACGTGCATTTTTAGCGGTTAAGGGTGACCCCGGCTTCACGTAAGCAGCGCAGAACCGTATCGACGTCTTTGACATGTTGCTCTGCGTTGGCGGAAAAATCATGACATCGTCCAGGTGGACGAGGAATACCTGCCACTTCAAGCCAGATAGGATGATGTCGAATACTCGCTGGAATGTCGCAGGTGCGTTTGTCAAGCCGAATGGCACAGAAGACCATTGGTATATACCACAATGCGTAGTGAACGCCGTCTTTTCTTGCTCCTACTTGCGGAGCGGCACCTGCCAATACCCAGCGGTGCAGTCGAGAGATGTCAGAGTTGTGCAGGTGCTCGGGCGCCTCAATGAGGTCGAGGTCCTCAAGTGGTTCACGACTAGTGTCGGTCGGGGGGGACTCAGTCTCATCGTTCCAGGCTTCGTCGTCCAAGACGGCCGACAACATAGGTCCTCGGATTGGGTTCTGCGAACCCGAGGGCAGAGTTCTTACGAACGTTGACTTGATCGTTACCGAGGTTGCATGACTTGATGAGGAACAGTTCATCGGGGTTGACGATGGCAACGCCGCGGGCGACTGCCATTGACAAGTGTCGGCACATCCGCACGTTATGTGTGATAGTGACCATACCTGGGGTATCGCATGTCGCCATGATGCATTCCTCTTGGTGTCCTGTGACACGAACTTGTTTACAGGCACGGACTCGGGCGGGTGTGTCCTACCAGGGGAGGTCCCAGGCGCTGTCGTTCAGGCAGGCCAGAATCGGCGTTGGCCAAGGCAGTTTCGCCGTGCAGCGCACGTGGTCCTGACGGAAGAGCTTGCAGAGACGTGGCAGTATCGCCCCGGTGTTTTGTTCGATGAACTCCTCGCCACGGATGCACGGGACGGACAAGTTGTCAGCAACAAGGAAGCGATACAATATGCGCACTCCTTCCGTATCAACATACATGTGTATGGCGTACTTGATGACGAGGCGGTTATAGTTTGCGTCTCGGATACGCGGAAGCGTAGGCAATTTCTCTGCGTAAGCCATCCAGTTCTTGGGGAGTAAACTAGTGCGCACTATTTTTATTCCGGCGCCCGTGTCTACGGCCGGGAAGAAACTTCGCATTACGCGTAGTCACGGGCCTAGAGTCGCGGCGATCTCGTAGTGCCGTAGGGCACGCCGCAATTGTCTCGTTACTTTACGCGTTCGCGTTCCGCCGGGCAACCCTGAGTCGGGCACCCGGCCTAGAAGTTTTTCGCCACGTCGTTCTGAACGTCAAAGACGTCTTCATCGTCATAATCTTCGTCTTCGGGAAGCGCATGGACGCCCACCGGATGTTTGCGAAGTTTGCGGGGGCGATACGGGCCGGGGCATTGTGCAGCCGAGTGTCCCGGCTTGTTACAGTTCTAACAGATGTCGGCCCGAATGGCGGGGGGAGTTACGGCCCGAGGAGGTCTCGGCGTGCGGACCGGTGTGAATGGTCGCTCCATAGTTTTTCGTTGGTCCTGTGTCGCGTAAGCGACTTTGATTGGCGTTGGGAGGCATTTTTGAGTTGCAAATGCAGCTTGTTTGTCCCATCCCAGTACATATGGTCCGTCGAAACAGTCTCCGACAGAGTACGGTCAGGGAACTGGCCACTAAGGACCCGGACGTGCGCTTGCACGAGGTCCGACAGACCCGTGATAAAGACATCTTTGACGTCTTGGATCTTGAACAACCAAGTCATATTGTCGAACTGCGTTTCCACACGGTGACCAAAGGCCGTGGGTGCCTCGCTATCTTGTTGCTTCATTGTGATGACATCTTGGTAGGCGTTGGCCATAGTTGCGTGCGTCGCAGACTTCGAAAGCAGCCAGTTGATGGCGTCCCCGTGTGTGCGGATCGCATACCGCTTACGCCCCAGGATGCTTTTGAGTGCGCCAGAGAACGCCATTTTCAAATTCCCCGATAGTCGGAAGACTATGTTCTTAGGCGAGTACGTTACTTGACTTCGGATCAAGAAGTAAGTTCTGAAATCCAGCAGAGTCTTGAAGCGGCCATTAGCCGGGCGAATCACTTTGATTCTATCGGCTTTCTCAATCTGCTCCTTGCGCTTGTTTGGGACAGGGCCCCGCTTGCGCGCTGTTGAGTCAGGCTCGCTCGATTTGTGGCTCGGTGAGGACCCACTTGGGACCGACGGCGGGCCCGGAGGCCCGTGGCCGTCGTCCGAGGACGACGTGTCTGTCGTGCCTGACTTTTCGTCATCAGACGACGTCGGGTGGGACCCAAAGGCAGATTCATCAGAGGATGACGCAGACGCGGCGCTAGCCTGCTCGTCGTTGTGGACTGCCTTGTCTTTTGTCACGGCTCTCTTCTTCTTGTCCGTCTTGGTCTTGTCACCCTACCTAAGGCAAGGCTTAGCCACCCGGCATTCTTCCTCATGGGAGTCAACCGTGCGCATAGCCTCTCCGTCGCCGACCAACTTGTCACTAGCGTGCGCCAGAGACTTGTTAGTCTGCTCTTGGACCGTCAAACGATTTTGAAGCGCATCAACTGCCGAATTCAGGTTCTCTACCACCTGCAACTGCTCGGAAACGGCCTGATTCGCAGAGGCAGGAGGAGTGGGGGTGGTATCCGCTGCGGCAGCGGAGGCAGCAGGATTAATGTGCGATCCGCCCGGGGGGCGGAAGGTCGATGGCAACTTGTTATCTCGACCCCGCCGATTGCCGCCGGCGTCCCCAGTAGACAAACTGCGACAAGAATAAAGTGTTCCAACGTGACGAACGCCCCGCACGCCAGTCGAAGATCACAATCGTGGTGCCCGAGGCACCACGCCCACAAGTTTATGGAAAACGAGCAGCACGCCAAGCGACCGTATTCATTCACACCGACACAATGCCACGAGGCAACGAGAAAAATCGCGGGAACACCGCGCCGCGAGGCACATTGTAGGCGAGGGGATCCTCTGCTGCACCAAAACATGTGGTATTAATAACGTCAGTCTAATTACCTGGGCATTGTGAGACACCGTAGCCAAGAAATAAAGAGAGTTCCATCGCCGCAGAGGCGAGGAAGACGGACCTTTTGTCGAAGGACATCCGATGGAGAGCCGGGTGGTGCCAACGACGCCAGCACCCGGGCCCGCAGTGGTTTGAAAAGAATAAGGGCACTAGCCGATCGATCGTCTGAAGACAGCCGATCGTAATGACCGCCGGCACGCAGATAATACAGGCAAGCAAGAAGTAAGAATAAGCAAAGCGGAATTACCCCCACAGAGGGCCTGCCACAAGACAAATCGCACAAGTACGTGGAAACGGCCAGTCAAGGGGGCTACGATCGGTAATTTTCCAATTACAGGCGAAGGTAGGCTATAATCGTCACAAACTCGACCCTTTGATTTCGACCAACCGAGAAGGGTCCTGTGATCTGGACCGTCGGGCCATCGTTCAGGGATCAAGATGGAGTCAACACATGCTGCGACTCCCCAGGATTTCGAAATGGACTTGCCATTGTCCCGAAGTAGCGCGGAGGACCAGAGCTACTGGTCTTTCTCTACCTCGACCTGTGCTGTCAGCTGATGTGGCCGACGGGCTGGGCTCTGCGCCAGGAAATTTCATTGTTGCACGCTCAGAGGTCGTGAGGGCCGTTTTCTGGGAAGCGATATTTCCTTTCTCTTTCCTCTCGAGAAGAGCCACGTGCGGACGCTCTCGCCCATTCCATTGGTTGTTGATGCCATTGAAGCTTGCACCAGGAAAGAAGCACCCGGGTCTCCCGGCATGTCCGCTTGCGGGAACGGCGACGTCACCCGCTTGCAGCCATCACTCAACCTCGACTCGCAACCTACATACCCCGCTACCCCCTCATCCGTTCTCGTCTTTCTTCCTCTTCGTTCTTCTCTTTTTCATTTTCACCCCTCGTGTCTGTTTCACACCCGTTTCCTCACCGCATGCCCTGCTCAGCGCCGCCTACTCGGCGGGGACGCCATGGGTGACGGTAGTGAGGGAGGGGCTGGGCTGTGAGGAGAGAACGCAGAGGAAGAAGATCCCGTTCCTGACCTAGGTGCCTTCGACGTGGACGCCATAGAAGTAAATGAAAGGGCCGCTCCTGTTGTTTTCTCGACACGACACAAGAGCACAGGAGTGGGGAGTGGAAGGAGTCAATCTCATGTCGTGTCCAATCGAGAAGATCTGCCAGTGAATGGCCGGAACGGCTTCCCGGGATTTCCTTTCTTCGCAAATTTTCGTTTGGAATGTCGACATCACTACCTGGCACGCGCTCCACTGGGGGAACAGCCAAACTGGCCCTTGGGCCCGTTCATGTCACCATAAAAGACGAAACACCAAGAATGACTGGCCGACGAACCCTGGCTAGGGTATCCAGAACTGGCACAAGAGTTGTCCTGAAGGATGCTCAGGCATCCTCCGTGTCACTAAACAAGAGACACAAGTATCAAGAATGTCTGGCTGGAAGGCGCGGGCCAGAGTACGCAGCTTCTATCCCTAAGAGGATCAAGCAGCATGCCCAGCGCCTCTTGTTCGCGACAGCGCTGTCGACAGCGATACCCAGATTGTTTCCCGAATGGCGCAGCTATCAGTGGGCGCGTTTCGGTACCCGGATGACGTTGAGAATCGTCTTCGAGGGAAAACTTTGCTGCAGTACGGGCAGCAGGCGGAAAGCAGGCCCCCAATCTCCTTTTTCTCGACGTCTGTCCGCTCGCACAGCGCTACATTGTTTGTTACGAAACCTGTCGTCGATAGCCCTGTGAGGACCGCATCGCGTCATTCAGTTTCCCGATTGTGTGACACATGTAGACATAATCCGGTCCTCTCATCGTATTTTATAAATCTACATGTGTGGCGGATTACGATAGAATGCCCATTTTATCTGATTAGGACAAAAGCGAGCCAGGGGCCTTGAAGGAAGTTTGTGCATCCGAAAGTATCCCAAATGGATCCCCCGTTCCAGGGTCCACGACGGGGAGCTCTAGCTTCCCAAGCACCCCCTTGAATCATGACGACGAATGATCTGCGATCGGCCTAGCCAGCTGTATGACCAGTGGAAGTACAGGTTACTGTGCTCGGGGAACGGTTGGGCCCGAAGGATTAGGCGAATTTGGATAAGAGGTGCCCCAACGACCTTACCGGCGCAGCTCTCAAATTTCGGGCCCGACCGCGACCTTTCCCCGGCCCAAACAGCCGATCCAGCTTCGGAAGCGTCAATGGCCAATCGCATGCTCGTGTCCGACAATAGCTAGCGATCGAGCGCCAGCGCGCTCGACCTACGCCGAGCGCCACTTCGCGCACCGCGATGGTGTGTCGCCGATCTCGGGATAGCAGAAGGGCGCCGGGAGGTCCATTTCTTGCGCACCAGCACCAAAAATGGACTTCCCGACGCCCCCCCCCCACCACATATCGGCGACACAACATTGCGGCGCGCGAAGTGGCGCTCGGTGTACTCTGAGCGCGCTAGAGCTTGAGCGCGCACGAGTATCCCGGCAGCCGTTCTCCCAGGCAGCCATGAGATATAAGCTTGTCGGCGATTCCAATTTTCAATCTGCTCTCGAGCGCAACGTGCGGGCTCCCGCATCGGTAGATAACCCATCTTCTGCTGACCACTGCTGGCTGGGAAGCATCTGGTGTGTTGTGCGCAGACAACCTTACCCAGAGGGATTGGTTGGAGTTGGCGGGACCTTTCCCACCGTGGTTTCTGAGAGCAAATTCTCTTGGGGGAAGATTCCTTGGGGAGACGGCGAGAGAGCACTGACGGCCCACGTGTCCCTGATAATTCATCCTCAAAGGCCCTTGTAGGGGGTTTGGTAGGCTAGGACTAACCACAAGGCCTAATGAGCACTAGAGAGAACCTTCCTCCAGCAGAAGAACTTGAGCAACCATGGCGCCGCGCCGTGTCACCTGTTGGCCTGTCTTTGAGCCCCTTAACCCCTGCAGGTTCCACTTGGCCGCAGCGGCCGGAAAGATCTTCCACCCACAACATTCCGGAAAAGCGGCGATGTCTCCTGGTTGCATCTTCGGGTGACACTTGGCTCCACCAAAGAACCTCTCGGACGTTTGGCGTTTTCTGGTACATGGCTTGCGTAGATAGGGACCTTTTTCGCGGCCTGCCAAGCTGCTGTTGGACTTAATGTGGTCACGCACACTTTGGTGCACGGGCTGCTGTAGCTTGGCTAGAAGAGAACAAAGTACGGGTCGCTCTGCCTTTTGACGCGCGTGTGGCATTTGAGAGGACCGCAGACGAAAGTGCGGACCATCGACGCCACACGCACTGCCCTCCGATCGTTTTGTACAGAATCTTTTTCTTGGCATACTCACTTGTCGTTTCAAAGCCAGCTCCTCTTTCTGTCCCCCCTCCACAATGTGGACGCTCTGCGCGCCCGGATGCTGAAGGACCGCTTCCAGAAATTCTTGAGCCACTTTGTGGACACCCTCGGGGTTGATTCCCTTGCGGACCTGGCATTGATTACTATCTACGACCTCTTTGAGATTGGGTTCAAGCCCATCCACCACCGTCGTTCCGAGCAGCTAAGGTCCGTGGACGCTTCTCCCCCTGTTACTGCTCCGCCCACGAAGGCACCCCCCTACCCTCATATGGCTTCATAGACCACGTCCCCGCTCGTTCTCTGCGTCGGGTCACCGGAGAGCGAAGAGTTTCGGGGCCTGTGCGCCCAGACGAGCCATGGAGCACTCGTCCCGATGAATGGATTTCGCGCTCGAACTCCTATCGGCTTGACACCTCCTCTCTCGTCGGCAACCTCTGGTGAGCCTGGGCAGTCGCCCACACAAAGCTCTACGGGCGGCCTGGATCTGCATAGCGACGACCAGAGTGGTGACTCTGACTACGACGCCAAGCTAGCCACTGACAAACCGGACAGCGACAGCGCCGCCGATGGTGCCAACTATAGAATGAGGTCGGCAAAGAGACTTCGGCGCACGCAGTCGGTGTCGCGTCGTCGGCAGCTGAGCGAGAATATGGCTGCTGGTGTGGGCCGAGTGCGCCGTCCGGACACGCTTCCGAACCGGATGGCGGCGGGCTGATCCGCGGGGAGTGCCACCACCGGCACAGGGAATATTACGCGAAATTCCGACGGAACTGGTACGTGCGCAGCTGTGATGGTATTCTATGATCAGCGGCTGGCTGCGGCCAAGCGCTCAGCTTTGGAGCTTCAGAAAACCCGGGAGACGGGCGACAGCTAAGGCGGCCAGACGACATGAAATTATGTGCGATGCTGTGCGTTGCGGCCATTGTTGTCAATCTTCCATTCAGCGGGCGCGGGAACTGACCGGTGCACGAGTGATGTGCCCGCATTTTCCTCGCGGTCTCCAACTAGTTGATGGCCTCCTAGCACAAGAACGCCATGCGGGTGGCGAAGGCGCCAACGATCTTCCCCACTAAGTCGCAAATTGCGGCCAGCCCCAGCTCGGAACGCCTCATCTCCCGCATCATCCGCCCCAACTCGTGCCTACTCTTTACCATGAAACACTACAAGAGCAGCTCGGTCACCACTTTATTAGAGCTAGTTGCCGCGTACGAGCGCGGGCTGACCAGCAGGCGGTCCAACCACATCAAATAGACTGAGCGGGAGCTCTTTGTTGACAATGTGAGGGCACATCCGTCGCCGAAGGGCCGAACGCCGTACACGCACGGGCGCCACCATGGGGCAACATTCTACCTGGACGGCACGTGGAGCGTCCTGCGTCACACTCAGCCAACATTCGAACTAAAGCGAGTCAACTTCTCCTTTTCGGGCGGATTCAACGAGGCGTTGATCTCGACCGGGCACTCTGCAGTCATCTCCATGACGGCCGTGTGCCCGTTGTCCCTCTTTTTTGGCGCTTCTGAGCGACATGAAGACTAACTAGAGCTCTCAGACGATCACACAACCACCTACCCTCACGATACCGACGCGTGCTCCACATGTGAGTTCTACCGCGCCGACTTGGTCTTTGACAGCCAGGCTCTCAAGCGCCATGACCAGCAGGCCGGCAAAGGCACGCTGCCGCGCCAGCAGTCCATCAAAGAGACGCAGCAGATCATTGAAGACATCATGGCGGCGTCGGAAATGCGCAAGACCGAGGCCACGAGCGATATCCAGCACCACCTTGAGTGCTGCAAGAACGGGGCGAATCGCTACAGCATCATCGTGGACATTTACAAAGAGCTCATTGGCGGCGCGGAGAGGGATCAGTCACGGACGGTCGCTGCATCGGCTGATGCGGTATTTGTGCTTTCGGCAAGCGATGAATGGTTTGACATCTCGTCAGATAACCAGCAGGACAAGATGCTGCCCGCGTGGAAGCAGTAGCCCCAGCCTGGGCCCACTTACTGAATGAGCGGTCAGACCCACTACGTCCACATCTTCTTTGTGGAGAGCTGTGGGCCGTATGTTCGGCCATCAAGCCTCTTTAGTAACATTGTGTACACCCGTAGTGAGTGTGATGGAGAGAAAGTTCTTCGGACGACACTCTCTCGACGTTGTGTGATGTGCTGCGTGGAGGCGTCAACATTGTCGTGAATGACCCGCTGTTTTACCGTACTGGCTATGGTCTTGAGTGGTGCTAGACCATACAAAACGATTCTCTGCAGTTGAACATGACCATAACAAGAACAGCTCACATCGCAAACAAGCCAAGTAAAGCTCCTTGGCCATGGCCTTGGCGTGCCGCTTGATTGTGCTCACTTTCCGCTCGTTGCTCTCGCTTATCGGCATGTGGGAGCAGAGGTCCAGCCATTTCTTGGGAGACTGCGGTGGCTGACAGTTTCCAGGCGGCTGAAGAAGCAGTGCCTACAGAGCCTTGGAGTGCTCAATCCGCCGTCACCTCATCTTCAGTGGCGTCTGCTCATCGGAGGGTGCCGTTTCGTCGTCTTCCTGGCCACAAGCGCTCGTGTAGTCTCTTGTTTTTGCCGAGGTCTCAGCTCCCGGTGTCTAAGAATTCAGAGTGGCGGCTGTGGGCAGTTGAAACTGCCGCCAAACCCCCACCGCCAATCCACTCGCCCCAGTGTCAAGCACGGCGTACTTTTTAGGCATGAAGTGACACGGCACGAAGTGCTCGTACATGTTGGCTATTGACTTGGCCTGGGAGCCGTCAGGCAGCTTGAAATGGAACGGGACGTACGGAAAGATGACGGCCTGCACCTCCTTGACCCACTCAATATATGTGGTGATCTTCCACCCGACGGGCTCCCTTCAGACCTTTTTGACGGTGGAGCGGCGAGTGAAGAGGCTCACAGACCTGCAATTAGAAGCTGAGAAGGGAACCAGGTGGCCGCCCCGGGCCGCGCCTTTGTCATTCTCTACGGTCCCCTCGCCATCCCCGCGGTACACCCTCGCGGACGGCAGGCAGCACACGGTTCTGCAACTCGCGAGTCGCCAACCTGCTACACTCGCGCTGTAGCACGTCGTCTGAAACCAGCGGCCCAGGATTGGAAGAGTCCTCGAATCCAGCCGGGGGGGTGATTACGGGGGCGCCGAGATCTACCTGCCCGTCGTCGGTGAGCAAAAAGATGCACCGATACGAGATTGTGCGCGGGATTGGTGTGAATAGTTTCTTGGTGCCCTCTAGCCATGTATGCAGCGCGTCCTCGTCGTAAGCTGCTGACATTGCGTACGTCCGAAACAGCCGCACTGGCTGCTAATGAAGAAGCGATGCGTGAAGGCGTCCGAACGATGGAAGCCACCGGTGAGGGACAGCGTCACCATGTCCAGCCCGAACTGTTTGTGACCCAAGATCATGTAGAGCACCATGGCGCAGTCTAACAGGTCACAGGAGAGCAGGAGCCCCAAATTGCCGCAGAAGAACTGCGAATTGTTTGTGGCTGGGGAGCAGTCCATATGGAGACGCAGTTTCCGCACGAATGGTCGCGGCTGCTGGATCTTGCAATCCGAAGAGAGTCTAGGAAGGCCCATTCTCGTAAGGACGCCTGCGGCTGCCGGCCAGCCACGCCGTCCTTCATTATGGGCGGTACTGGCTCCAGCCGCAGGTAGCATACCAGAACGTCCATGGCCACCGACCAACGGCACGTCTGCAGCGTCCTCCATGCCATCTAATGCGCGATAGCGGAGAGCGAAAGCTTCGCCCGGTACAAAGCGCCAGGATCTCCCGGCGTTCCCCTTCGACGCGACGTGAACGTCACGTCCCAGCCGCTACCCGTCATCACCATTCGATCTTGAATTGCATTCCGAGCACCCTACCTCACCCCCCTCCCCTTCCCCCTGCCTGTTGTTTCTTGTATTGACACCCCTCGACTATCCACCCCCATTTTCCAAGCCTCATCCCCGGCTCACCCGCAGCGGCTGGGAATCTCGGTGTCGCCGCGTCGGACCCATTAAGGATGGACCGGCGGCGCAACTGGCGGCCAGCCACGGGCCTTCTCTGACGCTCGGACAGGCGCCTGGCTGTATTTCTACCTTTACAGTACGCCTGGCATGATGTTGTGTCGGGGACGAGGTTGCTCGTGGAGAATCAAGATCAATAAGACGAGAGCGCGGGATCACCTAGCTCATTGTAAACACGCTCGACGTGAATTCCCAGCCATGTTGGCTGACCTGCGCCCCGCCCCTGACGCATCAACTGATGGACCAGGACCTGTGACGACCTCTGAGCGCCACCATTGGCGCCTTCTTTGGACCGAGGCGATGTGTGAGTCGTGCCTACCCCTCGGCTTTTTTGACACGTCGGAGTGGGCGGCGGCGCTGGGAGCTGTTTCAAGCGGGTGGTTTACAGGTCCTGGAGACCGCCGTGTGCTGGCGTCAACGTATGTGCCTCTCGTGACGGCCAAGTCTAACAGTCGGACGGTGGCCCATCTCCAGTCGGCGCCGTCAGCTGCTGTGTCCATGGACGGGGCGACGGTCAACCGTCAAGGGGTTTACAACTTTGTGGTCAGCACCCCACGGGCCTTGCTGTATGACACCAGGCGACTCGGCGCAGAGACCCCGACAGAGGCAAATCTCCTCAGCGCCCTCAAGGCCTCCTTGCACCAGCCAATCATTGCAGCGGCACGGATGGGGAGCAGCGCTGGGGTTGGTGCCGCGGGTCAGGCCCCGCGCTGGCGGCGGCTCTGCGAGCAGCGGATTCCTGCAGTGTTGTCCGACTCTCCCAGCGCAATGGTCCGCATGCGCCGCGATGGGGTGGCTGACGGCACTTGTGTTTTGGGGTACGGCTGTGCCGCACACGCTGGAAACCTGGTCGCTCAGGACGCGGCGCGGCTCAATACGTTCTCCACGGCTCTGCGGCACGCGCTCAGCGCGACCAATTTTTTTTATGCGGTGTGGTCGGGCACGTGCCCTGCACTCATCGACGATGGCAGTAATGTCGAACCCGGGGCAACGTATTGGGTGCCTCAAGTCGTACAGTCGGCCACGGTGGGCTGGCGAGGCCGTAACCATATCGGCGGCTCAAGAATATTTACCCGCGCTGCAGCACACCCTCCTGTCGAACGCCCACTCAGACAACCCGTTTCCTGTCCCCGAAAGTGTGACAGCTGCTCTCGAGCCAACCAGTCGGCACTCTATTCACCAATCCGCGCCCTCTCTCAAGGTGCTGGCGGCAGCGGTGGCCTTGCTCGAGGCCGACGCGGCACCTCTGTCGTCCTATGCCGGCCTCTTCGCCACATTACGATCCGCATTGGATACATTCTTCCTCGAGCTCCCTCTGGCGGCGCGGGTGGGGCTGCAGAGCAGCCTATCCGCACGGTTTGCCGCATTTTCGGACCCGATGGTGGCGCTCGCATTTTACTTGGACGAGTTTTGGGGTCCCGCCCGGGGGCGTGTGGCGGGGCTCCTGTGGACGGCACGGGCGGGAGAGGAGGGGCAGTCTCTACCAGACCTGCGGGATGCCGCCATCACATCATTGGCGGACGGTGACGCCCCTCTGGCAGCACGACTGCAATCTGAGCTGAGCGAGTTTCTGGCCTTTGCGGCCCAGCCCGCGCGCGCTGAGGTCTGGACGCGGCTCCACCCGCTGGCGTGGTGGCGTCTACACGGAGAGCGCTTTACACTGTGGTACCCCATCTGCCTGCGCTTGTTTGTTATCCTGCATCGGCGGCTGGCGGGGAACGGGCGTTTAAGCGCCTCCACCATGTGCTTACCCCCAGGCGCAACCGTCTGTCCCCAGACCTGGTGGACCATCTCACTCGCGTTGCCATCAATGCAGCACAACTTCGGCGTCCGGACCCAATTACTCTTTTTTCGCGTTCTCCCACCGAGCTGAAGCTGCGTGCTTTTTTTCATCCTCAGGGTGGCGAGGAGGGCATTGGGATGGGGGAGGATGGGGGTGACATGGGTGCGGGCGTCGACGAGGAGGCCGTCGGTGGCGCTGGTGACGACGGAGATGGGTTGTGGGAACAAGAGGAGGAAGACCCCCTTCCTGACCTGGTTGCCTGGGACGTAGACGCCATAGTTGCTGAACTGCTGTCGTGATAGATAAACGAAAGGCCGCTCCGTTATTTTTTTATGACCACACCACACCGGCGCACACGGGTGGGGACGGCAGCAGCAGTCAATCTCTTGTCGTCTCCAGTCGAGAATAACTGCCAGTGAATGGTCGGAACAGCTTCCCGGGATTTCCTTTCTTCGAAAATTTTCAATCGAAACGACGACATCACTATTCCATACACTGGCGAGAGCGAGGTGGACACTTGCACTGGTGATCGTTGGCATTGGACAGCTGACCTCTGGCACCGGCCGCCAACGCAGGGACTGGCTCCTTGCTGCACCCTCGTAGAGCTATCACAGCGGCCCGAGGCCGCGTGCCATAATGATGGAGCGGGCCCGACGTGTTGCTTCAGAGGGCGCCGGTGTGTCTGGCGTCGCCCGGCAAGACGACGATTCTCGTCCGCGCATAAAAGCGCACCGCCAGCGGACACGAGGGCAGTGGCGCCTCTATCCTCCCCACCTTCACCCCAGTGGCCCCCCACTCTCCTGCCCCCCCTTCATCCACTTGGTGCTTGTACGTGCTGGCAGCTCGTCTACGGGTGCCCTGCTGTGGCCTCCCTCCGACCACTATTGGCGCTGCTCTCTCGGACCTGCCTGCCCTTCCTCACCGCCCGTCGTTTGGCGAGAATGGGCCCGTGGACAAAGAGCTCCGCCCCCCCGGCTGCGACACAGACGGTCGTGACCGCCGCTCCGCCGGCGGCTTCGTCGTCCAAGACGCCGCAGAAGTCCCACTTTTGCATCATTGCCTGGGGGCGCGGCCTGCTGTCCTCGGGGTCCTCCAAGGCGGCGCCCAAGCGCGTCGAGTATTGACTCCCGCTCCAGGCGACAAGACCGCCGCGCAAGGGACGCGCTGCGCACCGGAAAGTGGCCTCGCCACCCCTCCTATCACGGCAAGGGTTGCGGTCGTGGCCACCGTCTTCAAGGGGGATGATGCTGAGCACGTTGATGCGGTGCACTGTGTGTGACATGCTCCATGAACAGTGTGTATTGTAAAAAAGCATGTTGCATTGCGAACTAAACGCACTGTCTGCTGTGTGGGCTCTCTCAACCGCTGTCCACGCCGCACCCCTACGCCCACAGCCACCGTGCGCCCGCCAGCCCCCCCCACACAGCCAGAACCCCCCCACACAACACCGCCGCGCGGCGGCGCTCCGCCACCACCGCCGCCGGCATCGAGCCGAGCCACCAATCAAAGCGGCGACCGACGTGCGTCCAGAGGCGCCCGCGCCCCACGTGGCCGACGAGGCGCCCGCCGTCGACCGCCCACAGCACGGCAGCAGCTTCGACCGCCGCCGCCACGGTGCCGACCCAGCCACTCGGCGGCAGCCGCACGCGGCCGTTGGCCACCGCGGCGCGACGGGGGCGCGCGGTCACGGCGCCCGCCACGGCAACGTCGACGGCCACCACGGCAGCGGCGGCGGAGAGCGCCTCCACCACCCCACCACCACCGCGGGCGGCCACCCACACGGGCGCCGCGGCCGCCACCAGCAGCAGCAGCTCGGGCCCATTCGGCAACGACCGGTACGTGTGGGCGGGCAGCAGGTCGGCCAGCCGCCCGTCCCCCGCCGACCACCCTGCAAAGTGGCGGTAGCAGCGGCGTCCGCCCTCCCACCACGGGTGGACGACCACCGCCGCCGGCACGGATAGCAGCGGCCACGCGGCGCCGTCGGCCGCCGACGCCAGCCGGGCACACACGAGGACGTCCTCCCCGCCCCCCCCCGCCGGCGCGTCCGTGTCAAACGGGTCCTCCCCGAGCGCCGCGGCGGGTAACAGCAGGTTGGCGGTCACGCCCCACGGGACGGTCGGCGAGTCGGCGGCGGCGCCGAAAAAGTAGACGAGGCGGGTGACGACGAGCGCCGCCGCAAAGGCGGTGGTGGCCGGCGGGAACCGGACGAGACCCGCAAACGCGCGGCGGGGTGGCGGCGCTCCCCCCCGCGCCGCCGACGGCGGCGCGTCGGCGGCCGACGCGGCGAGCGCGTCGGCATAGGCGTGCAGCAGGCCCGCGTCGGGGATGACGTCATCGTCCAAAAACAGCACGTGTGGGGCGGTCGCCTCGCGGAGCCCCCGGTTGCGCGACGCGCTCACCCCCACGTTGCGGTCATTGACGCGCACGCGCACGCGGCGGCGGGCCGTCGCCCACAACTCGGCCTCGAGGGCGACGACCGCCGGCACGCGTGGGTGGTCGGGGTTGTCGACAATGATGATAAAGGTGGTGGCGGCCGCCCGCGGCGGTAGGGGCAGGGTGCAAATGCGGCGGATAAACGCCGGGTCGACCCGCCAGCAGGGCACGACCACGTCCATGCGCGGCACGGGGGGTGGCGGCACCCCGTCGCGGGCCGACAGGTAGGAGCGCAGGGCGGCCTCGTCCCGGTCGAGCGCGGCCACCGTGCCGCAGCGGCCACCGGCCGGGCCACGGCGGGCGTAGCGCGGCGGCGCCGCATCGGCACTGACGGCGTTGCCCCCAACCGTGTTGGCGACCGTAAAGTCTGTCGCAAAGGTCGCCGCGCCGAGGCGCGCGTACAGCTCCCACAGGTACGGGTCCCCGCCTTGGTTGGCGCCGTCAAACTCGGGCGGCAGGAGGCGCCCCCCAAACGCACCCACGTGCGACGCGTGGAGGACGGGGAAGGTGGGAAAGCCCGGGAAGGTCTCGTCGACGGCCGCCACGACGCCAGCGTCACGGGGGGCCCCCGCCGCGGCGGCCGCCGCAAAGTCGGCAACGAGGGAGTCCCCCCAGCCGGCGGCGGGGCCCCGCAACACCACATCGTCGCCCAAGAGCAGGAGGTACGTGGGCGGCGGCGGGGCGACTTCGGCGAGCGCCGGCAGAGGGGGCGCCTCCACGGCGGCGGCCGCGAGCGCATTCCACATGGCACAGAGGCGGCCGGTCAGGGGCGGCGCAAAGGTCAGGCGCGACGCGGGCAAACCGACCGACGCAAAGGGCGCCAACGCCGCGTCGCCGCCGAGCGCCCCGTCGTCGGCGTCGAGGCCGACCGTCACGGTGACGGTGTGGTCCGCACCGACGGCGGCCAGGCCGGCCGCCAGGGTGTCGAGGCGGCCCACCAGCGCGTCGACGGCGGCGGCGCCGGGTGGGGCGTAGGGCGCGCCCGCCGCCGGGCGGGAGGTGACCGGGAGGAGGATGGCAAAGACGGCCATGGCGCGCCGCCGCCGCGTGACGTCCAAAGGGGGAGGGGGGAGTGGGAAGGATGGCGACAAGAAAGACAGCGGCGGACGCGACGGCCACAGGTGCCGGCCTTCTTGTACTGTGGCGTGTCCGGGAGAGGGGGTCGGTCAGGCCGCCACCCGACGCAGCCACGCGAAGACGGCCGGCCATGGCTGGACGGCCAGCCGCCGCCGGTCCATTCGTATGTCCAACTGCATGGGTGCAGGGGGTATGGAGAGCGGCAATCGTAGGGCCTTCAATCGTACGGGTCTCCCAGCTTCTCCCGGAGCGACCAGCGCCGATAGCGTCTGCACCTGGCGGACACCGTGGCAGAGACGACTGGAGGTGTGTTTTTCAGTGGCGAATCCGCAGCGGATCCAGACCTTGCAACGAAAATTGTCCTCCTACTGTTTGGATTGATCCTCCGTGCGAAAGTCTTTCCGCTGTGCTTTGTTTTTTGGCACTCGAATCGGCGGGAGTGCCAACGGTTTCCCCACGACATCGTCAGAGTGGGACGTTGTCCCCACCGCCGCTGTGCCTGACAATCGCCGGCTACCTGCAGCGGGGAGCAAGATTGCGACTCTGACACGAGCGCAACCCAGCAAAGTCATTAGATCTCAGCGTTTGGGCCATGTCGTGAGAACAAGAGTTGAATACAAACGGACCAGGGCAGTGGGGGGGCACCGGGGGGGCAGCGAGGGGGCAACAATGTGAGGGGTGTCCTGGGGGACAACCGAAGTAGGTCCAAAGGAGAGCCACAAAAAACGGGGCTTGTTCTTGCGTAGCTCCTATTCCAAGTCGATCTCGGTAGTGAAAACGTGATGTCGAGTTACGGCATAGTTGTCTCGAAACTCCCATCATATATGATAGTATCGGCACAAAGGTCAAGGCTGTCAAGTTGCTGGTGCCGAACCGAGTATTGTACTTATCATCAAGTCTTGACGCAGACAGACGCCAGCGGGACTGTTGGATGCATCGCTGCTTGCCACATTCAGACCGCGGCCGTTGCTTTGACGAGGTGCTGTTTTGCAATATCACTCCCAGCGCAGTCAACCCCTGTTGCCGTGCGTGCCGCGCGTCCTGTTGTGCGCTTCGGGCGCTCCGGGGCTCTCTTTTGTGCTGCTCTAGCTGCCGCCCGTTGCGATCGACGTCAACCTTGCTTGACCCGCTTCTGGTGGCGGCGCTATGTCCAAGCGCAAGGGCTTGTCGCTGGACGAAAAGCGGGAGAAAATGGTAGAGCTGCTGCAAGAGTCGGTACGTTGATGGTCTTCTCCAGTGGTTTATGACATGTGATGTTTGAATGTGCGTGCATCGTTTTTGGTGTCAGGTGTCACTTTTCCTGGCGCGCACTGACACACGGTACGTGCTTCCATTGCTTGTTGCTTGTTGCTCGTCCCACGTTTTATTGTCGTGTCTTGGCATGCCCGTGTTGTACCTGCGTCTTGGATGCAGTCTGAGTTTTTTACACTGAAGGAGCTGGAGAAAATCGCGCCCAAGCGGAAAGGCATTGGTACGCTCATCCCCCCCCTGTCCCCACCCCCGTCATGTTGTTGGTCTGCATTGTCCAGTCTGGGCGGGTGGTGGCGCTTTCGCCGCATTCGCCATTGGGTTTGGCACTCTTTCTTACTTGTTTCGTGCATTCTCTTCTTGCCAATGTTCGCCTCGTGGCTTTCCCCCGCCCATTCTCCCGACCGCCCCCTGGCTGTGCTGACCCCCTTCACGAACAGTCTCCCAAACGGTTAAGGATGTGGTGCAGTCCCTCGTTGACGATGGGATTGTGTCGTCCGACAAGTGCGGTGTGCAAACCGTTTTCTGGTGTCTTCCCAGTGCAGAGGTTCAAAAGGTTTGTTAGTATGCACGTCTAGTGCGTTGTTCCCGCGCACCCATGCTTACGATTCCTGTTCTGCAGTCAGGACCCTATTCCTCTGTTCTGCGGTGGTGGGCAATGGTGTTGGTCGCGTATACGTTCGTTGTGGACCGGTCACTGACTGTCCCGTTAACCACGTTTGGACAACTGGGTAGGCCGCCCGTCGTGTTCTTTTTCCCGTGTTTTGGTCGTTGGACTTCTGGATATCCTCTTTCTGCCTCAGAAACGTGCTCGGATTGCCGTTTTGGAGGACGATGTCAAAGCCAACGAGTCGACTCGTAAACGCCTCGAGTCGCAGCTGTCTTCCCTAAAGGCCGCGCGGACAGGGAACGGCCTCACAAATGGGCGGGACACCTTTCTGACGCAGCTTGCCGCGGATGAGCAAGCGGTGGTTGCCTTGACGGCGCAAGTGGCCGAACAAGCCGCATCCGACCCTGAGCGGCTTCAGCGCCTTGCGGAGGCCACTAAGACGGCTAGGGAGGCGGCTAACCGTTGGACGGACAATGTCGACACGCTGCGGAGGTACGTGAGTGACAAGTTTGGGATGAGCAGTGCGGACTTTGCGCGGCAGTTTGGTGTGCCTGCTGACCTTGAGTACTTGGAAGAGGAGGCGCCACCACAGAAAGCGTAGCTTCTGGTGGGAGGCGTGGTAGAATGGAGTCTGCATGCATGCAGTAAACCCAGGTTCCTACAGTGCTTGCCTGTTCTTTCTTTCTTCTGTGGTTTGAGGTGGTTTGGCATCGCCCGATTTGGTACTCATCCTCACACGGCGGTGCTACTTGTGCGTCGACGTGACCGATGCGGCTCCATCCAATTCTTGCATCCCAATTGACCACGCCTCACCGAGCTGCAGGTTGGCTCACCTCGCCAGCCAAGTCTGTTCAAGACGGAGGCGGACGCAATCGCTCTCGCACACGGCACTCCGCCAGCCTTGCACACGGATCCTGCCAGTTGTAGCACACGTCTCCCCCACCCTTCCCTCATCGACGCTGTCGCGCTCTGCTCATTCCCACGGCTGCCGTGGCGATGCTGCTGTTCGCGTCCCCCTGTGGGTCGCCACGCTTCTCTGGCAGCTGGACATTTGCTGCCGGTGCCCGCTTCTCGTCGACGCGTCCCCAGCTGCGCCGCCCTGCCCTCGCTGCCATCACCTGTGACATCCGGGAGTCCCAGTCGACTGTTCCCCCGTTTGACAAGGCCGCAGCGGACAAGCTGTCAGACAGCACCCTGAACGTGTCGGTAGAGCCGTCCCCCTTTGTAGACGGTATCAAGGCGGTGGCGGTCGGCAAGTTTGGCACCCGCCCGCTGCCAGAGGAGCTGGTTCCCCAGTTACTACATGCGCTAACGGCCGTACCGGCGGCCCGCGATGGGGATGAGCCGCACCCAGACTTCTTGCGGCGGTCGGCATTCCTCGGCGCCTTGTTCGTCAAGGCCAGTGTCTTGCCCCACGAGGCACCATTGCTGGGCGCGTGTGCCGCAGCGCCATGGGCGTCGGGACCCGACCGCGGGGCCGGCACCTGTACTGCCGGGGAAGTGCTGGCGTTTGCATGCACGGGCGGAGCGTCGCTGCCAAACGAGGACGTGGAGACGCTGCGGTCGTCGCCGCTCTTCGCATTTGCGCTCGACCTCCTGGCGGGGAAGCCCCTCTCTACCCCTGAGGCGAAGCGGCTGGGCGCCCTGCTCTTCTCCTCTCCTTCCCCTGACGTGCAGCCTTGCCTCCTTCCACTGAAGTGCCTCATCGCGCACGTGATGCGCATCCGCCACGAGACGTCGGCGGAGCTGATTGGGCTGAACCAGGCCATCGCGGCGCGGACGGTGGCGCCAGTGCTCTCTTCCCAAGAACATCACACGCGTCGGGTCATCCAGCTCTCGGAGCCTTTTGACGGCATCCGTGCGTGCGGCAGCGAGCTGCTTACGCCTTTGCTGGCTATGCGGATGGCAGCTCGACACGACGCTGCCGTCGTCATGGCGGTCGGGGCGTCAGGCGGCCCCAAGTACGGCCCCAACTTAGCAGCTGTCTGTGCGGCGCTCGGCGTGCCCGCGTTGGGCGACGCGCAGTTGCTGCCTGGCACCGTCCGGTGTCTGTCGCTGGAGGAGTCAGCACCTGATGTGGCCGCGTGGACACCCCTGCGCCGCGCCATCGTCAAGCGCCCCGCGTTGGCAACGCTGGAGAAGTTCATAGGCGTGACGCCGCGGCCGCTTGCCGGCGCTGCGGTGTCCGAGGCGCCATCTAACGGCGCCGTACGTGGCGCGGGTGTGCTGTTTGTCGGCTCTGCCTTCCACCAAAGTTACGTCAGCAAAATGCAAGATGTGGCTGAGGCGGCCGGCTACGTCGGCTACGTCATTGTGCAGCGGGGCGCGGAGGGCTCGGTCGGTGCTGCCCTCTCAGCACGTGCACCAGCGCATGTGCTGGTCGGTCGCCGCCGATTGGGTGCGTCGTCGGCGGCCGATGGAGGGGGTGATGCAACGTCGGCCTACGAGCACCGCTCCTTCACCTGCGGCCTGTCGTCCGCAGGCTTTGACGACTTTGACGTGGCGGCCTTGGCAGCCACTCGCGAGCGGCTGAACAAGACCACCACGAGCGTGGAGCAAAACGTGGCGCTCATTCGCGATTGGGAGGCGTCGCTTGGGCGCCGGGCGTCGGAGGTGACCGACGAGC
>Ga0114953_1000757_pt1 | contig 23610 bp, 19 predicted proteins | sample SidtaG_FD_87298 | JGI IMG/M metagenome (GOLD analysis project Ga0114953, IMG submission 87298) | Marine algal microbial communities from Sidmouth, United Kingdom - Sidmouth_Male2 metaG | ecosystem: Host-associated > Algae > Red algae > Unclassified | place: Sidmouth, United Kingdom | collected...
AAGCTTTCTCCCACTCTATCATATGCTCTGAAATTTCGTTCTCTTTTACTTTTATTTTTTTTCCTAGTTCTATACCCTCTGAGCTTTCGTACACAGCAGGGTCCATTTGCTTTGTTTTTAAACTCGCGATATCCGCTTCTAGCCGCTGAATTTTCTTTTCTGCATTAGCTACTTTACGTTGCAGTTTTTTACGAAGTTCCCACTTTTCTTTTTTAGTTTCCTTTGACTCCTCTGCTGGACTATCTTTATCCGTAAGTTGCATGTCTCTAAAATCCATACCTCTCTTTTCTAAGAGGTAATCTATATCACCCAGATATTCTAAAACTTTACCGTCCCTAAACTCAAAAGTCTTGGTAGACAGCTGAGTAAGAAAATCTCTATCGTGAGATACTACTAGCATCGTCCCTTCATAATTTCTCAATGCATCTTTTAGAATAGCTTTAGAGTGTAAGTCCAAATGATTAGTAGGCTCATCTAATATGATAAAATTAGAGTCTCTTACAACCATACAAGCTAGTGCTAGCCTAGTCCGTTCTCCCCCACTCAGGACAGAAACTTTCTTATCTACATCTTCTCCAGAAAAAAGAAAAGAACCTAATATCCCTCTTACCTTAAGTCTATATTTCTCCTCAGAGGCATCTTCTATAGTCTCCAATACTGTTTTTTTGGGATCCAAGCTATCCGCTTGGTCTTGGGCAAAGTAATTGATATTTACTTGAGCTCCTCCTTCATACGTACCCGAATTATAAGGGATTTCATTAGCTATAATCTTAAGTAAGGTCGTCTTACCCATTCCATTTTGTCCTACAAAAGCTACCTTATCGCCTCGCTCTATAAGTAGCGACACTTGTGACAGCACCGTATGGTCTCCATAAGACTTTGTTAGATCTGCTATTTTAGCTACATCTCTTCCTGTTCTTTTCACTGGAGGAAAACGCATACTCAGTCCGCCTTCAGAGCTTTCTTCAAATTCTATTCTTTCTTCTTTTAGGATTTGCTTTTCTAGAGACTGTGCCATCTTCGCCTTACTGGCCTTAGCTCTAAATCGGTCTACTAGTTTTTGTTTTTCGTCTAACCTCTTATGCTGATTTTTTGCTGTTTCTCTAAGGATATCTTCTCGTTCTTTTTTCTCTACTAGAAACTTAGAAAAATTACCTGCATATACACTCAGCTTGTTATGCTCTAGTTCGAACACTTTATTAATAGTATTATCTAGAAATCTTTTATCGTGACTTATAAGTATATATGATTTAGGATAATTTTCTAGGAATTTTTCAAACCAGATTATAGCTTCTATATCTAGATGATTGGTAGGTTCATCTAGTAGAATCAGATCATTCTGCGACAGGAGTAACTTAGCTATCTCCACTCTCATCTTCCACCCTCCGCTAAACTCTTTCATCTTTCTATCTAGATCTGTTTTCAGAAAACCGAGTCCTAATAGAATTTTTTCTATCTCTGCTTCAGGGTTTATATCATAGGTAGAGAAATAGGTATTTAGCGTATCTATGCGTTCTAATATCGTTAAATCTTGAGATCCTTGTTGTAACTGATTTTCTAAATCTACAAGCATTTTCTTATTTTCAAAAAAATCTTTGTATACACTCTTCGACTCTTCTCTAACTGTCTTATCTTCAGATCCGGTAAAAAACTGTGCTAGCATCCCCACCTTATATGTTGTCGGATACTCTATCTTACCTTCTGTGGCGTTTATCTTATCAGATATGATGTTAAACAGAGTCGTCTTTCCTGTTCCATTTTTTCCGATTAGACCTATCTTTTCCTTATCGTATATATTGAAATTGACCTGCTTAAATAAAGCTCGATCTCCATAGTAATGAGAAATATTATTTGCTTGTAACATCGTCAATTCATGCTTGTGGTGTCTGGCATCTGAGCTATAACAGAGAATGTATCACCTCTATTATTTAATACTTGGCGCCAAAGATGCGTGGGATCCGATTTAAAAATGTAATTGGCAAATGCATCATCTATATACCAAGAACCATGTTCCATTTCCTCTTTCAGTTGTCCTTCGCTCCATCCAGAATATCCTATATAAAACCTAACATTCTTAGGACTTACTAATTTTGACCTGATGAGAAATTTTAGTTTTTCGAAATCTCCTCCCCAATAAACACCTTGACATACTTCTATGCTCTCGTCCAGTATTTCCCCTACATTATGTATATAATGAAGTGTGCTTGTCGCAACTGGTCCCCCATAAAAGATGGTTGCCTCAAATTCTGGAAAATCTTCAACTAATTCGTGGATGGTTAGACTGGTTTTCTTATTCAGTACAAATCCGATTGTACCTCCTTCAGCAGAATGCTCGCACAAAAAGACAACCGATCTCCTGAAATGTATATTATTAGAAAACGGTTCGGCAATAAGCACTTTTCCTTTTGATATATTAGCTTCACTTTCCATTACTTATACTGCTCAGTTGGTAAACTTCTATCATAACGTTTTACAAAACCAGAAAGTACTTTAGCTCCGAATTCCGTAAAATGTTTAACGCCATACTGGTGCATATTTATCATAGTCTGGGTCCACCTCACAGGTGAAGTAAGTTGAGCTATTAATTTTTGTTTTATTAGTTCCGGATCAGTTGTAGCTAATGCGTCTACATTCTGAAAGATAGGACCTCTTGGTACTTTGAAACTCAGCTGAGCTATAGCCTTCGAAAGACTCTCTTTCGCTGACTCCATTAGTGGCGAGTGAAATGCTCCTCCCACCAGAAGAGGAAGAACTCGTCGCGCTTCTGCTGCCTTACAAGCTTCCATAGCTTTATCTATGCCCGTAATAGATCCAGAAATAACAACCTGACCAGGGCAATTATAATTTGCAGCAACTACAACATCATCTATCTCATTGCATATTCTCTCTACTTGCTCATCTTCTAATCCCAGTACCGCAGCCATAGTACTCTTCTGCTCCTCACAAGCTAGCTGCATCGCTCCTGCACGCTTACTTACTAGGCCTAGGCCATCTTCTAGTGTCAGACAATCAGAGGCAACCAAAGCTGTTATCTCACCTAATGAGTGACCTGCATAACAACCGAAATCATCAGATCCGCTATTATTATAATACTGTATAATAGAATATAGGAAGACAGCAGGTTGAGTAACTTTGGTTTCTTTCAGATCGTCTACATTACCATTTATCATCACATCAGCTAGATCGAATCCTAGGATAGCGTTAGCAATGTCCATATACTTTCTATTATCTGGATTATTTTCTAGAAGCTTAGAGCCCATAGAAACGTATTGAGATCCCTGACCTGGAAATATAGCTGCTTTCATTATTACTTCTATTTTAGATTGGCACTGAGAAGATTTAAGAATTCTTGTCTTGTTTCTTCTACTTTGAACTGCCCAGTGAACGCTGATGTTGTCGTTACAGAATTTTGTTTCTGTACCCCTCTCATCATCATGCACATATGGGCTGCTTCTATTACGACCGCTACTCCCTGAGGTTGCATAGTATCTTGTATGCAATGTAAGATCTCGTGTGTCAATCTCTCTTGTACCTGAAATCTTCTTGCAAAGACATCGACTATTCTTGGTAGCTTAGATAGACCCACAATATATCCATTCGGAATATATGCTATATGCGCTTTCCCAAAAAAGGGTAATAAATGATGTTCGCACAAAGAGTATAACTCTATGTTTTTCACAATAACCATTTCGCTATATTCTTCCTTAAACATAGCTCCTTTTAGTATCTCTACAGGATCTTGATTGTACCCCCTTGTTAAGTACTGTATTGCTTTAGAAGCTCTTTCTGGAGTTTTTTCCAGGCCTTCTCTAGATATATCCTCCCCTACAGAAACAATAATATCCTTATATCTATCTTGTAAATGCTCAGTGGTTTTTGGGTCGTACTTTTCTTCATTACTGTATGCCATAAATAACTTTAAGCGCTTTTATAATAAGGTAATAATTCACGGAAATCCTAACCTTTTTTTCATAGTGATTGTTCATCAATACAGGTCAAATATAAATTAATCAAAGGGTTATCTTAGGCTTTTGCTAGGTAAATAATCATAGGATGACACTTACGTCTTTATAAATCCTACTTTAGTAGAGTTAAAATCCTTTCCTATATAAAAGTCTTGTATTTTTATAATATGATAACTAAGTGGCAAAATATTGCCAGAGCGAAATTTACTGATTGGCTGAAACTAGATAAGACCTACCACGTCATCTTCTGGGTTCTATTCTATGTATTCCTTGTTATTATAGATTATGATGGTTCTCATTATCTATATACCCTTATCAAGGAATTAATTAATATTATATTCTTCGGCGTTATAGTCTATATCAATCTATTATTCCTTATTCCAAGTTACCTATCAACTAAAAATTTCTTTTACTATCTTATTTCTCTTGCTATAACAGCAGCTATATTGACCCCCATTAAAACATTGGTGTTATACTTAATTTCATTCAATGAGCCTATGCTGCAGGCTAATTTCCTAGAAAATCAGGCCTATATTTTCATGTCCTCCTACTTTATAGGTATATCAGCTACGATATATCATATCATTAACGACTGGCTTATAAATCAGAGAGAGAAGAAAGAATTGAAAAGCCAAACGCTACAATCGGAATTAAAATTCCTAAAGTCACAGATCAATCCCCATTTCCTATTTAATACACTCAACAGCTTATACGCTCTCACGATAAAAAAATCTGATCTCGCTCCTGAGATTGTTTTAAAACTATCTGAAATGATGCGTTATATGCTGTATGAATGTAATGAGAAAGAGGTGCCTCTAGAAAAAGAAATTAATTATATCAAAAATTATCTCGAATTAGAAAAAATAAGGCACGGCTCTGATTGTAAAATATTGTTCAATATAGAAGGACAGCTAGAAAATAGATTTATCGCTCCCTTAATGTTTATACCATTTATCGAGAATAGCTTCAAGCATGGACTAAATAAGCAGCTGGGAGATACTTATGTACACATAGATATGAAGATCGAAGGCGAAGAAATTATAATGTTAATAGAAAATAGTAAATCACATTCTGTACCTTCTACCCACAAGAAAAGAAGTGGAGGCATAGGCCTTGTCAATATAAAAAGAAGATTAGAGCTACTCTACCCTGGAAAGTATCTTCTTGAGATTAATGAAAATCCGAATAACTATCTTGTCAACTTGTCAATACAACTGATATAATAAAAACTATAAAAAAAAGATCATGATAAAAGTAATAATAGTAGATGATGAACCTCTAGCATTGGACATACTAGAAACCTTTATAGATAAAATGCCAGATCTAAAACTTGTAACCAGATGTAATAATGCATTGGAAGCTCATGAAGCCTTGAAGAATCATTCTATAGATATTATGTTTCTAGATATTCAGATGCCTCAGCTTACAGGAATAGATTTTGTAAAAACTCTGGCAAATCCTCCAATGGTAATTTTTACTACAGCTTATTCTGAATATGCTGTAGAAGGTTTTGAACTTAACGCTGTGGATTATTTACTGAAACCTATTGCTTTTGAAAGATTTACAAAAAGTGTCAATAAGGCTATCGAAAAAATGAAGTCCCAATCAGCTGAGATTAGTAGCATAAATGAGGAAGATGGTTTCTTCTTTGTAAAAGCGGATAAGAAATTCATTAAGGTCAATTTTGATGACATCTTATATATTGAAGGCCTAAAAGACTACGTTATTATACGTCAGGATACAAGCAGGGTCATTACCCTACAGACTATGAAAAGCCTAGAGGCAAAGTTGCCTTCAACTGTATTTAGAAGAATTCATAGATCTTACATCTTAAATATTAACAAGATAAAAGCGGTCGTAGGTAATATGGTAGAAATTGTAGAGAAAGGTCAAGCTAAACATATCCCTATAGGCAAGAACTACAGAGACGCCCTACTGGAACTTATCAATCAGAATAAACTGTAGTTACTATAGTTACAATTGTAAGAGAAAATTTTTACAGCATGGGGATCAATCTGAATTTTTCAAAAGGATTACGTGAGCTATGATTCGGTCATACTATTGATCTGATCAGTGTTGCATAGAGATGATATTTCTTTATTGCTCCATATCTCCAAAATGTCCTCCATTTAATTGTAGTGAATCTTTGTAATTGCTCTATAGATTTAGCGACATATTGATGCTGTATCATTATAAAATAAAACCTCTCTGATTTCAGAATTTGTTCTCTCGTGCACAGACGTGCGAATTGTATACGTAGTTGGCTCTACTTATGAGACAAGTTTAAATACCACCTAATGAGGAATCAATTCTTAATACGATATCGTGAGAATTGAGTTATTTAGAAAAGGCTAGCTGCACTTTCTGCGTATAACTTTCCGTATCTGTAATAACTTGTAGGAAGTAAAAACCTTGCGTAAGAGAGCTAATATCTATGTTAGTATTAGAGAGATTTATGTTATCTCTGCTAAGCATAGTAATACCGCTGGTATTGACTAACTGAAGAGATTGTATATTCTTATCTCCATTCAAGAATACATTAAGATCACCGTTTGTCGGATTAGGATATACAAATAGCATATCATCCTTATCTTCTATTACTTGTGTTTCATCTTCTTTCTTTCCGAATAGAACCTGAGTTGCTGTATTAGGAAGTTTCCGCATATTTCCATTGATATCAGAGACGACTATATCAGAAATTAGTACATCTATATATTTTTCTCCTTCTGTTCCTCTAAAACCCTCTCCCTCCTCTTCGACAATAAATTCAGCTACAGCTATGATTCCTTCTCCAGATACTGTAGCACCAGTCGTTCTAGTTATAACGGACTCTATTCTCCCATCATAGGGAACTGTAGATAAGGATATACTAGGATCATTATGATTCAACCAAGAAGAATTGTTATATATAACATTCATAGAAGCTGAATCAGCAAATGAAGGACTAAAATTCATTGCAAAAGAAACGCCATGAACATCTATCGCAGGAAAAGCGTCATTCCCTACTATTATATCTATCCTTAAAAGATCTCCAGAATCGACACTAGATACTTGTGGATCTAATATAACTGCAAAATCTGCAGGTATTAATTCTTCATATTGATTATAGCTATGTTCTTTACCATAGTTGTCTGATATAGCTGCAACATCGTTTTCTGTAACAATACCATCTCCATCAGCATCACTGTACTTGGCAAAATCTAAATTATCTGAACTCTGACCGAACCAAGGTCCACCAAAATCTATATCGTCTCTAGCTTCCAAGACAGATCCAAAATTATCTCCCAAGGCAAGTAAATCTAAAAGAGATACTCTACCATCATTATTAGCATCTCCCTCCCAAACACAATTATCTACACAAATACAATCGTCATCACCTTTAAATGGCAATACGTGCATCTTATTATCTAGTACATAACAGTTACCTTCTGTAGGACAATATTCTATTTTAAAATAGTCGTAATTAGCAAAACCTGAAGGTGGAATGTAGACTATTTTGTTCTTCCCTGTAATGGAGTGACAGCTATCCAATACTTCTCCTTGTTCATCTAGTATAACTAAATCACCAAAAGTTGGATATTCAACGATTTGTATAGATTCTCCCTCCAGCGGAGTAAGATATTCTATTACTCTTGGACGCTCGTAGATAGCATTAAACGTATACTGGTAATAATTTATAGGAGCCTGATCACTTACTATAATCTTAATATCTGCTGTACTAGTTTCTAGTCCGTTATAAGTAGAATAATAGAAATTCTGTACCCCTGAATAGTCATCTTCTGGAACATACGTAAATTCCCCATCACCATTGTAAGTGAGCTCTTCTGAGTAACCAGAGATATTAAACTGCTTTATATCATTATCATAGACATTAAAAGTTATACTAGCATTTTCAGCCGTATATACTATGTCATCTCTGACACTAGTGTTGTTGTAATTTACATCGTATACCTTAATAAAGCTCGTATATGTAATCCCATCAGAATTTACAAACTGCACAGAATCCATTCCTGAAAAATTTTCATCGGGTGTGTAGCTAAAAGTAAAATCATTCAGATTATTTATTACACCCGTAACCTGACCATAATCTCCATTTACTGAAAAACCTCCATCAGGCAGCGTAAATTCTAAGGTCTTCTTATTAGTTGTAAAGTAAGTATTCACTTCATCTGACAAATTAACTACCGGAGGAATGATTACAACTTTACCTACTGAATAACTTCCTAAAGTATCCTCAACAAGATATTGAGCATACATTTTTGAGTCGTTAGATAATGGGTAGACATTTAAAGACCCCATACTATCTATATCTGAAGTGATATCTTGATTTAACAACACAGCACTAGAATATACTGAACCATCAGAACTTTCGTCATTTGATATAACATCTATCGATATCACAGGACCGTTCCCCATTACATAGTCAGCATTTGCGTCTATAGTTGAGTTTTCGACAACTATATGTATTTGCATATACTGAGGCTTCGGTATGAAGTTAAAAGGACCAGGGACGTAGTATTCCACTGGCACATATATATCAACATTATTTGCAGGAGCCATGTAATTAAAGGAATATACATCATCCGCTACATTTGTCCAATCAAAGTCACCCCAAGTGGGGTCATCTAACATTTCTTGAGAATATAGAACAGTAGGATTTATAGTGGATTCGATAAGAACAGACTCATAACCATCGTATATTGTAGAAATATCAACAACACCAGGGTTTGTTTGTGCTATTATCACGGATGAAAAAAACACAAATACTATGCTTAAAAACAAGTACTTCAGTCTGCTCATGTTAGATTTGGTTAAACTTACCACAAATATGACTATTTTTATTCGAATAAAAAAAACATATCTAGGAATAATATATAAATAAATTGTTAATTTATAATATTTTTATAATCAACATATTGAATCAATTATAATTCAGTCATATATATATTCTACTTTTTTTCCATACGTAAAGTCTTGACTATAAATATGATGAAAATGTATAATCTAATACAATCTGTTAAACAAAGCTTTATATATATATTATAATCTAATGTTAAACATTAAAATACATAAGGTTCTCTTCGACTTGTCTGCCAAAAAGCGGAACCGATTTAACAAATATTTACAGTCACCCTACTTTAATGTCAATGAAGATGTGCTCCTTTTGTTCGATGCTATAATCGAGGTATACAATAATAACAAAGAGGTCAATGTAAAAAAAGAGGAATTATGGAGCAAGGTCTCATTTGATGCCTACGATGATGCAAAGTTTCGTCAGCTTAACAATAAGCTTCTGTCCCTATTTGAGGATTTTCTTGCACAAGAAATCTATCAAGAAAAAAAATTAACAAAGCCTATTTTCCAATTAGAGCATCTAAAAGCGGAACCATTCCCTGTATTGACAAATCAATTACTCAAAAAATCAAGAAAACTTGCAGAACGCTACAAAGAGCTGTCTTCCGAATATCATATAAACCTATATTCCATTGAAAACCTTTATTTTACACTCACTTTCGATTTTCAGCGTAAACAGAGAAAAGTACCGAAAACAGAGAAATTTAACCTATCTAAAGCCTTACATCATCTCGATGTATTTTACATTGCAGAAAAACTTAAGTTTCTTTATATACAGTTATTTTGGGGTGCTTATTTCGAGGAAGAAGATCCAAGTCTTTTTAGAAATAGAATATTGAACCTGCTTGACACTGGGAATTATAAAGATGAAATTTTACTTCAAGCATTCTATTTTGCTATACGGACGCTTACCTCTCCTAAAAAAGAAACTTATTACCATAGCCTTAGAACTATTGTCAGAACTAACTTCAATGACTTCAATGAAGAAAATAAAACCTTTTTCTATGATTCGATGCTTACCTACTGTGTGCGCCAAGTTAATAAAGGAAATCTAAAATTTCAAGATGAACTTTTTTCCTTGTATCAGGACGCCATAGAAAAAGAAATCATTATCAAAAATGAAAGGATATCTCCTATTACATTCAGAAATGTTGTTTTATATTCCCTGAGAACTGCTAATTATGAATGGGCAGAATTATTCATTAACAACTATTCGAAATATTTGCAGGAGTCAGAGCGGGAAAACGCTATCAACTTTAACCTCTCTAGGGTATACTTCTATCAGAAACAATATGGAGAATCCCTATATACATTAAATCAAGTCAACCTAGATGATCTATTCTATGATCTGAATGGTCGTACGCTTTTGCTTGCTGTATACTATGAACTGGGAGAGACCGAACCGATGCTATCAAGTATCGATGCTTTCAATGCAGTATTACGAAGGAAAAAATTAAGCCCTGCTGCTAAAAAACGTTACAAAAATTATCTTAAATTTACAAAAAAATTAGCTAAAATTGGACCCTATAATTTTGCGAAAATAGGCCAGATAAAAGAAGAGCTTAAAACAGAATCAATGGTTAACAAACAGTGGATAGAAGAAAAAGTATCGGAACTAGAAGAAGGAACAAAGAAGAAAGCTTTCCGAGGATAGTCCCTAAATTATTACTAGTCCGAAATAATGATAAATTAGCGTAATTTTAATAGCATGAAATTTTATAAAAAGATACCTGAAAAACTAAAGCCATTCTATACCGCAGAAATATCTCAATTTAAAAAGGCTTATGATAAGGGCAATTTAACAACTGCTTGGAGTCATCTAGAAAGGGCTCATATTCTCGGCCAAAAATATCCATACGAACATACTTGTGTTCACTGGAAAATGCTACTATTTGGTTTCCGTATAAAGAGTAGTAAGGAGGTAATTGGTCAAATCCCAAGGCTGCTATTCGGAGGGGTAAAATCTTTTGTAGGAAAAATACCCAAAGGGAATCCTGGTGGCTCTAATGTCCCGCCGCTTAAGCCCTTTCCGATAGAAAAAGAACTGCGTGATCTATTTATTGCAGCGGGTATACACAACTAAGCTACTCTATAATTAAGGTTTATCATGCTTTAAATTATCTCCATCTTTATTTTAAATATCAGTCATCTCTTACCCCGCCATCTATCTTCTTTAAGCTACTCTACTGATTAGCTAAACCTTCCTTGTATACACTTAAGCATCGTGCTCTTGCCTCTTTATGATCTACCATTGCGTCTGGATAATTATCTGTACCATATTCTGGAACCCATTTTTTGACATAATCATAGTTCTTATCGAACTTTTGACGCTGAGTATATGGGTTAAAAATTCTAAAGTAAGGCGCCGCATCTGTCCCAGATCCAGAAGCCCATTGCCATCCACCATTGTTACTTGCCAGATCAAAATCCAATAACTTCTCAGCAAAATACGCCTCCCCTTTTCTCCAATCTAAAAGTAAGTGCTTCGTCAGAAAAGAGGCGGTAATCATTCTAACTCTATTATGCATAAAACCTGTAGTGTTCAGCTCACGCATACCTGCATCTACAATAGGATATCCTGTCATACCCTCGCACCATTTCTTAAAATCAGCTTTGCTATTTCTCCACTTTATATTATCGTATTTAGCTCTAAAGGCATTGACAACTACATGCGGGAAGTGAGCTAATATTTGTGCGTAAAAGTCTCTCCACACTAGTTCGCTCAGAAACACGTCATTAAGCTTGTGCGCACTTCTTGCTTTCTCTCTAATACTTATCGTACCGAACCTGAAATGTATACCTAATCTAGAGGTACCCTGAATGGCTGGAAAATTTCTATTTTCGTCGTAATTCTTTATTATTTTTCTAGCCACTGTACTCGAGGGAATTTCAATCTTACTCTTCGCAAAATTCATAGATGCTAATGAGGGAATTTTTTCTTTCGTTTTCGATTTGTAAAAATTAGATTTGTACTTGAGCGTTGGATAAGATTTAAAATAATAGGACTTTACGCCTTCCCCACGTGAGTTAAGCTTAGCCATCCACTTACGCTTGTAGGGCGTAAACACAGTGTAGGGAGTTCCATCAGCCTTCAGCACTTCACCTTTCTCAAAAATGATATGATCCTTATAGGTTTTCATTTCTGCTCCCTTAGATTTGGCCAGTTCCGATATTTGCTCATCCCTCTCCAGAGCATAAGGCTCAAAGTCACGATTTGTATATATTTCCCCTATCTTATATTTCTTTAATAGCTTCTTATATACATCGATCGGATTACCATAATACACCTGAAGGTCCGAACCTAAACCTCTAAGTTCTCCTTGCAAGTCCACTAAAGTATCATGCAAGAAATGTACCCTAGCATCTTCCTTATTTGGAAGATCATCTAATATATTTTTGTCAAATATAAAAATCGGAATAACAGGATTTTCTGATCTCAGTGCATGATACAAGCCAGCATTATCCTCTAATCTTAGATCTCTTCTAAACCAAAATATATTATACTTCATATTATTTGCATTATCTTAAGTTCTAAAATAAGAAAAATCACTTAGTTGTAAAATAAATTACGTGCGCTAAAGACACTATCTAACTACAGAAGCTATTTATAATTGTAGTAAGATGCTGCAAAGATGTGAAACAAAGATTATATCCTGTAAAAATGCTCCATTTGTTTAATAGGTTAAGTGACAAGGGATTTGTATTTTTGACATATACTAAACCAATAAATCACGCTATGCTTAATAGAATAATGTTTTTAATCCTTACCCTAAGCTTATGTCTTGCATCCTGCAAACAAGAAGGCAGTACAAGTTCTTCAAACGACATCAGTAGTATCGCTGGCATGGAACAAGTTTATAGTAAATACAAAGAGACGCCATCTGTTACGACCGCTAAGGAGGTGATAACCGGTATCAACAAGGAGATCGCAAACCCAGAACGATCTAAGAGCGAAAAACTATCACTCATAGAGCAGGGTTACAAAATATCCAAGGATAATAAGCTGAGCGGCAGTGTGATCTCGTTTCTATACCCACTTATTAAGGATGCCCCGAACAGTGCAGATTCTAAAGATAGGTTGTACGAGCTCACTTCTATAATGTTCCAGAGTAATAAGACTGCTGCAGCAAGTGTTCTAGCTGCTGGATTCAAATCTAAATACCCTAATGATGATAGAAACCAGACTATGCAATCCAAAGGCGCTATATCTGCAGACACCATAGACCAATATTTAGCTACATTAGGCTCTCAGATATTTGTAAATCCTGACTTAAACGGTCTCAATAGAAAGGCAAGCATAGATTATATAGATGCTTGTCAGGCTTATGCGCTTGTCAATGTAAATAATGATAAAGCACCAGAAAATTTATATAAAGCCGCTGAAGTAGCTAAAAGTATAAGATCTGTTGGAAAAGCACTTTCTCTATATGATTGGATTTTAGAGAAGTATCCTAAATTTGAAAAAGCGCCTACTACCCTATTTATTAAAGGATTTCTTATCGAGAACGAATTAGGTAATGATGCTCTAGCAAAAGAAGTTTATGAAGAATTTCTACAAAAATATCCAGAAAACGATCTAGTAGATGATGTCAATTTCTTGCTGGAAAACATAGGAAAGAGTGATGAGGAAATCTCTAAAATGATAGAGGCCAAGCAACAATCCAAGTAAGATAATTAATTATATAGCCGTATCCAAAAAACTTATAAAAAATGGGAAGCATTATTTTAAAATCAAGACAATTTATACCTGTTCTCTTTTGTTTATTTTTTCTAGCTAGTTGTGGAGACGACGAACTTAGCACTGAAGACTACATTGGAAATTATATAGTTTCTGAAATTTGTGATGGAGATACTTATAACTATTCGCTGGTTGTTTCTAATGGCCAAAATGGAGATAAATCATTAAGTATTACTAACCTCTGGGATTGGGAAGAAGTTATGACTGCTACCATAAACGATTCAAATCTTACATTGCCTAATCAAGAATTAGACGGGGTTATTTTCGAAGGCAGTGGTACACTTTCTGGAAACATACTTACCATCACCTATACCGCAACGGATGAGACAGAAATGGAAACTTGTGTAGCTACTTGTACCAAGAGCTAAGTTCTTAGCTTACGTGTAATTCTAGTTTAGTGTTACTGTCTTAGTGTCTACTGGATCCAGCTTAGTCCCCTTGACATCAGCAGTAGCTTCTATTCTATAAGAGGAACTAACTCCTTTTGCAAACTTAGCTGCTTTGACAATTCCTTTATAAAAGAAATTTTTCTTAGCTAGGAAATCCATCGGTGACTCGCCATCTACAAATTCTAAGGTAAAGTCAATAAGTTGTTCCTCGTTTTTAGAAATTTTTATCTTCTGATCTACTACGAGTTCGCCTATTACGTACTCATCTATAAGCACATTTTTCTTTCTGCCTCTCTTATACTTCTCTAATAATTTGATCGTTATAGAATTGATAAACTGATCGCTAAGCGAGGAGATACTGATCTGTCCTTCTATTTTCAGTGATGCCTTAGGATAACTATCCTTAACTCTGAGTTCTATCCTCGCGCCTTCTATTCCTAGAACTTTTTTAAATCTTTTTAGCATAGCACTTTAGTTTCTATGTATACGTAGATTACGTGATAATAATTCCCACTTTCTATAGGAACCCATAAATATCGGACTAAACAGCAATATCAAATTACCTTCTATCGGATCATTCTAGCATGCCATGATGATTCTAATGGCTTAAGCCAAGACTGCAGAAAATCAGCTTTCGTAGTGACTAAGTTGTCAAAAAATAATGTCTCCTTATCTATTTCCTTTTTTTCATACCTACCCTTCATCTCTGATTGGTGTATTGTTCTGACTTCTTCCCCATGTAAATAAGCAAATTGTAATCTATCAAAAAAGTCTACCTTCAGATGCTCAGAGACTTGTCTTATAAATTGTACAGAGCTATCTATCGAACAGCCGCTAACGCCGTGCATCTGAGACTCATCAGCAAAGAACCCAATGAACCTCCTGTGAAATATATTTCCATAAGCTGGGACATCTACCTTATGAGAAGACCAATCAGAGACAAAGTTGAATAGTGCAGGCCTTAACTCGTCTATCTCATCATAACTTAGTTCTCTATTACACTGATATAACCATACACGCGACTCATCAGATAAAGCAATCAATTCTCTTAACATCTACCAATTATTAGCTTGTACAATTAATTCAGAGATATCATACACCATGACATCGTCCTGTTTTTCTTTTCCTTTCAGACCATCCATAAGCATAGTAATGCAGAATGGACAATTAGCGGCAACTATATCCGCATTAGAATCTATCACATCTTCTATTCTTTCTTGATTGATTCGCTTGTCCCCTGGTTCATCTTCTTTAAACATCTGCGCTCCACCTGCACCACAGCATAGACCTTTAGTTCTGTTTCGGGACATTTCGTGCAAGTCTGTATCTAGACTATTCAGAATAGATCGAGGTGCTTCATAGACGCCATTCACTCTGCCGATATAACAAGAGTCATGATAACTTACCGTCTTCCCTTGGAACTGACCCTTCTCTACCGTTAGTTTTCCATCTTCTATGAGTTGTTGTATCAGCTGCGTGTGATGCAAGACTTCATACTCGCCACCTAGAGCTGGATATTCATTTTTCAGAGTGTTAAAACAATGAGGACAAGCAGTAACAATTTTCTGAATATCATATCCATTGAGTACTTCTATATTTTGTAGCGCAGACATCTGGAATACAAATTCATTCCCAGCTCTTCTTGCAGGATCACCAGTACAACTTTCCTCATTTCCTAGTACGGCAAACTGTATTCCAGCATTATGTAAAATTTTACATAATGCGATTGTTACTTTCTGAGCTCTCGCATCAAAATTTCCAGCGCAACCCACCCAAAATAGAATTTCTGGTTTTTCTCCAGCCGACATGTATTCTGCTACCGTTTTGACTTTCATTTACTTTATATTCGATTATTGAATTTCTATTTTCTAGTCTTCTTGCTGTGCATTGAATTCCTTAAGCCATTTTTCTCTCTCATCAGGAACTTGCCATACCGCACCGCTATTTTCTATAGCGGTAAACATCGGTACCCAGTCTGATGGTCCAGCAGATTCAGTGAGTATCTCATATCTTCTAAGTTGCAAAATAGGCTCTAACGGATCTATCATTACTGGACAAGCTTCTACACAAGCATTACATGTGGTACAAGCGTGTAACTCTTCTCTACTTATGTAGTCAAAGAGCGACTTACCATCATCATATTTATCAACAGTATATTTTTCGGAATCAGCATCTAAATTCTTTCCTATTTCTTCAGCCCTATCTCTTATATCCATCATGATCTTCCTAGGAGATAATTTTTTTCCCGTCATGTTTGCTGGGCATACTGAGGTACATCTTCCGCATTCTGTACAAGTATACGCTTGCATGATATTCTCCCATCCTAGATCGAAGACATCCTTCGCACCGAACTCAGGCAATTCTGCATCTGGAGCTACCTGCTCTTCCGGAATAAGGCCCATCATAGATTTCACTTCATTCATTATCGCTGGCATATTAGACATTTCTCCTCTACTATCCTGCTTCGCGAAAAAGACATTAGGGAAGGCAAGGAATATATGTAAATGCTTAGAATAGGGTAAGTAGTTTAGAAAAGCAAAAACCGTCAGGATATGCATCCACCATCCTGTTCTTTCTACAGCATGTAATCCCGACTCCGACATACTACCAAATAAGGCAGGTCCGAGCCATGAAGAAATAACAAGATTTCCAGAGTCCGGATAATGAGCACTATCTATATTCTGCAGTAAAGTATCGGCACCATTCATCATGAAAACGCTGATAACTAGCAGTATCTCTAGGTATAGAATGATATTGCCGTCTAATTTAGGCCAGCCATTCATCTCTGACTTATGAAACCGAGGTAGCTTTAGAATATTTCTTCTCCATAAAAATATAAATGTAGCTATAAGAGCAAGGAGCGATAGCACCTCTATAGAGCTAACAATAAATGTATAGAAGCCTCCGAGCGGATCAGCAAGTACTCTATGTTTCCCAGTTACACCATCTATAAGAATTTCTATGAGCTCTATTTGAGTAAGTAGAAAAGCAACATATACAAATAGGTGTAGAGTGGCAGGAATCCACCGCTTAAACATTTTTTTCTGGCCGAAGGCGACTAAGGCTACATTTTTCCAGGCTACCCCCTTATCCCTCCTATTATCATTTTCTTTTCCCAATAAAATATTACGGCGGATCTTGTTAAATTGCTTGAAAGCAAAATAAAAACTAACCGCTGCGATAAAGATAAAAATAATCTGCTGCATACTCATTTAGTTTTTTCTACTTATATTAACGCTGAAGTTACAAATAGTAGATAATAGTATTACCAGAATATTATTTAATTTTGTTTTATGGAGATACTTGGCGCAGAAAAAATAAAATCTATCATCAAAAGATTAGCGATTCAGATTGTAGAAAACAATTACGAATCCAAAACAATATATCTTGCTGGCATTAACAATAATGGATTTGCCTTTGCGAAATTGATTGTAGCTCAACTAAAGAAAATATCAGATATTGATTTTCAGCTTGTCAATATTAGACTAAATCCTGCAAAACCGCTAGATCAAGAAATTACTCTATCCTTAGAGGGCAAACAGATGAAGAACAAAGTAGTCATCATAGTCGATGATGTTGCTAATACAGGAAGAACTATATTTTATGCTTTTAAGCCGTTTATGGAATTTGTTCCCAAGAAACTAGAGGTTGCCGTGTTAGTAGACAGAAAACATAAAAGTTTCCCTATCTGCGTAGATTATGTTGGACTTTCCCTTGCTACAACTATGAAAGAGAGTATAAAAGTAGATCTAAAGAAGGCTAAAGAAAGGAAAGTGGAGTTGGTGTAATGAAGATGTTAACTCAATTTTTGGTAGTTATAAAGGGATGAGATTACCATAGGTGCCCATTGGGTTTGCTCTTACTTTTATCTACTTTGTTCTTGATAACAAAGTAGCAAAAAATCAAGGCTGTACCAGTTTCTTTACGCTCCAGAAAAGCATATTCCCTAAATTCTAAAAACTCGCTTTCATCTTTATTTGCTAATCTTAGCTTTGGACAATTCCCTAGCTTATATGCTTTAGACTAAAAGTAGAATTGGCTCAAACAGTTTAGAATTCTTAACGGTAATAAACTTCTCTTCCACTAAAACTGCTTAGGCCAAAAAGATAATTACTCAAGTTTATTATGATTAAAAAGTATAAAAAAAAGTTGAATTACCACCTAATACCAATTCTAGTTTAGAATGACGGTAATTATTTATTTTGTTCTTCATGATACTTCGTTAAAAAGCCTCGCCGAACCTATGGGTTCGCCTACGTTTTTTGCCTTGATCCATTTTGAACAATTCTAAATCCTTTTCCGTCATCTAAAAATAGAAATGGTATAACATGTGAATTTGTGTTTGACTGCTAGTTTCTAGTACCTAATTTTATAAAATATTCCATAGTCATCAAGATTTGAAGTTTACTATTCCTGCCCCTGCTTGATTAGACCCTAGACTACTCTATTCTTTAATATTTATATTTCTACATAAGCATCGTTCCTATAATTCATATGTTCGTTATAACTTACATATCCTAGCTGATTAGTGATGAGCTCAGTCTCATTAAGAACCTTTTTTTCAACATTCCGATGACTATGTCCGTAGATCCAGTAGGAAGCATCGGAATTATATATCATATCTGTCAGGTCTACGCAGAATGCTTCATTGAGCATAGAATTAGCAAATTCCTTAGCATTACAAATATTGCTTGGTAAATGATGCGTCACCACTATCTTCTTTCCAGCAGTAGATAATGCCTTATCTATGAAGCTTAGACAATCAGAATGTGCGCTGTTATAATCCCTGTAATTTATCTTTCTACCGTCTTTTTTGATTAGGTCAAAATCTGCCATCCCATTCATCACTCCTATTGGGTTTCTCTCTATCTTACTCCATAAGGTAGAACAGATAATATCTATCTCTTGCACCCTCAGCACGGTGTTATTCACCATTTTGACATTAGGCAATATTTCTTTCACGAATGATGTACCTGCTTCTGAGAAATTATATCCACTATAGTACTCGTGGTTACCAGGGATAAGTATCACTTGTTCATATTGTTGAGCAACAGATTTTATAACAGGGTGCTTGCTATAATCCCGATCCAGATACCAGGTATCCCCTGCTAAAATAAGAACCTCTCCTGATGGCATAATCGGGGATTCTTTTAGATATCGGCTATTGCTTTTAAACTCTAAATGTAGATCTGAACAATATTGAATTTTCACAGGTTTTATTTTAAAAAAAAGAAGACTACTTCCCATAAATAGTCTTCTTTTTCGTTAAGTATTATATCGTAATATGAGTTACTAAACACTAGATCATACTAGAGTTTTGTAATTCTTGTTACACCTAGTTCAGCATTGATTTCTGCATAGATTAGATATATTCCAGGAGCTAAGTCAGAGACATCCACCTTATTTTCGTACCCTCTTTTCACAAATTTTCCATCTGTTGTATATAACTCTAATCGATCTACATCCTCATCAGCCTGATAGTAGAGAAGATCTATTGCAGGGTTAGGATAAATCGTAAAGTTGTATGCTCCAAATAACTCTTCTGTAGGAACGGTACTTATTATATCAGCAGCATATCTAGGTAGTAACTGATACCCATCAAAAAATGGCGCTTCATCATCGAACTGGCCTCCAAGACCTATGATAGTCGCTGGCAAACTTGGCGTTGATGCTGTAGACAATTCTGTATCAGCATCTATCCTTACTAAGTAAGTATTAGTACCATCCGTCACATCTACATTAAAACTAGTACCGTCGCCTAACCACTGGCTAGCGTCTATATAATCTAGAGCTGTTATGGCAACTAATGAAGATTCAGAATTCTCATCTAGAACCGTAACTTCTTCTGGCTGACTTAAAGGATTCCCCGATGCTATAATTGTAATATTGTCAGGTACTATCTGTGTAAGACCATTAAACTGATCTAATGTTCCCTGTATTTTTAGCGCATCACCTTCTATTACTGTATACCCTACATTCTCAGAAAAACTAAATACCCCTACGCCATTATTATTGGCATCTATGAGGCTAAACTGTAGTCCTGAAGGTCTAAAATTAATACCATGAGCCACACCTGTCAGTTCTAATTTCTGACCTAATAAATCAGCAATACCATCACCGTCTGCTGCTCTAGCATTTACGATAGATGTTATAAGATACTCCGTTTCATCCGTATTATATGGAAAGATATCTGTTGCCGATCTTGGGAAAAACTGATAACCCCCAGTTAAGGGTGCGTCTTGGTCAAATTGTCCTCCTACACCATTGACAGAAAAGTTACCCACAGGTGCTTCCATTCCGAAAATATCTACATCTCCATCTATTCTCATTGTAGTTGTAAAACTTCCGTCTGTAATATCGACATTGAATCCAGAGCCACCATTAGACCATTGTCCTGGATCTACTAAGCTTACATTTTCAAACCTGATGAGGTATGATTCTGTATTCTCTCCCTGTGCTGTAACTAATAGTGGATCAGGGATTGCATTTCCAGAAGTAATAACAGTAATAGTAGATGGTTCTATCTGCCCTAGTCCTCTAAACTGAGTGACCTCACCTGTTACCATAATACTATCTCCTATCGTAGGTGTATATCCTAAATCTGAATCTACCAAGAAAATACCAATTCCTATTTGAGCTCCCTGATCTATCAATGTAAAGGTCAATCCACCCGGTCTGAAATTAGGGGACACCACAAGACCTGAGGTAGAAACTGTTGTTCCTATGAGGTCTAACTCGCCATCAGCATTTGCTGCTCTAGCTTGTGCTATCGTAACCGCTGTCTGAGCAGATAAGACAGTTGCCATGCCTGTAAGAAAGAGGAATGTAAAAAGTACATGTTTTTTCATAATATAGATTTTAGTTTTCGTCTTGTTTGGAAATATTGATTCAGTAAAATAATGAAAAAATTGGCTTTAAAAAAATCAAGTAAAAAATAGCTGCTAATACTATATAAAAAAAGACTGCCTTATAATGAGGCAGTCTTTATATTTATCAACTCTATATTTTATTGCTCAATGGTTAAAATGAAAATTTAGCAGAAACATTCCACGTCCTTCCGTTTCCATTTAAGAATCCAAATGGATCCGTCTGATTTATATAATCAGTATCAAGCAAGTTGTAAGCGTTTGCTCTAACCACTAAGTTATTTGATCCTAAATCAAATGCATAAGATACACCAAAATCTAAAATTCCATAGTTGTCTAGAGTTCCGAAATCTTCTGTTAGAATTTGATCTCCACTATCAAAATTGATATTGTTAATATATAAATTATCATAGAAATTATAATCAAGATATGCTCTTAGACCATTCCTAAGCGAGTATTCTGCACCAGCTCCTATAGAAGTTTGAGGTGCATTAGGTATGTGTACTCCCTTGTTATCTAATCCAGAGTTGTTATAAAGCTCTACACCTGTATCATCATTAAATCCTTGAACAGATTCTATTCCTTGGAATGTCCAATCTCCAAATGATGCAAAAGATTTTAAGGTAAGTCCACCTACTCTATAACGCAAATCTATTTCAGCACCAACATGAGATTGAGAAAGTCCTCTCTGCACCTGACGTAGATTAAAATCGTCAGATTCATCCATTTCCGTTCCATTATCATCAAGAAATACGTTAACAATAGACCTATTTCCCCATGATGTACTATATGCATTTACATTAGCTCTGAAGTTACTTATTTCGAATTTGTATCCTACTTCAAGACCAACAATAGATTCGTTCTCAACACCAGTTCCATTACCTGCTGTTATAAGCTCGTTAGAGTATCTAATATTTGTGAAAATATTATCTAGGAAAGGCTGTCTAGAATATACTCCTGCATTAGCAAAAATAATATTCCCTTCATTGATAGAGTAAGAAGCTCCACCTTTTACATTATATCCAATCTTGCTAACTTTTTCAGATTGACCTTGATCGGCCCATCTTCCTTCTCTTTGGTAAGATTGGTTAGATACAGCTCCTTGTACAAAAGTTGTAAATGCATCATTAGCAAACTCTAACTGCGAAAACAATCCTTGATAATTTATATTTTCAGAATAATCATAAGCAATTCGCTGATCTGTTGATGCATTAGAAAATAATGCAGTCCATGGATTAGGATTAAACACCTCAGACTGCACAGCATCAGATGGTCTTGTTGCATGTCTGAAATTATCATTCCATCCATCGAGTCCATATAGATTAGCAAATTGTCTAAAGTGATCTCCTGTATATAATCTAAAATCCGCACCTATACTCCAGTTAAGGTTATCGGATAAGTCTGTCTCAAAATTAGTAACATTACCATACCATAAGTGATTATTCATGGATGCTCTCAATGCATAATTTCCGTTGAAAGATCCGAGACCATCATCATCAGCTAGATTGTTTGCTTCTATAGCATCAAAATCTATCTGTCCTTCCTCCGTTCTTACTCTATTACCACTAGATCCGAATGGTCCTGTTCCACCACCTCGACCAAATGAAGCATAGACTACAGAAGCTAACTTAGATTTTTCTGATACTTCATAATCCCAACTTAAGTTTATAACTGGCTTATGATAGAAATTTCTTCTTTCTGTTTCAAATTCTCCTTTATACTCACCCCAGTGCTGATTAAATTTAGGCGTGGCATCAAGCGTTTCTCTTGTTTGCGACCATCTCTGACCATGCCATTGAGGTGCACCCGTAACTAGTAAGTTAAAGTTACTCTTTGGAGAAGCCTTGTATCCTACAGATAGAAAGTAGTTTTGTCCTTGACCTCTAGTTCCTTCTGCCCACTTATTTTCTGCTTGCCAATGATCAAGTAAAACTGAGATAGCCACCTTATCTCCCATCAGACCTGTATTGTAAGCTAAGGTCCCTTTTAGATATCCATCATTTCCAGTCATCATTCTCACAAAACCTCCAGCCTCATCTTCTGTTGTTTTTGTAACTATATTTATAGTTCCTCCAACAGATGATATGGCCAACTTAGAAGACCCTAGTCCTCTCTGAATTTGTACAGCACTAGCAACATCAGACATACCTGACCAGTTTGACCAGTACATTCTTCCGTCTTCCATACCATTTATCGGTTGACCGTTTAATAAAAAGGCAGTATTAATTTGACTGAATCCTCGGGTAAACATTTGTGAATCTCCAAAACCTGTTTGGTTAGATACATACACTGAAGGCGTATTTTTCATAACCTCAGGAAACTCAACGTTACCTACACTCTTAGCTTGTATTTCTCTAATTCCAATTGTCGAAACAGCAACAGGTGTTCTTCTGTCATCAACAATATCCATAACTCCTGTAATAACAACTGATTCCAGTCCAACTCCCATCGTGCTAAGGGTTATAACACCTAAGTCATTACTTACATTTTTCATTACTAATTCTTCATATCCAACGTAAGAGATTACGAGGTTCGAATTATCTGGTATGTTATCTAGCCTAAATTTACCATTTACATCTGTTATCGTACCTATTGAAGTTTTTTGTATAATCACTGCTGCGCCGATTAAAGGTTCCCCTGTTTTGGCGTCTGTTAATATTCCTGATACGCTTTGGCCATACATAAAAATTGTACCCATGACCATGAGTACTGAGAGTAATAGTTTTTTCATCTTTCTGTTTGGTTTAGTTAACTCAAAGGTAAGTAACTAAGCAGACATATAGATATTTTTTATATTA
>Ga0114953_1000771_pt1 | contig 23254 bp, 33 predicted proteins | sample SidtaG_FD_87298 | JGI IMG/M metagenome (GOLD analysis project Ga0114953, IMG submission 87298) | Marine algal microbial communities from Sidmouth, United Kingdom - Sidmouth_Male2 metaG | ecosystem: Host-associated > Algae > Red algae > Unclassified | place: Sidmouth, United Kingdom | collected...
GGGGGGGGGGGGGGGGGGGGGGGGGGGGGGGGGGGGGGGGGGGGGGGGGGCGACGCCCCAGAGAGAGGGGACGTGGACGGGGACGCGCCGAGCGGAGACGGCGCCGAGAGGAAGGGCGGGGAGCCCGCCGCCGACGCTGCCGACGTGGACGATGAGGCGCGTGACGGCGCCGACGAGACAGCAGACGTGGCGGGCGACGTGCCCGCCGCACCGCCGCCCGCGCGCAGCAGGCAGCCGCTGTCCAACGACAGCGGCGCGTGGCTGGCAGCGGCGGCGGCCGCCGCCGCCGACGCGCCCGCGTCATAGGCGGCGAGCTCCGCCGCGCGCGTCGCGCGAAGGGCGCGCAGCGCCGACGCCGCCGCCCCGTCGGCGGCCGCCTCCCACGAGGTGACCGACACGCCGCGGCCGGTTAAAGGCCCGACCGTCACCGTCACCACCCACAACACCCCGTCCGCGTCGGCCGTCCCTGTCTCGGTGTGCCAGACGAGGGGCGGGAGGAAGCCGACCCGCTCCAACGCCTGCAACGTCCGCCGCGGCTGCGCCGGCGCGTGCAGCGCGTCGGGGGGAATGGCGGCCGAGGCGACCGCCGCCGCCACCGCCGCCGCTTGCTCGTCGGTTGAGAGCTCGGCGGCGGTGACGGGCGGCGCGGGCGCGGTCGCAGCCGCCGCGTCGCGACTCGGCCGCGGCGCCACCGCCGCGACCGTGGCAGCAGCGTCACACTCGCCTCGGAGACCGCGGAGGGCCAACGCCGCCGCCCCGTCGACGCCCGCGCGCCAGTTGCGGGCGGCCGCTTCGGCCAACCGCGCGCGCACGTGTGGGGCCTCGACCGCCGCCACGTCAGCGGCAACGATGAAGAGGCGGCGGGAGCAGTCTGTGTCTTCCACGCCATCCGCGTCGGGGCCGCCGCCGAGCGGACCCCACCCCCCATCACCACCGCCCGCCACGGGGAGGCCGCGGGCGTCAAAGCACGCGACCTGCGTAAAGTCGAGGACGTACCCCCCCGAACGGATGGCGGCGGCAACGCCGCCGCCGTCGCCGCCGGCTCCGTCGACGCCGCTAGCGGTGGCGGCGGGGGAACGCGCCCACGCAAACGGCGATGTTGGCGGCGTCGCGTCGGCGGCGGCAGTGAGGCGAGCGACTTCGGCGCGGGGGGGCGGCGGCACCGCCACCCGTCCGTTGACGTGGCGCCGCCCGCAGGGGCGGAGCCGCATAGGCGCGGCGGCGGGCGCCCAGGCGGCAAGCTCCGCCCGCAACGACTGGGGGACCGACTCGAGGTCGTACCCCGCCGCCGAGTGGCCGTGGAGGCTCGCCACGGCGGGGGGGGGAGGGGCGCCGCCACCGCCCCCTTTGGATGTGGCCGGCGGCGCGCCGGGGATGCCCCGCACGTCAGCCGCCCCCGCCCACGGCTCGGCGTGGCCCGTGACAAGCGCTCGCGCCGCGTCAAAGCCGTGCACCAAAAACACCGCCCCGACGACCGCCTCGTACGCGTCGGCAAGCGCTCGCGCGGCGTCCCCCCCCCCCGCCGACCGCAGCAGCAGGTGCAGGCCGAGCGCGTGCGCCCGCCGCGCGCACTCAGCGTTGGAGGTGCTCCTGTTGAGCAACAGCTGCGCGTTGATCGGCGCCGACCCGGCCGGCGTCGTCAACAGAGATGCCGGGGCGTCGGCGGTGGTACCACCGCCGCCGCTGCCGCCACCTTCCCGGCGTCCCCCGCCCGTGCCGGCAGGTGTAGACGTTGGCGCGACGCCCGCTTGCAGCTCTGTCGAGAGCGCCAAGTTCAACACCCGGTCGCCAACAAACGAGAGCGCTTCGTTGGACCAACTCTTAGCCCGCACCCCGGCAGCGCGCTCCCGCGGGTACGAAAACCCGTGCTGCGTCACCGCCCGCACGAGCAACCACGCGTGGGGGCCAAACGGTGGCACCCGCCACGCCTCGCAAAAGCGGCGCAAGATGTCCGCGTCGGCGGGGGTGGGGAAGGCCAATGCGGGGGCGACCGTGTCGAGGACGCCCCGCCGCTCGGGGGAGGCGGTGGGCGCGCCCGAGTAGCTCGCAGCCGACCACGGGGGGCGGGGAGCCACCGCCGTCGACGCGGAGCCGCCGCGTGACGTCGACCGCGGGGAAGAGTGGCGGCCGTGCCCGTGCATCGCGGGGCCACCGCCGCCGGTGCCGCCGCCGCCGCCGCCGCCGCCGCCGCCGCCGCCGCCGCCGCCGCCGCTACCCCTCCCACCCCCGCGCCCCCGCGGGTGTGACGGCGGCCCCGCCATGGCCAACACCGCCGTCGTTGCGCCCGCCGGCGACGCGGCGGCGGTCGCCGCCGTCGCCCCCGCCGCCGCAAGCAGTTGCCACCCCGCCGACGGCGAGTAGCCTCGCCCCCGCCGGCGGCGCGCGTGGAGCGCCGCCGCTTGGGCGGCGAGGAAGGGCGGCACGCCCCCGCCGCCGCCGCCGCCGCCGCCGCCGCCACCGGGGGCCGCTGCCTCCGCCGCCGCTCCAGCCGTATCGTTGCCGCCACGCGCCGACGCGGATGCGCGGCGACGGCGGGAGCGGCTGCCGCCGCCGTCGCCGCCGCCGCCACCAACGCCGGGCGCGCCCGCCGCCCCGCCGGCGGTGGCGAGCCCCGGCGCCGCCGCCGCCGGCCGCGGGACGCCGACAGCGGCGCCGGCGCCGTACGGGGAGCAAGTCGCGTGCGGGTGCGCCGCCGACGCGCCGCTGCCGGTGAGGCTCACCGCCCGTCGCAGCGCCGAGACGGACGCGCGCACGGGCGGCGACATGGCATGGGACCGGGGGGGGGGGTCGCCCCGAGTGGGGAGGGCCGATGTGGGGAAGAGCGAGGAAGGGCACACCCAATGAAAAAAAAACGGGGGTGACAGCGCGCACCAAAAGTCAAAGTAATCCTATGAGAGCGGCGTAGGGGGGCGGCGATGGCTGCCCAAAAGGAACCCGACGGACACAAGGGGACGGCGGGAGGCGGTCCGAACCACCCCGGGTGCACGCGCCGCCTCGCGCGCAAGACTAGCCGGACAGTGCGGTGGCGGTCCGACTGCGGTCCGACCGCGGTCCGACCGCCTTCGCGCCGCTGTGCCGAAGCTGGCCCGATTGCCCCCGCGGGCACAGGCAGCCGCGACGCCCGTGGCGCACCACCACCGCCGACGATCATTGGCAGATGCGGGGACCAACAGGACGACCGGGAATTCGGGGCTGATCGGAATCGGAAACTGGGATTTGGGGGGGAGTGGGGGCGGGCCATCCCAGCGGTTGCCGCTTGTCGTGGACGAGGTCGTCACGGTCAACCGGAAATCCCATTCGTTCGTCAGCGGAGGGGCCCTGATGCAGCTGCCCAACCCGGCGCTCGATGGATATGGATCAGGGGTCTGCAAGCGTACTTTTTCTTCAAGCGTAAACGCGCGTATGTTTTCGGTCACACACACGTACACCTGACTCTTGCATCATACAAGACTGTACGCGATACGGTGACTTCGCCAATTCGAAGGAACGCTTAAAGTGACATTATCCGGATACAGTTTAGACTATACTTACTAACACGAATGGAGACTAGGAAAAAATACGAGACTTGGGCGTTCGAGCGCGTGTTTAGCCAAGAAAATTCCAAGATCAGGCCGACTGATCGGACAGCCGATCAGAAGATGTGAAACTTTGTTCTTGGATAGATCATGTGAGCATGTCACATTTGTTTGTTCTACCAACTTTCAACTTGGCGCCCGACGACGCGGACGTCTTGCCCCCCGCGGTGACGACGACGGCCGCCGAGCCGGTCGGCCCCCCCGTCATCGTGCACGTCACCGACCGGTCGCCGTTGTCGCGCAGCGCCGTGCACGACTTGCCGCCGACCGACACGGAGGTGGCCCACTTCAGTGCACAGCCAACAATGTCGCATTCCACGCATATTGCCTCCACGTGTCTAACGTGGCACAACGTGGCAGTTCTATGCAGAAAACGTCACGTGCAGCAATATAGCTATGCGGAACCCTCTACATAGAGTCGGTATCGACTTACGGAAAGGTGTTGATTCCAGACCGATACCCGTTTCTGGGGTTTGGAGGGGGTCAGGAATCTGAGGCCCTCATCTGCATAGAGGTCCTCTCACGCCTAATGAAGAGCCAGTGTGCCTGCTCTTCTGGGTTTTCAAGGGCGACGTGGGTCACGGTTGACCCCTGCTTCAAATGTGGCAGCTCATTGGTCGCTCTCGCCGTTGTCAGCAGTCACGTCTATCCTCCAAATAAAGAACGCTTGTTCCGACATTCAACGTGTATGGGCTCGCCTGCTCAGGTTGGCAATCAGGCGCCGGTGCAGGCATTGCGTCTTCGCTTGTGTTATGCGCAAACGGGTGGGAAATGAGACCTTCAATGTTCACGCAAACGGCCGCGCACGACTGGAAAGCGAGCCACGACGGCTGGACAGTGAGCCAGAGGGGAGCGTGCCGGCCCACTGCTGCCACGCGACCATCCACGCTGTTGGCTTGAGCAGAAGGCGACGGTAGTCGACGCACTGGTACGCCTATACCCTGCCGCGAAACACTTGGGCGACACATCTGCGGTCGTTTCCCTGCTTTAAACCCGAAAAAACGAACCATAGTAGGGCACAGAATTGGATGACCAGTGGAGCCTAGCTGCAAATGGAGGGATTGTAGGGAAGGGGAGGTGAGGTTTTATTCCCTCATCGTCGCTGCAGTGTGCTATCGTGAAATCTTTCTCGGCTCTTTGCCCTCCGCCCCCCGCTCAATCGGCTTCTTCAACGGGTACACGTTGACTAGGCCTTCTTCCGGTCGTCATCGTCATCCACCATGTTGAATCTCACCACAGTAAGACGGCAACTGCACAGCTACTGCGAAGCCACCTGTGAAAGCACCTGAAAGCGACAGAGGCAGAAAAGCGCGGGCAAGACGTGATCCGCTCCGAATCATGGCATGCCATCCGCGGATCATCCTGGGTTTTCAGCTCCCTCTCCCACAGGGTTACTGTACCCAACTCACAGAGCAGTCGTGAAGGCCTGTAAAATTGGGACGCATCTCATAAACATGGGACGCGTCCCAAACTCTCTTTCGACTACTGGATTATTAGCACGTTACTGTTTGGCTTGCATGTGGCATGTTCAAAGCTCAGACCCAGAAGAGCAGGCTTAAATAGGCGTGCTCTATGCGGAAGAGGAGCGTTGAGTTTAAAGCTTCCGAATTCTCTTAACAGCGAATCGTAGCGCTGTCTCTGCGTACCAGTAGCCTCGAACGACCGCAATGGTCACCATGTGTGGTCCACGTGATCCCGATTGATCGCACAGCTGGATTTAGATCTGCTACCACAGATCGACGCACTGCTGGACGGGACACCGCAGGTGGTACGATCCCCCAATACGTAGCCACCGCAGACGAACAGGCCACCAGATTTTAGGGCCGCGCCGAGAATCTGAGGCGGCAGAAGATTCGTGCCTCTCGCGATTTCTCGATATGCTGTAGACATCGCTTCGTTTCAGCTCGCCACACGAAACGTGGAGGCTCTTACGTCCAAGAGGACGAGTCGTGAAGGGGACAGGATTAGGCCCCGGTGCCGGAGCGTACGAGCCCTGGTCCGGGCACACTTCGAGCATCGGGTCTGATTTGACACTGGACAGCGGGCCTTAATGAACACTGGACACTGTCACGCGGCCGCAGGAGGCCCTGTCAAACATGCAGATGCGGCGGAAAGCACCGCTCCACCGCAAAAAATCCTGATTTTAGAGGGGGAAGGGACCTTCTGGGGCGGTGCTGGGAGATTCTTGACGGCCCGCACGACACGCGCGTCTACCGCCGCGCCGCACCCACGGCCGCGGTGCTCGCGCGCATGCTCTTTCATCGCCGTTTTTGCGCCCACTACCACCGACGGCGTGCCCTCAGACCCCTTCCGTCTGTTTTTCGGGTCTGCTGTCCGGCTCGGCATCGACAGTAGCACTCTCTTTGATTTCCCGCTGGACGAGGACCTGGCCCTGGCTGTTGTGTTCGGGTCCCATGCGGGCCTTTCCTGGCGATCAGCTCTGCGCGGCGTGCGCGGGCGGGCGGAGAAGCCGCCCGTTGGCGGCTCCAGGCGTGGCCGTCGACCAAACCGCAACCGAGGTTTCGACAAGGGGGCGCACAGGAGTGTGTGTGACTATTCTGGGGTCGGCGGGGAGCTGCCGGTCTTCAGCGAGCTCGATTTTGGGAAGCGCTACTGGATGCCGCGCGCCGTCTTCCAGAGGATCTACAAGGCCGTTTGCGACGAGCCTTGGTGCAAGCTCTCCTTCAACGCTACAGGGAGCTTGCAGTCCCACCCCATCCAGAAGCTGGTAGCGGTGTTGCGCGTCCTGAGTTACGGAGAGGCCTACGGCCGACAAGACGAGTACTCCCGCCTGTCACGCTCCGCGTCGCCCGTCGAGGCCACCCGGCCCCTGACCGACCTGATTGTCGAGAAGTGGGAACTGATGTACCTACAACGCCCAACCGAGGACGAGCTCAAGCACATCTTGGCCCGCAACGCGGCCCGCGGAATGCAGGGCTGCATTGGCTCCATTGAATGCACGCATTGGCAGTTGATCAAGTGCCCCAAGGCCCTCTCCGGGCAGTACCACGACCGCAAAGGTAAGCGCTCGGTGGTTATTATGAGCGTGTGTGGTGAGTACACGTACACCTGGAACGTTTTTGTTGGGGCGCCAGGGAGCTAAAACGAAAAGAACATGCTGGCGTCGTCCCCCCTTGTGCCAAACGTGAACGCCGGTTTGTGGCCGCCGCGGAACCTGCAATGCAAACTAAACGGCCGGACCCGTCGCTTGACTTTTTACACGGCCGATCAAGGATACCCCTGCTAAGCTATTGTTGCTATGCCTCACCCTGTGTCCGACATCCGCAAGTTGCTCGTGTACAACCGACTCCAAGAAGCCATCCGTAAGGACGCCGAACGACTCTAAGCGGTAGTTCCGTCGCGGTTTAACATTTTGCTGCGCCCGGCACGCTTAACGACGCTGGAGCGCATATGCAACAGCAGACAGACAATGACCATTCTGTACAACGTGGCCATAGAGTGTACACGGGAAGGTTTTTTTGGAGAACCGGCGTGTGAAACGGGCGCCGAAGATAGGGAGACCTGCGGATGAGCTGACTTCGCAAGGCGCAGACCGAGATGCTTCGGGACGGGACAGCGTGCGCGAAGAGGACTCTGGTGGCCCAGGTTTCTTTGTCGATGACGAACCGAGCGGTCCTGGGGTCTGCGGCCCTCCAGTGCCCGTTGATGATCAAGGCCGAGACCCAAGCGCCTAAGATGTTCTCGAGCTTATTGCCGGCTCCTTGCGGTACACCGACGGCGCCGAGTGCGAGTCCAACGACAAGGACGCCCAGTTTGACCTGTTGCACGACCTGTCTGAGCACGTGTGGCGGAACAGAGGCCTTTTACTGTTTCCCTACATCTGAGGGTAGCTTGTGTGGTGGAACCCCCTGTCAAGGGTGCCACGGACCCCGATATGAGCCGGGGACGGGTCGCGAACAACTGCGGATCACCGCCCTTGGGGGGTAGCGTGTGACAACCCCCCTTGGGCGGTGTCCAGGGTGCCCAAGGGCCACACACGAAACGAACCCTCTAGGGAGGCGTGGGGTGATGAGCACCCGATCGGGCCCCCTGGACGGGCCTGACACAGCCGAGGCAGACGCGCGTCTTCCCGACTCCGGGCCCTCTGGAGGGAGCGGGAAGCTTGTGGAAGCTTCGGCAGTCCGAGCGTAAGCCGGACCGAGATCAGGTCTCGACCAGGGATAAAATCCCACCGGAATTCTATCCCGAGCGAATTCTATCCGGGAAAATTGAAACATATTGGGTTAAGTCCTGAGGTTCTGATCTTGGGTAAATCCTGAGATCTGGGAAGTCTTGGTGACTTTTCTCCTTACGCCCCGGGACGGGCGGGGGTCCTCTTCCAGTGGAAGGGTAGTCGAGGATGCTGGGAAGGGGCCACTAGAGGCCCGTGCCTGAGACCGTGGCCCGCTGGGTACCGGTCCCCCCGATGATGGCGTCCGGGGGTCGGGATTGTGCACGTCCTGCTTTTTTTGCTTCTGAGGGTATATGAGTGTACGTATTGGGGTCATCCTGCGTCTTCGAATAAATCAGCGTTGCTTCTGCGTTACTTCGGTCGTTCTGGTGCGCTCCACGCCCTGTGATCCAGGAGTTTGTGTTGTTTCTGCTTTGCTCCGCTCCACATTCTGTGTTGGGCTTTCCGACGGGGCTATACCCCGTCCGCTTTGAGGGAAGAATCCAATACAGCTCGGCTACCGTCTGCTAGCCATTTCGCATGTTTCTGTGTCCAGTACAAAAGGTTTTCTTTCCCGGTGGCAAGGGATCATTTTTTCCTCGACATGTTCGCATCACGAGCCCAATTAAGCCCTCCAACCCTAGTAGGTATGAGGTCTGTGCGATGTGTGGAGACAATCCAAGGTGCTGAAACAACATTTCCTCTAAGAATTCCGGTCTTCTGTTTCTTCTTAGCCGCTGCGTTGGGACAAACGGGGCCGTGCATAAGAAGAAGAACCTGTCCTCTATTTGAGAGCTTCACGAGGGCTTTTTCCCGGCCTTGGCTGTCGTTTAAATCCATTCGGAGTCCTATGTGCAGCGAGGACTGGGCATGCAACGCACAGGCACACATGCATAGATGTGCGAGAGGCTGATGGCAAGCAACTTCCTTTTTCAACAAAAAGAATGCTGCAGAAGATGTGCACGAAAAGAAATGGAAAAAGAAAAAGAACAGAAAAAGAACAGCAAAAGAGAAGCCAAAGTATTGAAGAAAAGAAAGTGCAAGATACAGAGCAACTGGCTACTCGAACATGCTCATTGGTCTCCACCGCGAGAAGGACGGCCGACCGTACATCTATACGTCAGCGTCGGTGGTGCGTCCCTCATGGGCGATGACGCCGGCACGGGCAAGGCGGCGGCAAGTCAGAAATGGTGACCCGTTTCCATCCGCGGTGGCACGGCCACGCCACGTGCGGCCGTCCTGCTCCAGGTCTTCGTCGCCGTCAGTGGATATCTGAGTTGCATTATTGTCTTCGCCGTCGGCGCGATGCGCAGCGGCCGCCATCGTCTCCGCGACCGCGTTAGCTGCCGCCTCAACATGGGTTGACGGCGTCACCTGGGAGGCCGTGGGAGTAGAGCGCCGCTCACTTCGGCGTCTGTTGCTAAGCGTGAACACTTGGTCCGCGTCCTCTTCCACTTCTGTCGTCCAGGCGTCTGTGGTGCAGCGTCGCGACCAGGTTAGTAGTGGCCGCGGCGGCGACAACGACTATGACGAGGATGCGTTCACCCATTTCTCCTCGCGCTTTCCCTTAGCGTCCGGCAAAGACAGGTGACGCTCCCACCGCGGAGGGTTTCTCAGTGCCTCCTCCCTCTCTCGTCCTCGCGCCGCTGGTACAGAACCCGCTCGTGGTCCTCCCACGTCACGGTAACCTCGACACCGCGCTGGTCGGGGGGGATCTTGAAAAGGCGCGGAGATGCCCACGGGCGGGGGCACCATGGCGGGAACGTTAGGTGCTCGTCCCCGACGGTGAACGCGCATCTACAGAAGTAGCACATTTGAAGATGCACCCGCCACTCTACATTTCGGCTCCAGGAGGAGAAGTCGCCTTATTGGATACTCTCCCAGTCCCAGGGCGGCTGTGCCGGGGGCCGGACAGCCCAGGGGCACGGAAAATCAAGAGGGCACATAGAAATGCTTCTGTTCACTTTCTGCGACCGCCTACACTCGGTGCAGATGCTGCGCCTGCACCTCTGCAGCTCGGCTTTGGAGATAGTAGGGGCCCTTGACCCATACCTCGGGACAGAGGTGTGCGCGGGAGTGTCTTCACGAGCTCGAGTTCGTGACGTCTGCGGCAGAGCCGCAGTGTCATCAGCTTCCGCTGTGACAGCCGTGGCGGATAGTCCCGCAGCATGACCGGTAGGCCCTGAGTGGGAAATGGTGTCCGCGTGTCGAGGACTTTCAGGCCTCTCTGCAGCTGCGCTCGTCGGCATCGGCGGGGGAGGCGTCGCCACGCGCACGCGGGGCGGTGTCGGTGGAGGCGTCGTGCGGAACGGAGGGGTGCCTGTAGACATCACGCGCACCTGAGCTCGCGTTCGGAAAGATCCCGATGGTAGCGCTGGCTCATTTGTTCCCTATAATCACAAACGCACACACAGAGCGCTGGCAGCCGGTCCCAGAGTAGAGGTCTTAGGGCGCGATTGAAGGAACTAGTCGGGCAGGTGACCGCAGTAACATCTAAACGGCCGCTGCGCGCGCTCAGCCGTAGTGGAAATGTAGCGCCGCGGTTGGGCACAAGCGGCGGCGTGGGAGCACGGTAGTGGGCGTGGTGGCGTCGGAGCAGCAGTGCCGTGGTGGTGACGGTGATTCGAAGGCGGGTGTCATGCCGGCCGACGAGGACGGCACTGCACTGTTTTGTGCAGAACGAGGCCGGCCAAAAGGGGCCCCTTGAGGGCCTCTGCCTGCTGGTCTCTCAGGCCCAGAGGTGCTGGCGTGTCATAAAGGGCAGAATTGGAGCTCCTCCTTTCGAAACGATGCTGGGAACAGGGCCTGTGTCCCCAGGCTCAGGTGACGCGTACAGTCTGAGTTCCGCCCAGTGTCTGCTTGCATGAGTACGAAATCAGCTGTCAGGCTCACACCTGAACCCGTCGATCTTGGCCTGCATGGAGACGAGCCGTCACTCCGGGGCTTCATCACAGTGCCTGATGTCCATCTCCTGAGATTCTGAGGGGAAGGTTGGAGGCCGAGAGATCGCCTGAATGATTCGTTAACAGGGCCCCTTCAGGAGTAGCTGGTGACGCGTCACATGTCCGTTCGAGAAGCGATCAGTGGCAGGCAGCAGCGCATACGTGTCCGCCGTGTCAGTGCGGCCATGCTCATTTTCCCGCCAAGAAGAGCTACAAAATCTGATTGCGCCACATGACCAAAAACGTACAGTCATCTGACGCTTCTACAGGCACTGCTCGTGGGAGCTGCCTGACGGGGCCACCATCGGATCACTCCGGTGTCGCTATCTATTTGAAGACACGCGGAGGCGGGTGGTGCCGAATCTTGTTGTCCCTTCGCACAGGCTTCCTGACGGCGGGCCGCAGAAAAAGGGCCAGCACGAGGAACTGATTCTCACTCGGCCAATCAAAATTGGCGCCGCCTTGATCCACTCACCGGGCCACCTCGTTTTATGCGTGACTCATTCACGGTGTTGCACCGCAATCTCGTATCTCGGGCAGGATCGGACCTGCCAGCGAGGAAAGCGGCCGGATCAAATCCGTAGTGATTGGTGTCTACTGTCCGAACGCAGTCGCCATGAGCTTTCGGGCCACAGCACCGGGGCCAACGCCTGACGGCCATTCTCTCTGGTCCAATCAATGTGGCGCCGTCATTTTCATCCGCGCGAACCTTGCTCACGTGAGCTCCCCACGATCGCGCCTGTTGCATCTGTAACCTCAGTATCCAGCCATCTGGAGGACCGTGTTCGCTCGGAAGTGGAGCTATTGTTTTACAGAGGCTTGGTTTCAGTAACTGTGCTCGCAAATTGCCGATGACTGTATCCGGCCTGTTCGCGGCTGTAGCGGTTGTAGGCACCACCACGTTGGTTCTTTGTCCAGCCAAAGTGACCTCTTGATCAGCTCGGTCGGTCGAAGGAACTGCTCCGGAAAGCAAGGCGCAGACCAGCCCTCCCCAACGGGGGAGAGGATCACGGCAAGGCCCAGGAGGGAATCGTCATCCAAAACGCAGTTGATTCTATCACACGGCGACGAAGAGGGCCACCTCCCCGCCCAATAAACCCTTTCCGAAACCCAACCAGCGACGGCCAAAGTAGCCGCTCCAAATGCACTCAAGACAAGCGAATCCCACCAATTCAGAATAATTTCAAGCGAGGTAGGGAGGGCTAGGAAAGCCACTTGGGAAAAGCCCAGCCCGATCTGAGATCCAATCTCCCCGGGCCACGGCCGGTCGGCTGTGTGCCCGCCCGAGGGCCCGGTTGGAGATATTTCTGGGGGGCGCCTGTCTGGGCGGGCCACCCGCCACTGAGGGGTCGCCCCCCTGTCGGGCGGGAAACTACAATCGCCACAGCGGCTGTTTGAACTCGAACTCACGCGATGATCTGGAAACTCACGGAGCGCGCAGTGCGTCTCCGTCAGCAGGAGGTCATAAAAGAGGCATGTAGCACACCGAGAAGAATACCAGTTGGTTGTCACGCGCGGGGGCATGGGGGGGTCGAGCGGGGGAGGTAGGGGTGAGTGATGCTGTAGCTTTCAGGCAAAACCTTCGCCCCGACGAAGCGATCATCTCCGTACGAAGAGAAAGGAAAACTCAAGTCCACTTCATCTGTTCGACACAAAGATGGGGGCGCTACTATACTATCGTACTGGAAGTCCTTCAAACGGCATTGTACTGAGAGCACCAACAAGGAAAGTGATGAAAAAGCACCAAATAAAGAGACAGGCAACAAGAAAGAGGACGGTGCTGCGGCCGCGCCCCATGACCTCAATTCATGATGTGTTGAGCAGGAAACAGACAGTACGGAAACGGAGCGCGCCTCACATGCTCATCGCTAGAAAGAGAGTACAGAAGTGGCACCGGCCCGGGAACGGCCGTCCGACGACGAAATCAAATGAGAGCGACCCGAAGCCGCCCCAAGAGGGATCCAACACCACCAGCACGTGCATGCCGTGGTCTTTCATCCTGACGAGGCGTGCTCCTCCTCCCTGTGGGCATACACATTTCATCCTTCGTCCCCTTCCCACTTTTCCCAGAACTCCTAATCGTCATCATCACCTTTCCTCTTATTTTCATTTTACCCAAGGACCCCTGAAGCAGCAGCAGCCCCTGCCAGCGCCGTCACTTTCCCCGCCGATTTCTCTGACACCCGCCCAGCCGTTCATGTAAGAGTAGTGCAGTGTTAGATCGCCAGGATGAGCTTGACGATGAAGACATCGTCGACATCGCTATCCGCGACAGAGGCCGCGAAGGCTTCGCCCTTGTCCGTCGACAGCGCCCTACCAGTCGTGGTCACGACATCCCCAACCCCGGACCCTAGTGCCCCAACAGAAGCCGCGACGGCCTTGCCCTTTCCCTCTCCTGTCGCCGGCGCCCCCTCGGGCACAATTGCAACCTGGCCAGCCCCCGTACCAGGTGCCCCCGCCCAGGCCACCACGGTCTTGACCATTCCCACCACCCCTAGAGCAACAGACGCGCTGCCAGGCCCGGACTCGGCCTCCAAAGCCGTTATCACTGCGTTCTGTCCCGGACCCTTTTCCACCTTCTTGATGGCCTTCCACTTTACACAGGCCATGCTGTGTGGCCTGGCAGAACCCTACCCTTCCCGAGGAGGAGCTACTTGCGGGCCTGGTCCCAATAAAGCTTGGCGGCGGCCAATTGTCGCATTCTGATTGCGAGCGAGCGTTTGGACAGCAAGAACGCAATTGCGAGCTGCTCCGGAGTGGCCCCACGCACGGCCGCGCGCTGCGTGTGCGTCGTTCACTGCAGGCCTAGCACATCTACGGCATTGAGCGAGCGGTCAAAGTCGCCTGCTATTATCTGGTAGGTCGCCCCCATTTGCTCGACATAGGCGTCGGCACCGACGGCGGCTGACTTCACGGAGATGCAGTCCCCCAGCCCATGGCTGCTTCAACGGCGCGTGTTCTCCTTTTCTGTCCTGGGAGCCATACAAACCGGGCCGTGCTCGGCCGTGGTTCCGAACTTGGCCACCTTGGGGGCCACACCAGCAAAAAGGGGAGGCTCTTCGGCTTCGCGATAGTCTCTTCTGTTTCCAGCCTCGACAGAGGCCGCGCCGCCCTTCGAGGCCGTCTGGACGGCCATATACTTTTGCGCCTTGTCTTCGTGGTTGACGCTGGTGATTTCGGCCTTGAGCGAGGCCTGCGAGCTTCCGCGCGTGTTTTTCTCGATAAAGGTATTCTTCGCCATGGCCGCGTTCTGGACAATCTTGGTGGCCTCGGCCATGTCACGCTCTTACATCTCTGCGGGTCTATGGAGCGCCGCAACGAAGTACGGGTCAAAGTTTCGCGCGGCCTGGCGAGGCCGGAAAAATGCGGGTGGCGCGCGGGTAGGCGGCCAGAGAGAGCCAGAGCAATGGAGATGGAACGGGTGTCAGCCTGGAAGACGGCGACGACTTCGAGGCAGAAATAGGTGTACGAACAGTCGTCGAGATGCCGCGGGTGAGATGCAGGTGAGTGAGGAGTGGGTGGGGGCTGGCGGGTGAGCACGTAAGAGGAACGGTGAGCATGGTACAGGTCTCTGCGACGGTGAGCACCTTGCGCCTGGCGCGGGACTCAGGAGACCCTTTCCGAGACCCCACCCCCTCTCTTCACGAGGCCGCACGTGCTCTGCAGTCCCCCGGCCCATGTATTGGTCCCCTCTCGGAAGCAAAGCTACCCTGGAGGATGGTCGGTATCGATTTCCCTGCAGCTTCCTTCCTGTGACGACCTCGGTAAAATGCTTCTCAGCAGCAGGAACATACTGGTCCGACAAACGTTCGTCAAACCGGGCGCCAGCTGAGGGATACTTGCAGTATGATGAGATTTCCTTCGGCGACGGGATTTTGATGTTTGCGAGCACCTCGTCGTGAGAGGGCCGTGCGCATGAGTCGTGGTACTAGTCATGCAAGAATGACCAAAATGGTACATCGCTCGCGTCTTCTGTGGCCAAAAGACGCCTGGTGCTCACAATACGTTGATGTACAAGCCGCCACTTCCGCTTTCCCAGGTGTCTGCCAAAGAGAAGGAGTCTGTCAGGCCGCGCCTCTTCAAGCTGTCCAACCGCTGATGCAGCGTACACGAACGCCACGAGAAGACTGCGGAGGAGGGCAGGAATGGAAGAACAGCTCACACCTCTTGAATCCCATGCTGAGCCCTTTTACACCGTATCCTGGCCAGCCAGCGCCCACGCACGCGCTCACGCGCACAAAGCACAAAAACATGCAAACAGGGAAGGTGCTGCCGTGCCAAGTGCTGTGCTGTCTCAGCGATTGAGCGACAACAGAGGGCAGTCCGCGCCCCAAAACGGGCATCAAAGGCCCAGCGGAAATAAATTCTATGCCTCCTGTATCTCTGTCTCTGCACGCCCGCAACGTAGCCGGGCCAGCCGACTCCCATACACGTGCTGAAAACACAGGTCCACCTGGATTTTTTGTGACTCGCGCGCTGCTGACGGCGCCCTGGGCCAATGAACGTGTGCCGCATGCGGCCAGAGTAGATTTGTGGAAAGCCACATGCCCCCCGTTTGCTTTTTCGTCCCGCTTGCAACTTAACCGGGCTCGGGGGCCCTAAAAGGCGACTGTGTGAAGGCCAGAAGCAATCTGGTTGCTCGAGACCACTTCCCACAGGACTGAGACACGTGGTGACCCGAATGTAGCTCCAAATGGCTCGACGACCGCCATTTTGTCTCATGAAGTTAACACAAGTAGCCTTCTGATTGCAGACGGTCGGCTTGAATTCAACAACGATCGCATGTGCTGTGGGAAACGATCGCGCAACTCTCAGACCAGGACTCTCGAGACCATGCACCTGGCAGCGTTGAAAGCATCTAATAGGACACTTGCGCTGGCTGATGCGAAAAGCCACAGCCATCAATGAGAGTGCTGGCTTTCTCATCTTTTTCACTGTGGAATAAGAATGTATCTCCTGTCTGCTTCGTCACGTACACTGCCACTGTCGGCACCTTCAGGTCGCAGGTTCGGAACCTCCTCGCCGCCGAATCATTCTCTCACACGTTTCATACGTGGCGCGCCCAAGTTGGTTTGGATGCGGAGTCGATGAAGCGTTGTCTGCTGTGCTCTCAGCCCCCATCCGTTAACAATGCGGGCTGCCGCCACCGCCGGCGGGGTCGCTCTGTCGCGCAGACGCAACGCCGTCAACATATGGCGACGGCTTCGGCGGCGGGGGTGGTGGCCTTGTTTGGGGAGAGCGACCCCAGCCGCGCCGCACGACCGACAGTAGCGGCGGTGGCGGCGGCCGTGCACCGCACTACGGATCCGCAGCCTCCTCGCCGGCGGTAGCGGCGGCGCCCGCCGACGGGCGGCCGAGCCCGGCCGCGACGCCTGCGAGCAGCGGCGGGAGGCCAGGCCGCTCCCCCACGCCTATTTAAGGGCTTTCTTGTGGGTCTGGTCATTGCAATGCTTCGTGAAACTGCGTGAAATCGTCTGAAACAATATCGCAGACATCCATCTTTGTTTCAGAGAACCGCAGTCCGTTGATCGTTTCCATTAGCCACAGACCCCGTCAGCCGCGACTCGACGGCCGCCCGTTGTCAAACGCTCCCATCCATACATTCTTCGACCCCATCGCCCCACTCGCCGCCTGCTCTTCCGGAAACAGCCACTATGGCCCGTATGCCGGATCCGGGGAACATATGTGATGCTCCCGCATGGAATATTTCCTGTCCCCGCTTTCCTGTACTTTTGTATCACTACGCCGCAGATTACAGCGGAGGTGCGTCCGTGAACATCACCGAGACCGCTGTGGCCGCTGACACAGACCTTGTCACTCTCTCCACCCAACCGATGTCGTTTTGCTTCTTGTTTCTATTCTTTCTCTGTTCTCGCAGTGCAGCCACGCCTGCTCCCCACCCCGCACAATCAGTTTCCGCGTCGGCTGCGCCACCTGCCCTCCTGTCTGTGTCCCCGAAGTCCTTCCCGCCCACCCCACCCCCAACAAGCGACGGGCTCCGAGTCATCAGCCCGAAAGGTGTGGACGGGCCCCCGTCACCAAGTGACAGGGCGGCGTTTTGGAACAGTCGCCTGGCCGCCACCCGCCCTGAAAAGATCCAAGTACAGATCAGGCATGCGCGACTCCGGACCTACTAGACAACCTTCAAGCATCGCAAGCCGGTCGTGGCGGCGCGTCAGATGCGGCGGCGCATTGGATATGCCTCAGCAGCCGTTGTGAGGATTATAGGCTTGGAGCCCGAGCTGATTACATCAGTGATGGAAGACATCTGCCGCCGCGCTATGCACTGCGGAGTCGTTGAAGTGGCACCTACATTTCCACTGAGCACGCTCCTGGTCCTCCTGTGGACGCAATTTATGATTGACAACAGCGTCAGTGCGGCGCTCGTCCAGAAGCTAGCTGCTCTGGCTTTTGGGACCAGCCACTGGTCTAGCAAACCGAGAGCGTCTACGTGCAGGCCTCGTCTACCTAGATGATTTCATCATCTTCTCTGCCTCCGCAGAACTACACGTCAAAGACGTCGAAGTGGTACTAACGCGACTGCGCGAAGCCGGCGTCACTCTCAACCTCGAGAAGTGCAAATGGTTCTCCGACGACGTCGAGAACCGTGGACATGTGTTCCGACCCGGTCAACTTCATGTTCATAATAAGAACGTTGAAGCGTTGAAAAACGCTTCGTTCCCCACCACGAAGACCTAGTTAAAAAGCTTGTTGGCGATGTGTAACGTCTACCGACGCTTCTTCAAGGACTCTGCAAAGCGGGCCAAGCCGCTCAACGCGATGACCCGCGCTGAGGTCCCCCCGGATCTATCTAAGCCTTCAGTCGTAGCTCTTGCGGCCTTTGACGATCTAGGTCAAGCGCTTCTCGCGACGCCAATTTTGGCTTTGCCAAAGGCAAAGGCAAAATGATTGTTGACGTCGACGCCTGCGCCGATCAACTCGGATGCACCTGGTGACAAGAGAAACCTGAAGGTACTAGATTACCACTTGGCAATTGGATCCCTGGCCTCAGCCCTGCTGAGAAAACCTATTTCGCAACGAAACGCGAATGCCTCGGCGTTGTGCGGAGAGTTCTTAAGCTGAGATAATTTCCTCGACGGCTACCGCTTCCTGATAAGGACCGACCAAAAAGCTCTAAGCTGGATCTACAGCACCTCTGACTCTAGTGCTCGGCTGATGCGATGGCGCCTACGGCTGTCCGAATATACATTCGACATGCAGTACAAACCCGGTGCATCGCACCATGCCTCAGACTCCTTTTCCCGAACGGACAACGACGCAGCCGTTGAAGATATCAACGACGATATCCCATACCTTGCATTGGCCAAGACGGACAACGGCTCGCTAACGGGGAGGTACACGGGTACCGACATGCCGGCCCCCGTCGACTAGGATGATATCGTTTAGGCCCAACAAACCGACAAGTTCTGCGTCGAGTTGGCCAATCGCGTGGCTCGCAAAACCGCGAAGGTCCTCTTTCAAAATGAAAGCCATGGCCTCTTCAGGTGGGCGCCTTACGGCGACCATTTGGTCATCCCGGAAAGCCTACGTGAGCGAATACTTACGCTGGAGCATCACGCTGCGATGGCAGCACACACGGATATTAACCGGATGTACTTTTCCATGCAGCGTTGGTAGTACTGGCCATCCATGGTCACGGATATCTACAACACAATTACAGAGTGTTCCACCTTCGCCCAGAATTGGCTCTCACTGCGGCGACACACGTCGCCACTGAAGCTGTTTCCAGCTACGGATCCACTGGCGGACGAACCGGTCGATATCTTCGGGCCCATCCCCGCTACTAAAGCTGGTAACCGCTTCGTCTTGTTCATTACTGACCGCTTCTCCAAGTTGACCAAGTGCGTCGCCCTGCGGCGAATAACCGCGATCTCCGTGGCACCAGCCACTGGGTCGACTGTTACGGTCCACGGGACCTAATCCTATCGGATCAAGGACCCCAGTTCATTTCTAACTTCTTCATTGCCGTAAGGAAAGTGCTGGGCACCGAAAGGGTGCGCACCACAACGCACCATCCACAGACAAGCGGTCAAGTCGAGAGGTACAATCGTACCATCGCCACGCAACTCCGAAATTATGTCACAGACGACCCCCGACGTTGGGAAGAGCTACTTCTCGTATTTACTAGGGCCTATAACAGCCAATCGCACCCGTCGACAGGCCTTGCGCCATTTGAGCTCGTTTTTAGACGAAGAAACCCGATTTTGTCGGTACGCAACCTCCCACCCGGGACCCCGTTGAATAACAAGGGTACCCTCAACTATGGGTCACCCATAGCGCGGAATCGTGAGTTCATGGCCAAGCTGAGACAGAAAATATTCCCGCCGTCGTAGAGGCCTTACAAGATACCCAACAACGCTGGAGGCGTGACTTTGACTCGGACGTGGATACACGTCGCAAACGTACTCGCGTCGGTGACTACGCCTATACGACTAACCACCAACAGAAGAAAAAGCTGCAAAGCAGAACCGTCGGCCCGTTCCTCGTACGCGACGCAGATGACTCCACCTACATCGTAGACGTGAACGGCGAAGAATGAAAAGTCAATAGTGACCATGCTACCCATGCCCCACGGCCATCGACAACGTGCGAAACTCCACACCCATTGCTGGACGGACTCGAAAAGCCCGAAAGCACCCCACCGGTACCCGAAGAATACGTCGTTGACGGCCTATTGGGCATCCGTGGGACCAATGGCATCAACAGTTCCAAGGTCCGAACGATCCGGAAAAAACCTCTATAAGAAACTTTTTGCAGATGATTTATCGGCACCATTGTGGAGACTTTGTGGGGACGCTGTGACGGTACAATAATCAATGCCACAAGTTCATTTTGACTTGTGGCCCGTCAACTGACATCCGTTTGTGGGAAGCTCCCTGCAGTTGTCTGCCAATGCAGTGCGGGATGTGCACGACAGTCCCCCTTGCGTTATCGCGGCGCGCTGACGGCCGGCACGATGGATTCTCACAGACGTCACGTTGCGTGCGACCATGTCCACGATGGTCACCATCGCCGACTACTCCGTTGGTCGTCTCCACCGTGTGCGTCGTCGCTTCCGTCGAGATTTCCATGTTTATTTCTACGATGTTGAGGACCTCGCTGAGCTGGGAACGTTTGTGCGTCGTTGTTTGCGCATGCGGCGAGACCTGTCCCATAGATTGGCGCGCTCGAGGGCGGTGTTGTGTCTTACATTCAACCTCAATTTATTTCCACCCAGCAGTCTCTCTCTCTGGTTCGCTTCAAGCCCTCAGTCCTCTTCCGAGTTTCTCACCTGCTGTAAGTGGAGGGGGGCTCGTCACGGTGGCGCTACCGCACATCTTCCGTCGAGAGCATGTGTGTGGTTCTACGACGACTCTCGTCCCCTGCGTATTGGTAGGACCTGGAGCCTGCTTTAGAATGCAGCAGTTATTCCCTGTCGGACCCTTTCTACGAGGCGATAGAGCTCCTGGAAGAGCGCTGGTGCGACACCCTTTTCACATGGAGGAAAGAAATTTTGGCACAGAGAGCAGCTATTTACGCGCAGTGTGTGTTAAACAAGAGCGGGGCGCTCGACAATAGTGTCGGGCTTATCAACGGCGCGGGTCTTTTTGTGGTGCACCCCGGCGGGGAGCTGTAACGGAGTGTCTACAGTGGGCACAAGCGGACCCACATGCTTCAGTTCCAGACTGTGGCGACACCGGATGGGCTTCTATTCCGCGTTTTTGGGCAGATAGAGGGTAGCCGCCACGACATCACTATGTACCGGGAGGCTGGAATGGACGAAATTTTGGTTGCGGGCTTGTACATCGATGGCGTCCAGTACGACCTGTACGGAGAGAAGTCCTACTTTCTGCGCCCATTGATGCAGATATCCTTCCAGGAACCCGTGGATGGAGAGCAAGACACTGACAAGGAGGAGCAGAACACGAACAGGCGGCGGTCCGTGATTCAGTGTAGCGGGGATACAAGGAGGCCAAGAAAAGCTGTAACAGTTTGGACTACAAGCGCAAGCTCAAGGTGCGGGAGGGTCCCGTCGGTTTGATGTATATGTGCGCTATATCTCTCTGTAACGTTCGTGTGTGCTTTTACGAGTGAAAGACTGCATCAATTTTTCTTGTGAGCCACCCGCGCTTGATACATACTTGGCGGTGGAGTGATAATGACTTCTTCATATGTTCCTTCTGTCGCACAAAGCGGTTCCTGCTCCTGTGCCTGTGACAGCTCACAATCCCACCAGGGGCTCCCTGATTTTCTGTCGCATCTGCTTCCAGTCCAGCTGTGTCCCTTTCTCACTGGGTGCTTCCTTCTTCTCAGCCGTCCACCCACGCGCCACCCCAAGACCATTCACACAACGCACGAAAGCTGCCACCACGGTGGTGACAGCTGCCGCCACTTACTCCCTGGAGGCTCTTTCCGAGCCAAGCCGGCTTCTTCGCGGACCGCATCCGCCACAGACGGCGACGTGTGGCAGCTCGTGCCGCTGCCACTGTTTCAGCCAAGGAACAAAGTGCTGCCTCCCCGCCCCCCGGACGGTGCCGCATTCCATGTTCCTCCTTTGGGGTCTGCACGCTGTAGGTGACGCTCACAGAAGCAAACGGTCTTTCACCCAGTCCCCCACGTCAGCTGGCCTCCCAATACCATCCCCTCACCCCCGTCGCCGTCGCCTCGTTCCCTCCCCCCTCGCTCTCGACACAAAACTGCGGCGGTGAAAGCCCGGTACGCTTCTGTGACCGCCGCCTCCGGCACGCCAAAGGAGAGGTGGCCGTCTCGCCATAAAAACTCTGAATCCAACCACATGAGCAAGCTGCCGCTCAAGACTGTGATTCTTCTGGCACTTCCCTGTGGAAGCCACCAAGACGGCCACCATTGACAGAGCAGCCAATATTCTGATCGCCTGGCGAAGGCGGTAGGGGGGAGCCTCATCCACCGGCCCTGTTTGCCCGCGACGAAACGGGGGTCGCGTTGGCTTGGCCATCCTCAGTAGCGACCCCGGGGCGGGTCAGCACAACTGCAGCAGCGATGCGGGAGGTGATACGTCCCATGAAATCCCCCTCCCCCCCCATGTCAACCCCATGAAGTTGGAACTGTTTCTGGAGCGACCGCTTCTTTTGGATTACAGTCACAGTCAGCGCTGTGCTTTGAACATCTTTTCGAATGTCACTACAACGAATTATTCTCGTGGTAACTGTTTGCCCGTCAAAGGTCCAATCCAGTTGCACTCCACAACATTACCATTTTTGCATGCTCCCCACATCCACCACGCACGCAACCTTCGCTACGGGCCTGCTCACGCCAGCCCTCAGTTCGGCACCCAGGTCGCTTCCACGCTGGTGTGTCTCCCCCCCACATGCGAGAGTCACTTGTGTAAACGACGTACGAGAGCAGCCAGAAATTCCTCCGTCATGGCATGTTCGAGACGATCTGCCGCAGCAGCCGCCACAGCGTCCACAGCAGCCTTGGATTGTGCCGCAGTGTCTGTCGCGTGCCGCTCAGCCGCCTATTCTGCGGCCTCCTCGCGAGCCCTGCTCTCGTTCTCGAGGCGCTTCTCTTCCAGCGCCAGTCGCTTCTCCTCCGCCGTGCCCCGGCGACTGTTTGCCGCCAGCTTGTCCTCAGCGCCGCTCTCTATGAGGTCGTGGATGGCCTTTTTCATCTCGTCCTCCTCATCGCCCCTCCTGCGCCGGCGCGGTGCAGAAGAGGACAGTTTTTCCTCGACGGTGCCCTTATCTCCAGCTTCGAACTCAACCTCCCCCTCCCCGCTGTCGTCATCGGCTGCGGCCTCGGGGGCACGACGCGCCAATTGTCTAGATTGCGCCGCACGGCGCACCGCCTCGCCCACCCGGTGTAGCGCGTCGTATATCTTATTGTGCTCCCCCTTCGCGGTTTTTGCCTGGAAGATGCTGTCGGCCATGGCCGACGCTGCCACGCTAAGAATCTCTTCCAGCTCCGTCTGCTCCGCGGAGATCCCTCTCAGGGCGGCTTCGGCCTTGTCCTTCTTCTCAAGTCGCATTACCACCAGCTGGAAGTGGTTCTTAATGCTATTCGATTCCGTGTCAAAATGTCGCCCCGGCTGCTTGTTTAAGAGCGACGCTGCCTTGTCGTACATCTTCTTGCCCTTGCCCCACTCTTCCAGATGAGCGCCCGCCGTCGTGACCGCCTTAACGTCGGCGGTTCTGCCCTTCCGTTGTTGTTGATATTTCTTGGCGATTTCGTGGCGACTCCAACACGCCGTGGGTCGCCATGAAGTCGCCAAAGGGGTAGAGATGCACGCTTTGCATTTCCGTAGTTTCATGAAATGATTTTTCCTTGCGTTTCCGACACGCCATTGCAGCGTTGCACGCCGCAGTCGGATCAGTGCTGTGCGCGCAACCTTACCTCGGCACCGACGTGATAAAGACAGCTCGGCCTCCGACCCTACTCCCCGCCGTCACACGACAACGCCTCCACCATCTCCCCTTCTTCCTTTTTTTGGTGTTCTGTCTCACAATCCCCCCCTTCCCCCCCCCCCCCCCCCCCCCCCCCCCCCCCCCCCCCCCCCCCCCCCCCCCCCCCGCCCCCCCCCCCCACCC
>Ga0114953_1000772_pt1 | contig 23244 bp, 30 predicted proteins | sample SidtaG_FD_87298 | JGI IMG/M metagenome (GOLD analysis project Ga0114953, IMG submission 87298) | Marine algal microbial communities from Sidmouth, United Kingdom - Sidmouth_Male2 metaG | ecosystem: Host-associated > Algae > Red algae > Unclassified | place: Sidmouth, United Kingdom | collected...
CTGAGCTCATAGGCGGGCCCGCTGTCCCCGTTCCGTCCGAGCCCGATCTGGTCCGCGCCGCCGACCCCCCTTCGCTTCCGCCGCACCTCAGGTGCTCCGCCGGCCGCGCCACCGCCGTTGGCGGGCTCCCGTAGTACTACAAGGACGGTACCTCTCCGTTAAGAAGTTGATCACAAGGTAGAAAGCGGTCAGTATTTTGCACAATATGTGCGAAGAGAGGCGTCGAGACGGGTTTTTGTGCCGCCGCAGAGGGGCAGGGGGGACTAAAGAAGTGATGTCTCCTCTCTGCACGCCGTCACACACACGCTCTGCCCTCTCGCCCAAACTCGCTTGCATGCATGGCTTTACCGTAGCGGCTCACGCTGTGTGACCGCCGCGTGACTTGGTGGTGCGTAACTCGCGGCCGTGTTCCGACGCGTGGCGGCCTCGCCGGCCGCGGCGCCCGCCGGCCGCGGCGCCGGCCACAACACGAAGCAGGGCACCCTGGCGCCGTAACGGCGCTCGAATGATCACGGTCCGCTCTTCGCCACCGCGGTGGGATCGATGCTGCCGCGGAAGACGCAGCATCAGCAAAACCAATGGTGGTGGAGCGTCCAAGCCGCAGCAAGATGAAGAGAACAATGTGTTCACCGGAAAAAAGGGCCAGCACGACACACAAAAAACCAATGCCAGATGTAGCGGTCCTCATCGCAGATGGTCTGAATATCAGCGGGGCGCTTACCTTTGCGGTCCAGGTACTACCTGCCAAGGGCCTGGAGCCACTTGGCCCTCTGCCAATGTGTGCACGCGATGGAACCGATGCACCCCGGCATTTCCTGGGCCCCGTTAAGCGTCAGCATGTCCTCGAGCGCTTCGTCCGTTGAAGGTCGCAGGTACGGCTCCCACTTGTGGATGATGAACTCAGTCAGGCGCTGCGAGGCCTCTCCAATGGTCGAGCGCGACAGGCGGCAGTACTCATCTGAGCGATCAAATGGCTCGCCGTAGGCAAGAGTCCGCTTGGCAGCTGCCACCTTCTGGATCGCGTGGGAATGTGGGCGATCGGTAGCGTTGACGGGGCGCCGCCAGTAGGGCTGGTCATAGATGGCGCGGAACAGCTGCTTGAATACAGGTCTCAGCATCACGAAGCTCTCCTCGAAAGCATCCTCACCGTAAACAGGCGGCTTCCCGTCGACGCCAAAAAAGTCACGTAGAATGGCGTACGCGCGCAGGTCGAAGTCACGCCGATGATTGGGTCGGCGCTCGCGCCGAGAGCCTCCTAAACGCTTGTGAACACGACCCTCAAGGTTGACAAGGAGCGAACGTCGTACTCCAAAGCGTGCTCGGGCGCCCAAAGCGGCGGCCAGCTCGAGCTCTTCACCACTCTCCTCGTCCTCCATTGCTTTCCGGCCGCGCAATGGCCTATCACAGCCGGCCGCGATGAAGATGGGTCAGTCGACGGCGGCACTCCTCGTTGGGTGACACGTCGGTCGCTTGGCGGTGGTGCGCTGCGGCGTGCGACGCGCGGCCGGCCAGAAAAAGAAGCCGGAAATACGATGGGCCCCGCGTCGGTCGAACACGGCGGTGGGCGCCACGTCAGTGGGCGCCACGTCGGTCGCTGGGCGGGGGTGCGCGGCGGCGTGCGTTACGCGGCCAGGCCGCGCTAGAGGCTTATACATGGTTGCCCGACGCTGCCGCAGGTCGCCGTGGCAGCGCCACCGGGGCTTGTCATTTTCGTACACTGTTTGGGCTGCTGCAAAGAACGGGGTGCTGTCAGCACGCCTTCCGCCGCTTTCCTCTCATACAGAAAACCATTCGACTGATGGCTGTGCGGGAAACAGCACTGTGCCTGTCAGGCGTACATGATGCGTGGTAGGGGTCTCACGAGGCCTCTTCCGAATTCCGTCAGGACGGCACAATCCAGCCATGCGCCGGCCTGCAGAGCAGCGCGGGCCGCCACGTGGCTGTCACGCAGTCAACGACGAATCAGTCCCTTTGGGGCCCAGCGCCACCCTGACTGGTGCACAGCCAATGCCCGCCGATTGGTTCTGCCTCGCCTGGATGATGGGCTCGGACGTGGTGTTAAGCGTAGCCTTTGAGATGACTCCTTTTATGAGGGCTGATTCTGCGGGATAGCGCCCATGCCTGATCATACTCGGCAGCGGGCAAAACCGGCAACATGGCCGGACACGGAGACCGGATTGCCACAGGTGTTTCCAATCGCGCGCAATGATGGCTCACCTGCGCCTCGCAGTCTGTGCATGACCAGGTCCTCGTGCCTCACGCGGCACCCACCGACCGGCGGATCAATCTCGGCTGTGCGGTTCCGCTGTTCGATCAAACACTGCCAAGATTTCGACGATCGCGGCCGTCAAATGGCTTTGTCAGCGACGTGACAACGCTCGGATTGACGTGAAATGCTCGACACAGTCGCAAACGGGCCGACGGACGCCCCATGTAGGCCGGTTTTGCGGCAACTCGGGCGCCGTTAGCGAACGCGTCCGAACCCCGCGCAGATCATCCGGTTGAACTCATCTAACTTTTCTGAATGGTGTTAGGCCTCTATGTGGAAAGATCGGTCGGAATGACGTTTCTGGTTATGCGCAGGACTCAGATCTTCCACATAAAAGGCCACATGGGATACGTGGAGCCATATTTTGTGCATGCGGATGACTGTTGAAAGTGCTCTGATGTCTGGTGCACACCTCAACTTCGTGTTTCCTGAAGCGTTATTGGTGTTTCTTCTGGCAAGTAGCAGTTTCCAGCCACGGTTACCGGTCGCAGGACACACAACATTGTGAGGGGGAAACGACGCGATCGCGCACCCCTCACTGACCCTCAAAGCACGCACGTTGCCAGGGTGCAAAGGTGCAGGTCGATCTGCGATCTAGTCCGCATCAAATGGCAGCCACCTTTCCCTCGCAGGTGCGCGGAAAAGGCCGCTTGATATCGATCCCCTCGGTTGAAACGTATATCCGGTCACGGATTTGACAGTCATTCGCCCCAACGCTTCGGTCGACCTCGCTCAGGCCCGGTCCGGGACACAGATACAGGTTTTTGATGGGTGTTTGTTACGCAGGTACCACGCACTACACTGATGGGGGCATTCTGGGACACCGGCTGAGAGGTAGGTTTGTGATGGCCAGGAATGAAATGTTCCATTCATCATTGAGTTCGCACCATTGACTGCTGACCGTGCCTTGGTTCGTCGGCTTGCGAGGTGATTGATCAACTCCCACCGCATGGTCCCACGCCGTGTCGACACGCTCTGCAGTGGGGGGTGGACCAAGCCGTACGACTGACCACTATGCGTACTCGCCCCAGAGAAGCGAAGGTTCACCGGTGTGCGCCGGTGCTGTGGCCGGACGCAACTACGAGGTGGGCTTCCGTCGACCGGGGTGGGTGTGGGCCCCGAGAGCAGGCACGGTTGATTCACCTCCGACGTGCGTCGCGAGCACTGCGAGAGAGTAGGGAGTCGTCGGCAGAGTCCGCGGATAAGGCATTTACGCTAAACATGCATATCGCTGCTGCTTTGGTTGGGTCGGACCCTGTGGAGGCACTATGCGCTTGAACACTTGAACGCTTGAACAGACGGAGAGTCTGGATCCAAGCAGACAAACAGTCAAACAGAAAGCAAGGGAGGCGGCTCGAGGTGTCTGATCATGTGAATAACGGTCGTGACCAGTCGGTCCGTGCTCCGGCGCCCGCATCCTCTACTGTCGGTCCCACTCGGCCTGCCCCCCCCCACCGCCGGTCCCCTCACGGAGCGCAAACAGAACAAATGTGCGGATGGTTGCTGGACAAACTCGTCATGGATGCGATTGATACAAATCCAGCCAGTGCAGCAGGCCGCGTGTGGCATCTGTGCGTGCCCTGCGCGGGTGCACCACAACAGACCGCTCCTTTGAATGCCGCGGCGGCGCGCCGGCGGCAGGCCGCGACCTGTATGCATTTTACCCGCGCTCATAATCAATTGCAACCGAGAGCTCCGGCTTCATTCCTTTACGCGCCTCACGAAATCCTCCAAGCAGCCAGGCAGGCCTGCCTCGTCACACGGCTTTGGTCGAGTGCCGCAGTCCGGGCATGCTCAGGATCGACCTGGCGAACTCGGACGCGTGACTGATTTCAACCAACCAGCGTTCGACAATGTTCCTCACAAAGGCTATCACAAACGCCTGCCTGTGTCCCGGAACGGGCCGAAGCATGAGACCTGCTGACCGCAGCCAGGGGACCGATTCTCGGTGCTTACAGTTCCCTGGGTCCCCTCACGGAACACAAGGGGTAAAGTCGCCCTTACCTCCAGGGAGGGGACTGTCAAGCGCACTGCGCAGGCCAGGCGCGCACAGCTCCTGGATAGGTGCATGCACCGAATGGAACTTGTAGCGCAGCCGGGGCGCACGCCTTGCGCTCCCAGGTGAATCTAATTTATTGAGCCTCATTGCCACTGACGCATCGCCAGAGAAGGGTCGAATCGAAAACTGATCTCGCAGCCGTGATCTGTTCTTCTGCTACAGGCAACGAGGTCGTACGGTCTTCTGTCGTTGTGCGGCATGGGCAAAGAGATACTGGCGACGCCTGCGGCATGTCCTCAACGATGACCCCCTCCCCACGCCGGTCCGGCGCGAATCGCCGAGCAGGGTTCTGGCGGTCGCCGCAGGGGGAGCGGAGCGGGAACCGCCGCGTACTCGCGGCACGGAAAGCGGAGCGGGCGGGGACGCGGCGCCCCCCGCTCCGCTCCCCCTGCTGCGACCGCCCAAACCCGGCCGCGGCGCCCCCCGCTCCGCTCCCCCCGTCGCGAACGCCACCACCAAGTCCTATCTTTTGCTTTCGCCCTACCTGTAGCTTTATCTCCACCATCCCGACGTTCTTACTTCTCGCCGCCGCCGCCGAGTAGACAACAAGGTCGAGGTGACTGAAATTTGTTCCAGAACACCCAATCAGAGGGCTACCAGCGCCACCCGATCCCCCAATGAGAAGGATGCAATCGTGACCACTTGCAAGGGTCTTACAGCCGACAGTCCCCTCAGCTGGAACAACGTCCGCTCAGCCCGAGTGGGTACTGCTTCTAGTCCTGGTAGGATTTGAATGTGCGCTTCCACTGCAGCCAAGTCCGATTTCCCTGCAAGAATAACTTGCTGTGGATTTTGCCCGGATCCGATGATTCTTTTGCGGCGCGCCATATTTGGGGGGCTACTCTGTCTCCCGTATCAATATTCCGCGGTCGTTGTTGTGGGAAGGGTTGGGAGGAGCGCCCGGGGCTATTGAGGGGCGTCGTTAAGGCGCGTTTGAGGCGCTGTTAGGGCGCTGTTGACGCCCCGCCCCTCGATGCCGAGGCGCGGATAGGGCGCGCATAGAGCATTGATAATTGCACTGATTCAAGTTCATAATGGCCTTGGGCCCAGCGCACAGCTCCGGGTGATGGGGCTGGAAGTGGAACACGTTGTCAAGGGGCACAGCCTCTACAGGGGATTCGACGGGGGATGGCGGTGCCCACCGCTACTGTCGCGTCTCGCTGCGCAGGGCCGTGGCGCTGGGTGACGTCTTTGACGTGATGTGGTACCTTGCGGCAGAAGAGCGTCTGTATGGTAAATGGTGATGTCGTAGGCGTGGTGATGGTTGGGCGTGAATGTGAAGGAAACAAAGACTGACGGGGAATCCGCAGCAGCGACCCCGGACTGTCATCATCAAATTGACAATTGGATCAGCTGGCGGCTGCGATCACAGAAGAATCACGGAATAATAAAGTGCTACCTGTACTAAATCAGTATTTATGTGTGCTACTTAGGGCGTTTTGGGGGCGTTGTTTGCCTTCAGAAGGGCGCTGTTAGGGCGCCATTAGGGCGCGGTTACGCCCCACGCCCCTCACATTGGGGCGCAACTACGAACCCTAGTTGTGGGCGGTGCTGCAACTTCCACCCCCACGTGTGCAGCCGTAGGGACAGCACGCAATGGCAGCTGTTTGACCGCCGTCCCCGTCTCCTTCATCACCTGCGTGCATATCCCCGCCACTGGATGTCCGTCGTGCCGCCACGGCGGCTGCGGCCACGCTGCCGCTGCCGCCGGCCCACAGGAAAAAAAAGAACTTGCAGCACACTTCTCGATTTCATGTAGCTGACAAGATCTTGCCCGGGAGCCAACAGAAGCTCTGGGCCTCGCTCTTGACCAGGCTCTTCAACCCGAGCTCTTCAGTGATTGCCCTGCTCAGCATATGTTCTTACAGTAGTAACAGTAGTTTGCCCCTTCCTATGAACGCTTCCCGCCCGCATCCTCGCCAACCCCGCCACTCCTGCACCCCCGCCAACCCTGCCAATACCACACCTTCGGCAACGCCACCACCCATGCACCCCCTTCAACCCCTTCAGCGCCGCTTCTTCCCGCCAAACCCGATATTCCCCCCACTCCCTCTGCAGCAACCGCACGCCGTTAGCCGCAAGGCGAAAAACCACCAACGCCAGCCAGAGCACGACGAAAAGGATTGAGTATGACATATAGCAGCAGTCAGACGCGTGATCAGGGGACTGGCCTTTCGGCGACCAGGCACCGTAGCGCATTATATGCACCCGGCTGATGCAGTCAACACTCCCACCCGCACACACCACTTCCACTCATGACACAGCGACAGTGCAGAGGCTGACTACATACAGGTGCAGGGAAGGCGTAAGCAGGATGACGCAGGCAGCCGACGACGAATACCGCGGAAGGGGGGGGGGGGCAGCGACCGGTGATGCGGAATAGGTTGCGGGCTAAGAGGGGGATCATCGGCAAGCTGCTGGGCGACACATGCGGGGAGGATGGTGGCCGAATGGGGGACCGGGGGCGAGGGAGACACAAAGAGGGGTCCGAAGCGGTTGGGGTAGTCACGAACTGACCACGGATGGGTGGACGGCTGCGAGCCAGGCAGATGAGAGAGTGTATCATACCATGATGGTCGCGCCGACCGCGGCGGGATCCCAAATAGGGGGGAGAACACAGTCAGCGACGACTGAGAGGTTGCGGGAGAGAGCCTTCGTAGCACGTGGGGGGGTGGTGGCGGTTGGTCGATAGGCTATTAGCGTAGCGGGGGGGTGGAGTGGGCTCAGCAGATCTGCTGTGCTCAGCAGATCTGCCCACTCCACCCCCAGCTACGCCAACTGCTGTTGGATGCCGCCAGACTGCCGTGCTCAACGGCTGCACGTGCCACCGGCAGGCGCTCGAGGCGGTGGGGAGATTGTGCGTGGCGGGATTGAGTGTGCGACTGGTGATCGCGCGCCGACGGGAATTGCGCGAGGGAGTTTTGATGAGTGTCAGCGAGGGTCCGCGATTGGCGACGGGGGATTCCCGGACGGCCCGCCGGGCCGGCTGGGAGGGGATACTGGGTGTTCTTGGCGCTGCCACAGCCACCCGTCGTAAGGAACCAACAAGCACAACTTGACAGGTTTTTGGCCCAGTATAGACGGTGGCGGTACACACGCCCCCGTCGAGATCACTGCGTTCGGTGCGGCATAATTCCCCCCTCGCACGTTCACACTCCTTCCCGAAGCCCTAGACACGCTCCTGATCTGGACTTGGTAAGGCTCCCCGCCCCACCGCGATGGCCGATGCGGTCGAGACGCTGGAGTACCGGCTGGAGAAGCTGGGTAGTGACTACGGGACTTGGCCGGTGCTCTTCCAGGCTAGCCTGGAGGACAAGGAGCTGTGGGAGGCCATCGCCGAACCGAAACCCGACGAGGCGGCCGACCAGACGGGCGCCGCCGCATAGACCAAGAAAGATAAGCGCGCTATGGGGCGCCGCAAGATGAGCGAGGCGTTGCACCACCTCCCGTCTGTGCAGGCGTGCGGCAGCGCCAAAGCGGCACGGGATGCGCTGGAGGCCATCTTTTTCACAAAGAACAACGCAAGGCAGCTGCAGCTGACTCAAATCTTTGCCATGCTCAAGATGAACCCGGGCGAGACGCTTCTCGCCTACACGGGGAGCACGAAAAAGCTCCAGGTGGAGATGATGGCGACGAGGCACGAGTACGACGACAACACGACGCTGATTCACTTACTCAACGGGCTTGGGGATGACTACATAATGGTGAAAAAGATGCTGGTCTACCACGGCACAGAGCTGCGGTGGGAAACCGCGATGCCGAAGGGCTACCCGGTGGAGAACGAGAAGAATAACGAGACGGCGGTCACGGAGGGTCCGTCTGTGGTGGCCTATGCGGCCAAGGGGGACCCCCGCTGGCCGCGGGATACGCCAATGCCCCGGGAGGAGCAGCAGCGTTGCGTCGTGTGCTGGACGTGCGGTGTCCGGGGGCACAACGCGCGTCAGTGCACCCAGGGGGGAGGCGATCGTCCGCCCAGCGCGGGCGGGTCGTCGGCCAGCTTCATGGCTGTGGCGAAGAAGACGGGCGGCCGCACACAAGGGGAGGAGGCCATCACGGAGATTATCGACGACCACCCCCTGGAGCGACCGTCGGTGCAACCACTCTTTCCGTCGTTCGTGGGGGCCCGCTCGGGCGGCCACACGCCCCGTCGGCGTGGATGATCGATTCGGGGGCGACAAACCACATGCAAGTCACCCGCACTTGATTCACCTCATACACCCCGACGGCGTCCGAAGTCACGATTGCCAACGGCGATGCGGTCCACTCACCGGGCGACGGCTCCATCACCCTCTCTACGGCGCTGGGCGGTGTCGTCTCGCTCGGCCACGCCCTTTTTGTGCCGGGCATCACGGTCAACCTGCTCTCCGTCCGTGCCATGGCCAAGCGGGGCGAGGTTGTCTTTGAGGGCGACACCGTAACGATCTACCAGAACAGGCAGGTCATGGGGACGAACCAAGTCGATGACAATGAGCAGTACATGTTCCAGGGGCATACCACGTACTTCACCGCCATGCCGGCGCGCGCGCCGCCGACGGTCCAACCGCCGCAGTCGGCGGCGGTCGCGTACGGCCAAGCTCGCCCGAAGCGGGACCTGTGGCACCGTCGTCTGGGGCACCTCGGCCTTGGCAACGTGGCCAAGAGCTTCCAGCTCGTCATCGGCATGCGTCTCGTCAAGGCCGACCTCAAGGCCGAGGTGGGCGCCCCGTGCGTGCCGTGCGTCCAAGCGTAAATTGCACGCTAGCCGCACACGGGCGCATCCACCACGACTGGAAAGCTGAAAATGCTCCATGTCGACCTCGCCGGGCCGCTCGACCCGTCAGAAGGCGGGGCAAGGCACTTCTTTGCCGCCCTCGACGAGTGCACCGAGATGGGCTTTGCCACCCCGATCAAGACCACGTCTGCCAGCGGCACAGCCCTGCGGGACTGTATTACTCACCTCGAGCTGCAAACCGGAAAGAAGGTCAAGATTGTCCGGTGCGATGGCGCCGGGGATCTGGTCGACAGCGCCGCGATGCGGGCCTCCTTCGTCTAGAAGGGCATCAAGGCCGAAACGACCGCACTGTTCAACTCGCAGATGAACGGGAAGGCCGAGCGGCTGAACAACACGATTGTGGAGCGGCTGCGCGCGGTCATGTTGGAGTACCGGTTCCGAAAGGCTCTCTGGGACGAGCTTCTGATGGCATTGTTCTTTCTCCGCAACCGCTCTCCGACGGCCGACGGCACGGCCACCCCCTACGAGCCGTTTTACGGCCAGAAGCCTGACGACTCCCACCTCCGCGTTTTGGGGAGCTCCGCCTACGCGTTGCGCCCCGACCACAGCTACTTCAAGCTGAGCGCCAAGACCCTGCTGGGCACATTCGTTGGCTACGTCGGCGGCGGCTATGTCGTGCACATCCGGTCGTCCGTCACGGCCAAGATCCTCGTCCGCCGCGACGTCGTTGTGGACGAGACGGTCCCCGCAATTCCCGTCCCCCCCACCGCCATGCCTGTCTGCCTCTTCCTGTTGGAACGTTGTACTGACTCGCAGAGCACGACGTTCTCTGGAGATGTGGGAGACGGGGGAGACTTGGCCGTGTCCGGCAATGGAGGAGATGGCGGCGCTTGGGATGTGTCCGCTGGTGGCAACGTATTGGGCGCCTCCATCCCGCCGCGCGCCGGCGATGGCGGCCGCCTGGCCGACGCCGACGGGGCCGCTACGACCGTGAGATCGCCGCCCGCCGGTGGTTCCTCGAGCCCCGACGTCTTCGTCGCACCGCCCCCGGGCGGCGACGGCTGGGGGCACGGCTATTTTCTGCGCCACCGGCATGACTCGAACAAGCCAGGCCCGTCGGCCCTGGCCGCCAACGTCACCCCGCCGCCGGCGCCCCTCGTTCCCATGGCGGTTGACAAAACCGTCGCCAATCCTGACTGGTGTGCTACGCCACCCACGACGCGCGCCGAGGCTCTAGCCCGCCCCGACGCCTACCTGTGGCAGCAGGCCATCAACGACGAGATGGCCGCGCTGCGCGCCGCCCACGCCTGGGAGCTGTTGGGCCTGCCCTCCGGCGGTTTGATCACAGGCGGCCGCTGGGTGTTCAATCACAAGCGCGACGCCAATGGCATCGTCACCCGCTACAAGGCGCGGGGACGTTGCGCGAGGCTACACTCAGCGGGCGATGGTGGACTACAACGACGTGTGGGGGCGATGCCCGGCGCGCGCTACGGTGCGCGCGGTCATGGCGTTGTTTGCGGCCAACGACTTGGAGCTGCACGTCTTCGACATGAAGACAGCCTACCGCAATGCCCCCATGGACGTGAACGTGTACGTGCAGCAGCCAGAGGGGTACGAGGAGGATCCCACGGGGATGGTTGCCCGCCTGCTCTACGCCCTCTACGGGCGCAAGCAGGCGGGGCGGCTGTGCGGGAATCACTGCCGCGGGACGCTGACGGCCATCGGCGCCGTCTGCTCGATGGCCGACCCAACGATGTACGTCTGGCAGCACCCCGTGCACGGGCCGAACTTCATACTCGTACACGTGGACGACATGGCGGTCACGGCCAAGACGTTGGCGGGCGTGTCGGTAGCCAAGGAGGTGGTGCTGTCTGCGTACGAGGGACGCGACCTGGGGGCGTCCAACACGTTCCTCGGCATGCGGGTCGACCGCGATCGAGCGGCGGGCACTCTGAAGCTCAGCTGCCGGGGTGTCACCGCGGCGCTGTTGGAGCAGTTCGGAATGGGCGGCGCCCGACCCAAAAAGCTTCCGATGGCGTTCAAGACAAATTTGATGCGGACGGGGGAGCACCTGCTGGAGGACAGCACGCGGTATTCGGAGTTTATGGGCAGCCTTCTCTACCTCTCCACACCACCCGACCGGATATTTCCTATGCAGCCGGTGTACTGGCACGCTCCATGAACAACCCCGAGGACCAACATTGGATGGCTGCCAAAGGCGTCCTGCGCTACCTCTCCGGAACCGCTGACTACGGACTCTGCTACGGGCCCGCCGAGGAGCTGGCGGGCGCGGTGGATGCCGACCTCGGTGGCTGCCCCGAGACGCGACGGTAGACCACAGGCTGAATGTTCACCTGGAACGGGGCGGCGTTCTCCTGGGGGACCAAGCGGCAGGCTACCGCGTGTTCCTTCACCGCGGATGCCGAGTACGTGGCGGCCGCGGCGGCATCCCGGGAGGTGCTGTGGGTGCGTAAGCTGATGTTGGATCTTGGCCAGCCGGCCACGACCGTCAACATGGCCGAAGACAACAAGGCCCGCCTCTCCCTCATCGCCAACCCGGAGGCTACCGGGAAGGCAGAGCATATCGACATTGCCCATCACATGGTGCAGGAGTGCGTGGCAATGGGAGAGGTCACGTTCACCTACACGCCTGGCGCCGAGGTGCTGGCTGACGGGCTAACAAAGGCACTGCCTGGCCCCGCCTTTAACTCTTTCAGCTCGCGTCTGGGAGTCGGAAGGACGAAGGCGCCGACGCCCGAGGACGACTGGGCAGTATAAGCTGCGTGGCACGGCCGGCCAAGATGGCCACGGCCGTGGGGGAGTGTTGGATGCCGCCAGACGGCCGTGACCAACGGCGGCACGCGCCACCGGCAAGCGCTCGAGGCGGTGGGGAGATTGTGCGTGGCGGGATTGAGTGTGCGACTGGTGACCGCGCGCCGACGGGAATTGCGTGATAGAATTGTAATGAGTGTCAGCGAGGGTCCGCGATTGGTGAAAGAAGATTCCCGAACGGCCCGCCGGGCCGGCTGGGAGGGGATATTGGGTGGGCGTGGCGCAGCCACAGCCACCCGTCGTAAAGAACCAACGTGCACGACTTGATAACCGCCGACGCCGGCGAGGGAGCCCGACAGACCAGCTGCTTGACGCCAGTCACGTGGTGGGCGTGACACAGATCTGTCTGCCGAGAGTTCCTCGGATTGATGATCCAACAAAATGACAAGAGCCTGTCCACCAAAGATCGTTTGTCATTGGCACCTGCGAAATCTGAAACTAGGCCGGACAAGATCTGACCCAGAGGCCATCGTCCGTCTTCGTGTTTTCTGCATCTAAATCCAATCGTTCTTGGCCGATGCGCATCAGTCGAACAGCGAGCGCTTTCGCTGCAGTCGCGGATGCGCATCGAAAGTCCGATCCCGTCGACCGCTCCAATGATGGCTGACAAAGGCTGACAATCAACTGCCGATGCGGGAATCAGGGGCCTTGCCTGAACTCGGCGGACGCAGGGGAGCTAGAGGTTGCTCGAAAGCCTTCTGAGAGGGGTGCGGTGACGGCCTCTTCCGCGCTCGATTTCTACTCGCCAATTTGCTGGCCACCCGTCAGACTCTGAGACTGGCGCTCACGTTTTTTGGCACAGGCGTAACAGCGCCGCGCCCGTGCGACGCAGCATCGCCTTTTTCTGGAAGTGCTCTCCACCGCAACAGCCGTAACAGCCGGCCGCGCTTACTAGCGCGGCGCCACCCTCTCTCGCCAAGGACGCGACGCCCCAGGGGGCCCCGGAGCCACTGGTCGTTGGCTCCTGCCGCCACCCGCGTCCCCCCGTGCACGAGCCCCGCGCCCCCCTCAACACGACCACGGCAGCACCGCTCGTCATCGGAGCCCGCCGCCGCGCGCGTCCCCATCGCCACGAGCCCCACGTCCACGTGTCCACGGATCTCGCGCCCCCGGCGCCAAGAGCGAGGCGGTGGCCAGACACGGCGCCGCCGCCCCACCCACGCCAACTGCACACCGCCGGCTGTCCGCGGCTCCGCTTGTCGTCGGCGACCGCCGACTCCCGCGTGACCCGTCGCCCCGGGTCCCGCGTCCCAGCCGCCGCCGAGAGCGAGGCGGTCGTCGACCGCGGCGCCGCTGCCCCACCCACGCCATGTGCTCACCGCCGGCTGGCCGTTGCGCCACTGGTCGTCGGCTGTCGCCGACACCCGCGTGCCGCGTCGCCGTGGGTCCCGTCCCCCCCCTGGCACCAAGAGCGTGGCCGTGGTAGGCCTCGGCGGCGCCGTCCCACCGACGCCAAGTGCTTCCCGCCGGTTTTCTGTGGCGCCGCGAGTCGTCGGTGGCCGCGGTCGCCCGCGTCGCCCGTCGGCGCGGGTTTCTCACCCCACCCGGCGCCGAGAGCCCGGCAGTGGTGGGCCGCGGCGGCGCCGCCCGACCCATGCCCAGTGCGTTTCGCCGGCTAGTCGTGGCGCCGCTAATCGTCGGCGGTTGCCGACGCCCGCGTGCCCCGTCGCCGCGGACGCGCCCCCCCCCCGGGCGCCAACCGCGAGGCCGTGGTCGGCCGCGGCGCTGCCGCCCCACACACGCCAATTGCTCTCCGCCGGCTGGCCGTGCCGCCGCTGGTCGTCGGCGGTCGCCGACGCCCGAGTGCCACCTCGCCGTGAGGCCCGCCCGCCCCAGGGCGTCAAGAGCGAGGCTGGAGTCGGCCTCGGCAGCGCCGTCCCACCGACTCCAAGTGCTTCCCGCAGGGATTCAGTGGCGCCGCGAGTCTTCGGTGGCCGCCACCGCCCGCGTAGCCCGTCGGAACGGGTTCCGCGCCCCCCTCCGGCGACAAGAACGAGGCGTTGGCCGGCCGCGGCCCCGCCGCTTCACGCGGCGTGCGCACCGCCACATGGTCGCGGCGCCGCCGGTTGTTGGCGCCTGCTGCCACCCGCGCCCTCTAGCGTTGTGCCCCACGCTCTGCGGCCGCGACTGTGCGAGCTAAGGATGATGTGGCGATAATGGTGGGGCAGGAATTTGAAAGCGAAGAAGATGGTAGCGAATACAGCGTTTATGGCCACGGGTCAAATGCATTGAAATAGAAGCGTGCCGCGCGGCGGCTCGCTGCGTTGTCCCGTATGGTCCGCGGCGTCGCCGCGACACCGTGGGCCTGCGTCACCGCGTCGGAGTCCCGCACTATGTGCTCTAAGCGCAACAAATACGCCAAGGAAACAGAGCGCAGGGGGGGCCAGTCCGCTCCCGCTGTCATAGACCAACATAAACGAGTGCATCAGGCGCCACTTAGCGGACAGCCCGGTGTCGACTCGTAGATGTCCATCTCCGAAACCACTACCACCTCCCGTACTTCCCCCCCCACCGCTCGGAGAATCGCGCGCGCAGACCCATACCTCACCACTGACACGGCGTCACCCGGCAGTCGGTACGCCACCCCGTCATACCACAAAAGCCCACGGTACATGGGGGTGGAACCCAGGTGTTGCTTGGGGTGACAGCCGGCGCACCACGCCATGCGAAGGAAGAACGTATACGAGTTCGTTACGTTGAGGACCGTGCCGCCCATCTGCAAGCCGAGCGCGTGGGAAGCGGCACCGAGGCCGCGTCGCTCGGCGAGCTGGTCTACGGTAATGGTGGCGGCCCGCCGAGGAACGGCAGACCCACCAACACCCGGCGCCCGAGCAAGGAGAGGACGGGCACCGCGGCGAAGCGCCGCGCCGCCGCCGGGAGCTGCACCAAAACCAGAAAGCTCCTCGTCATCCTCTTCGTCTGACACCCCTCCCCGAAACCAGTTGTCGAACTCAGCCGCCTGCTTGGCGAGGCGCGCCTGAATCTCCAGCGTCCCCTGCCCAACCCGCAGCATCTGTACCCGAAACGTGTCGGCGTCGCCGCTCGTGCGGCTATACCGCCGCTTGTCCTTGCCGTACAACGCCTCGTTGCTGCTCGCGTCGCCGTTTGTGATGGCGCCGTGCGCCTTGATCGCCGAGATGACGTGGGCCAAGAGCTTGTGCACATTGGTGCTAAACCACTCGCCGAGGATCGGCACCATAAAGCCGAGCACGACCTCCTTGGCGAGAGCGCCGACCTCTTCCGCCCCTGCGACCGTCATGGGCACACGGCAGTGCCAGTGTCCCGTCAGCCGCTCAACCAGCTGTGCGTCCTTGACGAACAGCGTCGTGACGGCGACGTAGTACGGGGTGTAACCGAAGGCGGCCTCAAAGGCCGCCTTGTCGAAAGTGAGCTTCTTCTTCGTCTTGCCCTCTGCCTCGTCTGACCTCCCCCAGATTGTGGGGCCAACCGCGGCGGCGCGGGTGGCGCTGTCGTCGCTGTCGCCGGTCCTATCGCTCGCCACGCTGGCTCCGCTGGCCTCACCATTAACGCTGGCAGCGTCGGACAGCTCGGGTGCGGCCTCGGCCGCAGTGCCGTCTGCCACGTCAATCTCGGACATGAACGATGCCAAAATTCCGTCTAGCTGCTGCTCAGCGTCCACGTCGCCGCCGCCGGTGTCAGCGTCAGCGTCGGCGGTGCCGCCCGTCGAGGTGCCCGTCGTCGTGACGGCGGTCGGGGGGGCGGGCGTGGAGGTGCCCGCTGTGGTGCCGGCGGCCGGGGGTGCGCGAGTCTGGGAGAGTGCGGCAGCGGCGGGCGTCCGCCGTCGTTTGCCAGTGGCAGTAGGAGTGGAGGTGTGGTCGCCGTTGGCGTTTTTCTTAGGCGGCGGCCGCCGCTTGGTTCTCGGCGAAAAGAGGCCTAGCACCACAAACACCATAAACCAGACGCCGCCGCGCTGCTGCTCGCCCGTAAATGTTGCCTGCTTCTCATCTGGGTGCACCAGATATCTGCAGAGAGAACCCCAGCCGGCAGCGAAAAAGAAAACAACATCAACCAAAAAGAAGGGCAGCAGCCGTCCAGTCAGTCCCTGGGCCAGTGCCAGCGGACGAGCATCCGAGGCGGCAGGTCGGCAGAAAATATTAGACACCCAACCACAGCGGAGAATGTGCGCACCAACGCTCCAACAACGCGACAGAGGGAGAACGAAAACGTACCCCGGTGGCACAAACGATGCCAGGCTGCGTCGGCCGAGAATGCCGATGCGCAGGTTCCCCGCACGAAAAGTGGAGCTCTTGTCCTTGTACAGCTGGTAGAACTCTGAACAAACGCCGGGGAAAGGGATAACTTGGCGATTGCAAAGCATCCGGGTGATGCCGAGGTCCAAGATCTGCAGGGGGTGGGCAAGTGCAAGAAGAGCACTGAGCACAATGTCGGCCACGCACGAATCAAGGGCGGCAAAGTCGAGTAGTTAGACAGCTGAGGCGAAGGGGCAATGCACGGCCGACTCTCGACTACAAGAAACAGGAGCATGGACAAGAAGAACGTACGTTCAGAGGATCGAGGGCGATCATCCTTTACAAGAAGTGGAGGGCGGTTGTCAGCCCGCCTAGGCACGCCAACGCGGGGATGAAGGCGTTCATGCGGTTTTTCGGCTCCAGGTAGATCCGCCGCGGCCTCTTCTTGTTCGCGCGGCTCAGCGCGTTGACCTCCATCTGCTCCTCCAATGTGCTGATGACGACCCAGGGCGCGCCCTCCGTCCTCTTGACCGTGCAGGCGTCCGCAGCCGACACGTCGCATGTGGAGCACGGATGACCGCAGTTGCCCGACTTCAAGCACAGGACCGCCCGTTCCTCCGGGCGGTCACACGAGTACAAAAGGATGCGGAAGAAGGCCAGCCACATGCCTCCGATGCTCTCGTCGAGCGCCACGCCTTGGTGACTCGACTGGATTGCGTCGCGAAACGCCAAATACAGCGTTCGCTGCAAAAACCTCAATGGCGTTTTTTGGCCTTCTCCTTTGCGCCCGCCGTCTTCCAGTTGTGGAAGTATGGAACGTAGGCAATGGTGTGCCTCTCGACCACGACTGTCACGTCGTTGACGACGCGAATGTGCACAGGATACAGGTATTGGGCTGCAAATGGTGCATACAAGAAGGTGAGCTCCGAACGAGAGAGAAAAGAACACGTTAACGCCGGCTTGGATGTGCCGGTAAACAGAAAAAAGAAGGGCAGGGCGGACCACACCAATGCAGGGCGTGGCGTGGAATGCAAAGCGCAGGGTAAAACAGGAATTGACACCAGCAAGCCAAGCACTCCCGAGAACAAATCATTCCCGCTGGAGATGGAGTCGACCACGTCTTGGTGTGCCTTGACGGCCTCGCCTCGAGGCTCACTTACCACAACCGCAATCCCTATCCTTCCCTGGGATTCGTAAGCCCCCCGAGCGGGCCCCTACATAAGGGCCTAATTTTGTGTAAACCCGACTTGGAATATCGACTTATGTTACTCCGCGCCCCTGACTCCGGGGCGCCGCGAGGGTGTCACGTAGCACCCTTCCCCCGTCTCTACTCAAGGCGATATTCGAAGCTTCGGCCGTTCTCCGGGTTACGGGCCCAGTGGGCCCTGAGGGGAGGGTTTTCCGAGGGTCCTTTGAGGGTGTCTGAGGAGGGTTTTCCGCGGGTCCTTTGAGGGTATGTGAGGAGGGTTTTCCGAGGGTCCTTTGAGGGTTTCTGAGGAGAGTTTTCCGAGGGTCCGAGGGGAACGGACGGGATAAGAGGGCGAGGCGTGAGTGTCGCCTCGAGGCCTTCGACGCGGGCAAGTAAACTTCCGGTCACACAACTCGTGTTTGTCGCTCGGGGCGCCTTCCCACGGTCGACGCCGTGCGTGTGTGCTCTTCGGGGTTTTCTTCCGGGGCGGGTATTCCCCGAAAGGACTACCGGGCGACACGGTTTGGCTCGCCCTCCCCACAACTGGGTGGGGTGGGCTGAGCGTGTCGTCACATTTAGTGAAGCAGCGGGGAAGAAAGGCAACTCAACCTTCCTCGGGGTGGTGGCGGTACGCCAACCCGCCTCGGGGGGAACCTAGTTGGTCCTCCTCCCCTTGGTGCCTAGCGCTGCGGGCGGCGCCCCGCAACGCCAGGTTTGGCTGAGTCCGGCCGGGTCGATGGCAGATGGGGGGGGGAATGGAGACCCCCCTGGTGTCGAGGTGCCTGGTGCCGGGGCGGATGGGACTTCCCCACCCGGAGGCGGATCTTCGGTTGACGATCGCCACAACAGTACAGGCACCACGGATGCGGGTGCCCACTGGGAGCGGACTTTATTTCAGCCCTTGCCCCCCGGCCTCGATCCGACTGGGACTCGCCCCCCGGCAGGCGCCCCCTCGGGTCGTACTCACCCCGAGGCGGTCCTGTGGGGTGCTGGTACTCATTTCGGCGTAGGACAGCTGCCCGACGTCACCACGTGGGGCGGTGGGTCTGTTCCACGACAGGCACGTGAACCTGCGGGTGAGAGCTCTAGTCGTGCTCTTCCAGGTGCACGGAGTGCCAAGGGTGCTACGGCGCTTGCGCTCAGCGCCGAAACCCACGGTATTGGTCCCCCGGCCCTAGGGCCCGGTGGGAGATCCCCTATCGGTGCTTGGGAGGAAGGGGCGATGCCCGGATGGGCACGGGAGCCTGCAGGTGGGAGCTCTTGTCGTGCTCCCCCAGGCTCGCGGGGTGCCAGGGATGGCCAGGGTCTCGAGTGGCGAAACGCCGTGGCCGAGGTCGTTCGGTCTGAAGTTACCCTATCGCTAGTTACGATGTTGAGGAGCTCTACGACCAGGCCCGCTGAGAGGCGGGGCCGAGCCCGACGCTCTTCTCGTCGGCGCCGACGCGACAACTCGTCGTCGTCGTCGACCACTGACGTCTCCCGCTCGGGGGACGAGTCAGCTGTTGCGGCCCTACTTGGTGCGTTCCGCGCTACCCCAACGCCGTCGACGGTAAGGGAGGGCACTCGGGGTATTGACCCGATGGCCCAACCGACTCCTGACTCGGCGGAGGGTGCGCAAGGCGGGGGAGCGGCGCGAGAGTTACCCCGGGGTATTGACCCGGGGTTCTCGACGCAACTCTCCTCCGCGACCGGTCCGGACGCAGAGGGGTGGCCTACTCAAACCACCCCGACACCCCCAACTCGGGTGGTGCCGCCCAAGATTGTGGTGAACCACCCATACTACCGGGTGATGTTCGATTGTGAGACCGACGCGCTAGACAACAAGTCGGTTGCCTACACGCGGCGCCAGGCCCGTACTCTGGGCCGGCGCAAGAAAAAAGGGTGGCTCAGTCCTTCGGGGTGATGGACGAGTGGGATGGTTCCCCCCCGGCCAAGGTCATCCAGTCCTTGCGCAAGTTTGCCAAGGCCTGTGACGACAACAACATCTCCGAAGGCGAAGCCTTCTACATCCTTCAAGACTTCTCGAAGGAACCTGTTAAGTCAGAGGTGATGATGGTTATGTCAACTCGCCGGGCGGGTCACCCCGGCGAGGTCACTTCCTACCTGGAGCTCATCAACTGGATGATCCGGCGTAACGTCCACGAGGCCTCCGTGGCTACTCTAGTCGAGACCCTTAACGTCGCGGTCCAACGGGATGACGAGGACGAGTTGTCCTTCTCCGAGCGCCTTCGCCGCCTCGACTCCGAGTGCGGGTTCATGTACGGGGAAGGCGCCCTCAAGGGGCGCTTTGTGAAAGGTGTCCACCGCGCGGCGCGCGCCACTGTGCGCGAACGCAAGACCGCCGGCATGACTATGGCGGAGCTGGCTCGCGTCGCCCAGACTATGAGCGACGAACACCGCTGGCTACGACATGAGCAGCACAAGGAGCGGACCAAGGAGCGAGAAGCGCTCGCGGAGGAGGCCCGGCTCCGGCGGCAAGCTCGTGCGGCCGCCCTTCTTCGGGTCACCGGGGGAACGCGGGGTTACCAACCGCGGGACGCCCCCGTCCGGACTGTCGGGGCGGTGGGTGCCCCAACTCCGGGCCCCCGGTACGACGGGTCCCGACCAGGGGTTATCATGGATATATCCCCGAGGATTATATCCGTGCATTATATCCGTATCCACTTGGGATACAAGCCGGACACGCATAACCAGAATGCATTATGAGAACAGGAGGAGAGGATATATCTATCCTGTCAGACAGAAATTGCGAGATTATATCGGATCCGTATCCCAGATATGACAGTCAGGATACAGGGACATATACGTTTATGAGGCTTCCCGCGCCTGGAGAATTCTGGCTAAACACAGTCAACAACTCTTTTAGAGTGCCGACTATCAGGAGATTAATGTCCAAACAATTGGCAGCGACAAGCGGCGATCCAGCCTGACCCGGGTGGAACCGTTCAATCGCGCGACTCGACCCGATTGCGTTGTTGTCGGAGTGTAACACGAGATTCAGAACGGTCATTCTGGCGTCAGTTTACACAAACGGCGGGGAACCGCCTCGACGGCGCCCGTTGGGGCGTTGACATCAAGTGTGGATTTCAAGTCGTACCGACGTCCATTTCGCATTCGAACATCGGCTGGATTGCGTCCTTCTTGGGCTCTAATTGAGCTGTCCGTCGGACTTCGGGGATTATATTCGGATCCAATAATCGTATCCGGATACGTATATAATCTTCTCAAGTATCCGGTTCCGGAGGCAGATATTCTGATCCGGATCTCAGCTGAGGGAGTTGTCCGTAATCAGAAACGAGAGATCAGCGTGTATCCGTATTCTATCACGGCCCAAAAACCATATCCTGACAACCCCTGGTCCCGACCCAAGGCCTCGAGCGGCTCGACTCCCGGGGGCGGCGACACCTCGCGCTACCGATCCCGACACAGGGATGAGGCTTCCGGGCCCAAGCCCCGGGCGGGAGAGTACCCTTGCTGTCAGTGTGGCAAGGTAGGTCATGGGGCCGAGGTGTGCCCCGACTTGGACGCACGTCTACGCGACCGATTGGCCGTAGCCAGTCGGTGGTCCCCTCTCGGGACATCCCCGGGCTCCCATGATACCCAGCGAGCGGGCCGGCGAGTAGCCGTTTCCACTCCCAAAGAGGACTCCAGCTCAAGCGGCGAAAATTCGACGCCGCTTGAGAAGGGGGAACCGCAGACCGAGCCCGAGTGCGGACCCGCCACCTCCTCTGAGTCCGAGGAGGGAAACGAATAACCGTCGGTGCTGGGCCCTCCCCGCGGCAACCGGTGGACCCTACCCAGGACGTGGATGTGATGCCATTACGCATCCTATTTCGACCCAAGGGGATCCGCCCTCGGGACGCACCCCTCCCGAAGGGGGTAGGCGGCCAGAGTGTGGTGGCCATCCTGACGGGGTCCAACTACCAGGTGGCCAGTCGCGTCTGGCTAGACGCGGGGTGTGAGTTAGCCCTCCGCGTCATTGTCGGCACGGGGTCGTGCGTCTCCCTAGTACGGGAAGCGCTACTCCCCCTGGAGATGGAGGTGGCGCCCCTAGACGCGGCGACCGCCCAGTTCTTTGACGTGAATGGGGGACTCCTTCCCATCACGGGTCCCGTGACTCTTACGGTGCGAGTCGGCACTTACTCCACCCCAGTCACGTGTGGGGTAGTGCGTGGCATGTCGGTCCCTCTACTCCTAGGAACCGACTACACTGACGTCCATGTCCCCAACATTTGCGGGCCCAAGAGGTATATCCGGCTACTAAACGGATGTAGGGTCCCCATCCTCCGTCGGGGTGAGACGGTGTCGTATGCCCAGGCGGACCAACCCCAGTCGGAGGCCGCTAGTGAGGCGGAAACCAAGGTGCGCCTGGCACACGAGGTGGTCCTACCCCCGCGGTCCCGGGGATACGTCCCAGTCTGTTCATTCCAAGGGAATGGGATCATCACCCAGCGCCATCGAGTGTATGAGCGCCACCGCGTGCATGTTGAAACTGGCACCATGGACTGCACCGCCAACCAGACGTCGTGGGTGGAGGTAACCCATACGGGGAACACGAGTAAGCGATTCCCGAAGGGCATGGTCATGGGGCATATGTCGGCCTACTCCAGTACAATAGCCGCCATATCCCGAGAGGACTGGGCTGCACTCAGTCCCAGTCCGACCACCGCGCCCGACGTGATGGACCCCGTGGAGGGGCCCCACGTTCATACTTCGAACGTGCCCGAGGGGCTGCGGCCTCAAATGCTCGCCCTACTGGAGAAGCACCGAGCCCTCTGGAGTGGGCACTTGGGCTCCATCAAGGCCACGGAGCACCGGATCGAGTTGAAGCCGGGCTCCAATCCCGTCCGGTTCAACCCCTACCGGATGGGTCCCCGAACTAGGGAACTCATCAAGGCCCAAGTCGACCGAATGCTCAAGCTCGAAGTTAAAGAGCCCAGCCAGAGTGAATGGGCTAGCCCGTTGGTACTCATCCCGAAGCCCGACGGGAGTCCCCGGTTCTGCATCGACTATCGGCAGTTGAACGAGCGCACAGTACGCGACTCGTATCCATTATCCCGGATGGACGACTGCCTTGACTTCTTAGGGGATGCACAGTTCTTCTACACGTTGGACTGCAACGCGGGGTACTGGCAGATTCCCCTATCCGAGGAGGATAAGCCGAAGACGGCATTCACTTGCCACTGTGGGACGTACCAGTGTACGCGTCTGCCGTTTGGCCTGTGCAATGTCCCTGCCACTTTCCAGCGGGCTATTGACATGATCTTATCCGGAGTCAAGTGGCAGAATGTGCTCGTCTACTTAGAAGACCTCGTCATCATCTCCGCCGGTGCCGAGTCGCACCTGTCCCACTTGGAAACGGTGCTCACCTTACTCGGGAAGCACGGGGTCACCCTCAAGGCACAGAAGTGCCGCCTCTTTTCTAACAAGGTGGAGTACCTTGGCCATGTAGTGCGGCCAGGACGCTTGAGTGTGAACGAGAAAAACCTCAAGGCCATCAAGAAGGCAAGCTTCCCCCAGACCCAAACCCAACTAAGGAGCTTCTTGGGTATGTGCAATGTCAACCGTCGGTTCACGGTAGCCTTCACTAAGACTGCGAAGCCGCTGAACAACTTGAACAGCGTGAAGCTTCCGAAGCGATTGAGTCCCCCTACCCCGGAGGAACAGAACGCGTTCGACAAACTACGCGAACAGCTATGCCACCCGCCCATCCTTGCGATACCGCGCAAGGAGGGGAAGTACATCATCGATGTGGATGCTAGCTACGACCCGCTAGGGTGCTGCCTACTACAGCAGCAACGCGATGGCAAGTTCCTGCCCGTAGGCTACTTCAGTAAGTCCCTACTGCCAGCGGAGAAGAACTACACCGTCACCGAGATTGAGGGACTAGGTGTGGTGTGGGCGGTCGGTTTACTACGACCGTACATCGAAGGCACCAAGTTCCTCATCCGGTGTGACCACAAGGCACTGAAG
>Ga0114953_1000775_pt1 | contig 23202 bp, 20 predicted proteins | sample SidtaG_FD_87298 | JGI IMG/M metagenome (GOLD analysis project Ga0114953, IMG submission 87298) | Marine algal microbial communities from Sidmouth, United Kingdom - Sidmouth_Male2 metaG | ecosystem: Host-associated > Algae > Red algae > Unclassified | place: Sidmouth, United Kingdom | collected...
CGCCCAGCGCTCGGGCTGCTCCACGCGTAGGAACGATAATGAGGGTATTTTCGAGATCCCAAGGCGCGCCTTGAACACCTCCAGAACCCAGTGCTGACCAAGCCCAGTTGGCTACCAATTCCGGCAATGGAGCCCCCCACCCGATCAAGTCGCGACGAGGTGCCTTACGGGTCGGAACCGCAGCAAAATCAAATTCGATCTGGTCAGCAGGCAGTGGCAAGTCGGACGCTACACCATGTCAGCGGCTGGCGAATGGGAAAATCCGTCGTACTGACATGCATGGGAGTCCACTTCGGTAGGCCGGGCCGTCCTACCCTACCTTTTCTAGGTGGCTCTGTCCGCTACGCCTGCTCGGCTTTCACCGGAGCGTGGAAACTCCCGTCCGCTACGCCTGCTCGGCTCGTTTTGAACTCGCTCATGCGGACAAGAATGTCCACGCTCCGTATCCAAGTTGGCTCCTACTCCTTCGCCTGCACATTCATACGGGCAAAATTGATGTAGCGCTGCCAATCGAAGTCAGTGACGTCATGTTTGCCGGGACGCAGGTGATATCTGAGATGACCTTGGCCAACCGATTCCCCGGGTTCGACAAATTCCAAACCGCGATCAGTCAGGCTCTGATCATAGAGTTGATAGACAGGAAGGGCTCCTTTGAGACTCAGAAACTCACCGCGGGGATCGGCCCACAGATCCTCACTTGCGCTGGCAATGTAGAGCGGACGCGGAGCGATCAAGGCGGCGAGCATATGCTGATCGATTGGCAGCTCAGACTCGCGACCATTGAACTCCTTAAACCGATTGCAGAACCAGTGGGGAAAGTTGCGGTTGATGGCCTCGACTCGCTCTCCAAATTCGCGCCGACTCAATGCCGCTCCACCACAACCCGAGTTGTTGGAAATCACTCCGGCAAAGCCCTGATCGATCGCACCAGCCCATAGGGCCGTCTTGCCAAGTCGGGAATGGCCAAAGGCGACAACGCAGGTCTCATCGATCTCTGGGATTTCGGCCAGGCACTCCCGAATGGTCGAAAGCCCCCAAGCCCAAGTCGCAATCGAAGCCCAGTTATCGCCATCACTTTCGGGCCCGCCGGTATCAGCATCCGGAGCAAGCAGTGCGTGGACGCCGTTTTTAAATCCGTCATCGGTGTCAGGGTCGATATCTCCACAATAGGCGGTGACGAGGGCAAACCCGCGATCACAAATCGATTCGACCTCCCAGCGACTCGACCGCGATCCTCTCGAAGCATCCGTCGGCCGGTTGTTGATGACCCCAGTTCCCCGCGACGGCACCCAAGTGTCGGGAAGCAAAATGTCTTTGTCATCTCGAACGGTCTGATTGCCGTGGAAGTTGTATCCAAGAAATGCCGGAACCGGGGATTGAGCCTCTTTAGGCAAATAAACGAGCACATCGACATAGGGTCGAGCTGCCGAACTGTCGAAATGGATGCGAAACTGCATTCGCCGAACTTGGCCACCCAGAGCTTCGGTGGCTTGTTCGAGAATCCCTACCCGATCAACTTTGGGGAGACGAGCCTCAGCAGGCTTTCGCCCATACATGTTGGCGCGAAACAGCTCGAGAATTTCGGGACGCCGGATGGCTTCCCAATCAGCAGCCGTGTCGATCTTGGTGCCGTCGAGAGTTTCGAGAACGGCGGGCAATTCATAGCTGGGAACCTTCGATTCGTCGGTGTTGCTATCCGGTTTTGCCATCGTGCTCAATGAACAGCCCGAAATAATCCCCCAAGCAATCCAACTCAAGTGCCGCGCCGTCCCGTTTCTTCGCAATTCCCCAGCGTCCATTTCTTTTGGAAGTCTCTAAGTAGGGGGATGCCTCCGGTTTCCCCAGAGGATGTATAGGTTGATATGGCCATGGCGTCGACCATCAACAGCAAGCCATCTTTCGAGGCTTCTGTCAATGTAAGGCGTTCATTTCGAGACTGTCACTTTCTATCGCTCTAGCGAAACGACGATGTATGGTAATTCGCGATGAAAACTGTCCCTACCGCCTCCTTCGCTGCCGTAACAAGCATCGGCTTGTATGCCCTACTGAACGGAGATAGCTACGACGATATTGTCATTCCGTTCGCGCTCGCAATCACCGCTACAGCCTTCCTTCTCCAGATCGCTTGCTCGATGAGTGAACAACGCCGCAAACGGATCGGTAAGAAGTGCGCAACATTGCTGAGCAAAGTAAACTCGAAGCGATGGTTCGGGTCTTGGCCCGTCCCAGCCAGTATGAACTGGAAACGGTGGCTAATCTTTGTCGTGGTCGGAGTCTTCCTGACCATTGCTGGGGCCATCACCCTAGAAGAAACCAATGTCAGTGAAGACTGGGCCTGGGCTCTCGGAGGAATTCTCGCGACTCTTTTCTTTCTGGCGTTGGCCTATATTGGTATCGCAAAAATTCTACGTCTCATTTTCGGCGACAGCTCGAACATTGCTGCCACCAAGCAAGCGGCTGCGCCCCAACCGAAAACAACAGCCACGAACTCAACGAAGAAGAAAACAGCCGCTAAAAAGGCGACCACGAAGAAGCGCTCATAGGCTTATAGGATTCGCGCGCACACACAGGAGTGCTACGTTCTGGAATGTCCCAAGAGGAACTCCTCAAGCGCCGCGACCATCTTTGCCGCCACCCGTTCGTTGGCTTGGTCGTCAATCCTAGTGGCCACATCACCGTTTGTTGCCGGGCTTCGTCGAATTGGAAGCCCATCGAAGCCAATCACATCGACGAGATCGATGACCTTACCGACTTCTATAATGGCGCCTACTTTCAGGCGATCCGGAAAGGATTTGTCAAAGGCGCATGGAAGAAGCTCAAAGAATGCAGCCAATGCGCGGAGCGCGAAGATCGCGATGGTGGGGTCAGTGGCCGCACCGAGAGTTTCCAGAGTCAGAGCTTGTTTCACGGTACAGCTTTTGATGATGACTTCCAAGCTTGGGAACGGGGCGAACGCATTCCGGTAAGATTCTTGGAATTCACCATGAGCAACTTGTGCACCCAACAGTGCTCGACTTGCAGTTCCTTCTACAGCACCCGCTGGAAAGCCCTCGACGAGAAGTTCGGCCGCGATGTCCACGACACCGCAAAACTAAGCAAAACAGCGGTGGAGAAGCTGGACGAGTTACTTCCCGATCTTGAACTCTTGTTGATCAAAGGCGGCGAACCATTCGCCGATCCAAACAACCTGAAACTCCTCCAACGTCTGCACGAAGTGAATCCGAAATGTTGGATCCACTGTGTATCAAACATGCAGAAGATCCGCGAAGATTGGTGGCCGACAATCAAAGCAATCAGCGATTCAGATCCTGAATTCCGACAAATTTCGATCTCGGTATCCATTGATGGCATCGGCGATGTCTACAACTGGATCCGCGGAGGTAACTTCGAAAGCACGATGCAAACAATTCGGCGCTACCACAAAGAGACGGGGCGTCAGGTAGTGATTAACACTTGTGTATCGATCTATAACTTCTTCAACTGTGCCGAAATTTTCGAATACTTCGCTCACGACCCAGCTGTTCATTTAGTGTTATTCAACAACATCACGATGGGCCCAGAGTGGATTACCATTGCGAACTTGCCTCAAAAGGTAATCAACAAAGTCGCCGCTGAGCAGGTTGCCCGAATCGAAGCCGTCGACTCCCCTACCGCGAATGTCGACTACACGGGATTGGCCGGATTTTGTACACCTGATGGCTACGATCATGTCGACCACATGTGGAAATTCATGGATCAAATGAATGAGGTTCGCGGCTATCGAATCGAAGACCTTGTACCAGGCCTCAAAAACTATCGGAAGAAGACCGTCGGACTTGGGCCTGAAGTTTCAAAGAAGGACAAGGCGGCGTCTTGTGGTGTATCTGCCGTTGCCACGGCTTCTTAGTTCCCCCGCTTTCGCGGGACCGTGCTCGCACGCAATTCTCCACCGACACGCGCCACAATGAACGTTGCACGACCGTCCCGGTCGTCGCACTCTGGGGCTATGACCGAGACGGTCATGCCACGGTTCAACGGCGCGAGGGTTCAGACCTTGTTAGGCAGACCGGGGACGTCCTGACCCTACCTTTTCTGGGTAGAAGCTTGCTCGCACACGATTCCTTGAGCCCAGCCACGCCCTCATCAGCAATCTTGATCCATCGGCGGTTTCGTGTAGCCTGATCGATGAGAAAGACGTCCTTCGTGCTCGCTGTGGCCGCCGTCAGCAGTGGCCTTCTCGCAACTACTAATCTCTTTGCAGGGCCATCTGAAACCTACCAGTTCTTAGATCCGATTGAGATCAGTGCTGGCGGAGTCCCGATCAGAACGGAAAGCCCCGGCTATGCCAGCCCAGCGATGGTTGATCTCGATGGCGACGGCTTGGAGGATCTGATTGTGGGCCAGTTCAAAGGCGGCAAGATGCTGTTTTGTAAAAACACAGGAGCCTCAGGAACACCGGCTTTCGCAGAGTCAGCTTGGATTGAGACTTCTGGTCAACCCGCTACCGTGCCTGGAGTTTGGTGATGCACTTCTGCAACTCCACAGTTCGTGGACTGGAACAACGACGGATCACTCGATATTCTCAGCGGCTGCTACTGGACTCGGGAACCGATAGGGGCTGATGCCGCTCATTTGCAGGTGCTTCTTGGCCGAGGTGGAAACGACTTCGCAGAGGCAACCACTTTAAAGGCGACCAACGGCAAGCCCATCCTAAATGTCCCGCACAAAACGAACCTCAAAGAGGGCGAACGCAAATACGATTTACGAAACATCTGCACCCATCAATTCGCAGCCGATATCGATGCTGATGGCGATCTCGATATTGTCGTTGGAAACCTGAACACCGAAATATTTCTTCACGAAAACAAAGGTAGTGCATCAACACCTGTGTTCGACGAAACCGGCGCCACTTTGACGACAATGGTCGACAATAAAACGGCACCCCACCTCTATGATTGGGATGGGGATGGCGATCTCGACTTACTTTCAGGATCAGGTCAAGGCGGAGTCTATCTGGCGATGAATGTCGGTGATGCCAAGTCACCTCAATGGAGTAAATTCGAAACTCTGATTCTCGCTGCGGACGTAGGAGGCAGAATGAGCAAAGTCCATGTTACTGACTGGAATGCAGATGGCACTCCCGATGTGGTGGTCGGATGTCAGGCCGGCCTTTCGGGAATGGTTTCCGTCTTTCTCGGAGTCGAACCACCGACGCGAACGCCTCGGTAGCTCTCGAACATCATACCCTCCGCGTGATTCCTTCGACTATTGGCATCCTCGATTCCGGAGTTGGAGGCCTTTCCGTTCTTCGGGAAATTCGGGCAGTCCTCCCTGCTCATCCGCTGATCTATGTTGGCGACTCGGCCTGGTGCCCCTACGGCAACAAGCCTGCGGAACAAATCCGTGAACGCGTCTTTGAACTAGTCGACCTACTTCTGGCTCAAGGCGCGGAGCTCGTGGTCGTGGCGTGCAATTCGGCAACGATCGCGGCCGTAGAAGCACTCCGAGCCACCTACCCGATCGCCTTCGTGGGCATGGAGCCTGCCGTCAAACCAGCAGCCGCGCTGACGTCAACTGGGGTCATCGGAGTCTTGGCGACGGAGGCGTCATTGGCGGGTGAGAAATTTCATCGGCTGGTCGATACCCATGCTCGCCCCCAAAATGTGCGAGTCATCACTCGACCATGTCCGCGGTTTGTTGAGTTGGTTGAATCAGGTATTTGCAGTGGCCCCGAAGTCGACGCCGCAATCGATGACGCCACGAAACCGCTGTTGGACGAAGGGGCCGATGTTTTGGTTCTTGGGTGCACCCACTACCCGTTCTTGCGGGCGGCAATTCAAGCTCGCGTCGGCAACGAAATCCAACTCATCGACACCGGCCGAGCCGTTGCCGAGCGCACTGTATCTTTGCTCCCGCAGGCTGACTTTGAGACCGACGAAGCGGCCCGTCAGCCCGGGCGAGTTCGCCTTCTGACCAGCGGGCCGGTCGATGACATCGAACGCCTTGCCAACCAGCTTCTCGGCGACGATTTACCTGCTGACATGACTGTTGAGCCGTTGGGAGACTAGTTTCCTGAGCCGTAGTAGCGCTCGTAGAGTTCTTCCGGTGTTGCGCCTCTTTTCCAATCGGACAACAGCTTCATGTTGTGCAATTTACGGCGTATTTTTCCGTCGGATTCGAATTTTCTTAAAGACGGCTGAACTGGTGGATCGATCAAGGTTACGATACCAGACTCGCGGAGTTTTTTGGACAGCTCGACGTCCTCCATGAGCCGAAGATCCGGAACGCCTCCGATGCTGGCCAAAACCTCGCGGCGGACGAAACAGGTTTGATCTCCGTAGAGGATTCCGAAACGTCGCTCCCACCAACGGGAAATCGGCGAGCCAAAACCCCATCCAGGCCAACAATGTCCAAGGTCGCGGTGAAACGCTCCCCCACGAATCTCCGGATCAGCCGACACTGCTAGTAGCGCGTCGACATGGTCGCGGGTCAGTGGGTTGTCGACATGATGAAATGCAATCAGTCGCCCGCTCGCCGCGCCTGCACCGGCACGAAGCTGGCCGCCGCGCGATGCTTTGTCATGACCGACCCAAACCAATTTTTCGGCATCTCGTAAATGCTCACCGAACTCAGCCGCGACGATCTCGATCTGATCGCCGAACCCCATTGCCCCGATGTGGACAACAAACTGCCGGACAGCGTTCGCATCGGCATCGCCCATCGACGGGACAACAAACGACAGCGCGGGCTCGGCACTATCTTGGTAGGATGGATTCGGCAATTGTGGGTAGGGGTGTCTGAGATGGCGGGCTTGGCGTCAGAAATCTATTGAGCAGCTGCAATTGCCGCTTTAGCCAGCGCAAACCAGTCATCGGGAATTTCCTTCGGCGTCATCGCGGGTCTGCCAGCCCTGGCATACCAATAGGATGCGTTGCTCAAGTCGCCCTCGATCAGATGAAGATGCGCATGAATCCATGACCCGAACTTGGTGTCGATGTCCTGAGCGATGTCGTGGCTGGTCTCCCAATTCCCGGCCCTAGCATGCCAAATGGCCATGGCTTCGGGTGACAATCCTGCTGGCGGCGCTTCGTCGTTGACTGCGGATGTCATAAAATCTTGGGCGGAATCGAACATCATTCACCGTTGATCCAGCTTCGCCAAAGGTCAACCCGGTCAAATTGTCGGTAACGACAGAATCGTCTGAAAACTTGAGAAAATTTACAGTGTTAGTAACTTGTCACCTCCAATGCCGTTTTCCTATACCGCCATCGATGCCTCCGGGGCAAGCCAATCGGGAGTGCTTGACGTGAACTCGAAGAACGAAGCCTATCGGTTGCTCGAAAAATTGCGTCTGACTCCGGTCAGCATTGCCGTCGCGACTGCTCCAGCGGGCGCTGAAAATAGTGGCACCACGAACAAAAACACTTCGAAAGAAGTTACCGACTCTTCGGGGAAATTAGCGATTCCCGATAAGCCAGTCTCGCTATCAAAAGCCAACCTCGTCTTGTTCACCGAAGAGCTGTCTGACTTGCTCGATTCGGGGCTTCAGCTCGAACAGGCGCTGCGGATCATGCACGAGCGCCAAGAAGACGAATCGGTCAAAGGCGTTGCCGCTCGGATGCGCGACGAAATTCGCGACGGATCGAGCGTTGCCAAAGCCCTGCCACACGCTTCGCCTTCGTTTGATTCACTCTATATCAACATGGTCGCCGCCGGCGAAGCTTCTGGCTCCCTGCCGCAGATCCTGAAGAGGCTGGCGCACAACCAGCAGATCATGAACGAGCTTAATGCCAAAGTTCTTCAGGCGCTGATCTACCCAGCTTTCATGGTCGGGGGCTGCATTCTCCTGATGGTCGTCTTCATGGTCGTTCTTGTTCCTCAACTCACCGAACTTTTGGGGAAAACCGGCCAAGACTTGCCAGCGTCGACCCAGATGCTGGTCAATATCAGCAGTGTCGTGACTCGGTTCTGGTGGCTTATTCTAATCGTAGTCGTCGCCGGATTACTGATCTTCAAGGCAATCATTTCAACACCACGAGGACGATTCTGGTGGGATGGAGCCAAACTGCGTCTCCCCCTGTTCGGGCCGGTTTTAGCCTACCGGTTCTATGCACAGTTCTGCCAAGCCTTGGCCAATTTGGTGACCAACGGCGTCCCGCTTCTGAACGGGCTCAAGCTGATGCGCAAGGCGACCCCGAATACCTATCTGAGCAAACACCTGAATGACGTCACCGAATTCGTCGGCGAAGGCGGTGCTCTGTCGATCGGACTTCGCAAAACCGAGGCGTTCCCGATGCTACTCTCCGATATGTGCGCCGTTGGTGAGCAGACGGGGGACATCGGCCACTCACTCGGCAAAGCAGCCGTGCGCTATGACAAACAGCTCGACCGAAGGATCAAACGCCTGACGGCTCTGATCTCGCCAATTATCCTCGTGCTGATGGCTGGCGTAGTCACCGTCGTAGCGTACTCTATCATCACTGCCATCTTCCAATCTGTAAACGGCATCCGTGGATGAACCACAGTCAGACTTCGATTCACAGCAGACGCCGCATTGGCGACCATAAAGCCCAAACATTTTTTTCAACATGAAGACCACCAACAGCTCCCAGCTTCAACGACGCTCCACCTCAACTGCCGGTTTCACCCTCATCGAGATCATTCTCGTGATTGTCATTATCAGCGTTCTCGCTGGAGGCACGATCAAAATGCTGACTGGTAATGTCGACGTCGCCAAAGAAACCCGCGTCGAAGGCGATCTCAGCGCCATGACCTCTCAGCTCCAACTCTATGAGGCACGCAGCTACCGGATGCCGACAACCGAACAAGGTCTCATGGCTTTAGTCGCTCGGCCAACTGCCGATCCCCAGCCAGACAAATGGAATCAATTGCTCAAGGAACTGCCCATGGATCCTTGGGGAAAAGCCTACTCTTACAAATCACCAGGGGAGCGTAGCGGAGACAAATATGATCTCTATTCGTGCGGCCCTGATGGAATCGACGGCAACGAAGACGACATCGGCAACTGGAAGCGCAAACCTGCTGCCGAATAACGCGTTTCTCACAAACTCGGTCTTCGACCAAGACAAGCGGTCTTCACGATATTAAGCCCTAATCGTTTCGAACGATCGGGTTTAGTTGGAGTCTATTCAGTACCACAGACGACAACCGACTTGTTCGAATCTCGTGAAATACCTTGCTGCCGAGTGACTAACTAGGTAAGCCAACATCGGTATCTAGACCTGTTCGCCGAAAAGGCGTCCCATATTCTCTCTCTCCATGGCCACAACGAAGACGACCAAAAAGACCGCATCAAAGAAGGCGGCTGCTACAACGAAGACCGCCGCCAAAAAGCCGAAGAAGTCAATCCTTCCGGCCGACGACGTCGACGCCATCGAGGCGATGCGGAAGGACTACGACCGATTGTGTGAAGAGCTCGGTAAGGTCATCGTCGGTCAGGAGCAGGTCATCGAAGAACTCGCGATCTGCCTGTTTGCCCGGGGTCATGCATTGCTGATGGGTGTTCCCGGTTTGGCGAAGACCTTGCTGATTTCGAAATTGGCCGAAACCTTGTCGCTCGATTTCAATCGCATCCAGTTCACTCCCGACCTGATGCCGATGGACATCACGGGAACCGATATTTTGCAGGAAACTGCGGGCGGTAAAAGGGTCTTCGAATTTGTTAAAGGTCCAGTTTTCGCGAACATCGTGCTGGCGGATGAGATCAACCGAGCTCCTGCCAAAACTCAGGCGGCGATGCTCGAGGCGATGCAGGAACACCGCGTAACGGTGTCTGGTCGCACCTACGATCTCGACCAACCGTTCTTCGTCTTGGCGACTCAGAACCCGATTGAGCAAGAAGGCACCTACCCACTTCCCGAAGCGCAACTCGACCGATTCATGTTCATGATCGGAGTCGACTACCCATCGCGCGACGAAGAGCTCGCGATAGCCAAATCGACCACGGGCGAGATTGCAGAAACACTCAACCATATCATGGATGGCCCGACGGTGCTGGCTTACCAATCTCTGGTTCGCCGAGTCCCAGTCCCTGACCACATTTACGAATTTGCCGTCGACTTGGTGAGGAAGACGCGCCCGAATGCTGAAGACGCTCCAGATTGGTTGAGCCCACTGGTTGGCTGGGGAGCGGGTCCTCGAGCAATTCAGAACCTGATTCTCGGTGCTAAGGCTCGCGCTGCGATGCAGGGCTCGTTCATGGTGCGTCTCGAAGATATCCTCGCTGTCGTTAAGCCGGTGCTTCGCCACCGTGTCCTCACGACCTTCACGGCAGAATCCGATGGAGTGACCAGCAGCGATGTCGCACAGCGTTTGGCCGACGAACTCTCCGCTGACGAGCGATAGTCGGAAGTTCTCGCTTCCCACACTCCACACCGATCTCGCATGGCAGAAGGCTCCCGCGATTTTCTAGACCACGCCGTCTTGTCACGTCTGATGGCATTACCGATGCATGCCCGTCAGCCAATGATCGGTGGCGTCTCTGGAATGCATCGGAGCCCTGTCAAAGGTTCGAGTCTGGAGTTCTCAGAGTATCGGAAGTACGTTCCGGGCGATGACCTACGTCGTCTCGATTGGCGCGCCTGGGGGCGGTCGGATCGCTACTACGTGAAAGAGTTCGAAGCCGACACGAACATGCGAATGATCCTGCTGCTCGATGTCAGCGGATCAATGAATTTCGGCGAGGAGGGAAACACCCGTTTCGACTATGCCCGTCGCCTTGCTGGCTCACTCGCCTATCTCGCAGCCAACCAAGGCGATTCGGTTGGACTATGGTCTGCCGGAACTCCCCTTAAAAAAGGCGGTTCCGCGCCAGTGAATCTGCCCGCACGACGCGGATCGAATCATCTAGGTTTGGTTCTCGATAGTCTGGGTGAAATCGAAGCTGGCGGTACGACTAACCTTCTGGAGTCTCTTCACGACGCCGCTGAGCAGATTCAACAGCGTGCGATGATCGTGATTCTGTCTGACTTGTTTTTAGAAACGCCAGAACTGCGCTCAGCGATTCAGCACCTGCGCTTCCGCAAGCACGACGTTTCGGTCTTTCATCTGCTCGACCAGCAGGAACTCGATTTCAATTTCGACCGCCCGGCCCGCTTTGTCGATCTGGAAGGGGCAGAGCCGATTCTGGCTGACCCCGATGATGTGAGAAAAGCCTATCGTGAGGCCGTGACCAATTGGATTCGGGGAATCGACGAAATCATTCGGACGACAACGATCGACTATCACCGCGTCAAACTCGACGAGGACTATGCTGACGTTCTCGCCCGGTTCTTGCTGTCCCGAACCCCGAAAAAGTCCGGCCGCTGATTCGTCATGAGTTTCCTTCAGCCACTCCTCCTTTTCGGGCTGCCTCTGGCGCTGCTGCCAGTGATCATTCACTTGATTCACCAGCACCGTCGTCGCTCCGTGCCTTGGGCCGCGACGATGTTCCTGCTTGCCGCTCAGCAAATGAATCGCGGCTATTCACGACTGCGCCGAATTCTGATTTTGGCGTTTCGGGTGCTCGCTTTGGCCGCTTTAATTGCGATGATTGCGCGCCCGCTCGCCGGAGGCCTCCTTGGTTTAACGGGTGGCGCTCCTGATACCGTCGTCGTCTTGCTCGACCGTTCCGCATCGATGGAAGCGGAGAATCTTGCGACCGGAAAATCCAAACGCGAAGCCGGAATCGAAAAACTCGTCGGCGCGCTCAAAGACGCCTACCGCGACCGCAGCAAGCTGATTCTCATCGATTCGGCGACCAACGAAGCGCAGGCGCTGGATAGCACCCGTGCCGATGCCTTAGTCGACCTTCCGGCGACTTGGGCGACTGATACAGCCAGCGACATCCCAGGACTCCTGCAGAGCGCACTCGACTACGTTGGATCCAACCAAACTGGACGCACCGACGTCTGGTTGCTCAGCGATCTGCAACAAGCCGATTGGGATCGAGGCAGCGGCCGATGGGCAGCGCTTCGGCGTGGCTTCACCGAACTCCCCGGAGTCCGCTTTCACCTCCTGTGCTACCCGCAGAACACTCCGGGCAACCTCGCCATCCGCGTGGATTCTGTAGAACGTCTAGCTGGTCGAGAGAAGACGGAATTGCTCCTCGACCTGGAAGTGACTCGAACTGGACTCGCCGCCGAAACTGAGTCCGGCGAAATCGATGTTCCGATCCGGTTTACGGTCAATGGCACGACGAGTGTTCTCGATGCAAAACTCGTCGACAACCAACTGACCCTCCAGGGTCATAGCATCCCGATTGATCGTGCCACAGAAACTGGTTGGGGTCGTGTTGAGCTGCCTGCCGACACCTACTCATCGGATAATGTCTGGCACTTTGTGTTCTCGAAATCTCCCGAAATGCGCAGTGTCATCGTCACTGATGATCCGCTCGGTATCGCACCGGTCAATGCCGCTCTCGGAGCCAGCGCCGACCCTTCTCGAACCTATGTGTCCACCGTCTTGAGCCCCGACCGTGTGCCCGAAATCGAGTGGGAAGAAGCCGCTCTCATTGTCTGGCACGCACCGATTCCCAACCCCGAGGAAAATGCTGCTAAGCAACTAGAAACGCATGTCGCATCGGGCAGGAGTCTCGTTCTGATACCGCCCGAAACTGCCGGGGATGCATCTCTGTTCGGCGTCTCTTGGGGCGATTGGCGTGACACATCTGCGAGTGGCGAAAATGGCACCAACGACCGAGTGGCTTGGTGGCGAAGCGAGTCAGGCCCGCTGGCCAACACCCGCGATGGCAAGTCTCTCCCGGTTGGTGAACTCGAGGTCTCTCGACGCCGCGAACTGGTTCTGAGCGAGGGTACGAACGCGCTGCCATTGGCTCGGATGGAAGCCGACAACGAAGCCCTCATTCTTCAAGTCACACCAGAAACCGACGCCGGAGCCAGCGGGGACGTTTTGTTCCTAGCGACACCGCCGAGCACCGGCGGATCGAGCTTGGCCCGCGACGGGGTGGTACTCTACGTGTTCCTTCACCGCACGCTCAACGAAGGGGCAATGAGTTTGGGCAATGCCCGCCAGTTGGATGCCGCAGAAGGCGTTCTTGGCAATTCCGACTCGGATTCGGCAACCGACTTTTGGAAGCGCCCAGCAGATGATCTCGCCGCAGTTGGTGCTAGCGAGTCGAACAACGATTCAACCCCGGCCGATCTCCTACCTCTGCGCGCTGGCGTGGTTCAATCAGGCGACCAACTGGTTGCACTCAATCGGCCCATCGAAGAAGACGCCACAGCGACTTTGGATGCTGAGGCGCTACCGGAACTGTTTGCCGGACTCGATCACCGAGTCATTGAAGATACGGTCGAGGACGAGTCCAGCCTAGCCAGCGAGATTTGGCGGACGTTTTTGTTCTTCATGGCTGCCGCTTTAGTTTTAGAAGCTCTCCTCTCCCTCCCTCAAAAGAAGGATACGGAATCCGTGGAAACCGCCGCCAGGCAACAGCCTTAATCGATGACACCGGATAGCCAAGGCCTCGAATTCTCCCCCACTCCGTTCGCCATTGCGTTCGGCATCGTCTTCGTTTTGCTGGTTGTAGCTCTGGCCGTGTTCTCTGCCTACCGCAGCGAGTGGAAGCGTCGCGTGTGCTTGTTGGAAGCGCTTCGTGTTCTGATTGCCGTTCTCATTGCAGTGACGTTTCTCAAGCCCGAGTGGCGCCAGACTTTCCTGCCTGAACACCGTCCATCGGTCGCTGTTCTGATTGATACCTCGGGCAGCATGGAAACTGCTGACATCCTAGATCCCGAGAATCCGTCAGCCGAACCGACCTCCCGCTCTGCTGCGATCGCAGCGCTCGGTGTCGACGAGACTTGGGCGGAATTGACCGAGCGAATGGACGTGGTAATCACCGAATTCAACTCGGACGCTACGGATCCATTTGAAGCCACGAACTTGGCTGGTGCACTCGATGCCCTACCGGAGAAGCACCCCAACCTCGCTGCCGTGGTTCTTGCCAGCGATGGCGATTGGAATAGTGGTGGATCGCCTTCGGCTGCGGCGACCCGATTGCGACTCAACGAAACACCGGTGTTTTCGGTACCAGCTGGGTCGGCCGAAGCCTTACCCGATGTCGAATTGGCGTCATTTGAAGTCCCAGTATTTGCCGTTGCCGGAAAGCCGCTGCGGATTCCATTCACCCTTCGGAGCAGCCTCCCACGGGACGAAACCGTTACCGTCGAAATGCTAGCTCCAGCTGGCGAAGTCGTGACTCGTCAGGTCGTCATCCCAGCCATGGGAGAGATTCAAGACAGCATCCTCTGGCGACCTCCATCTGCTGGCGATGCCGAACTAAAACTGACTCTTCCGCGCGTAGGCACTGAGCGTTACATGAACAACAACGAGCAGATCGCGACGCTCGATGTCCGCGAAGAGCAGCTGCGCGTGCTGATCATCGAATCGTTTCCGCGCTGGGAATATCGCTATCTCCGAAATGCCTTAGAACGCGATCCTGGTGTTGAAGTTAACTGCCTGCTCTTCCAGCCGGGCAGCGACTCGGTCGGTGGTGGTCGCGGCTATTTGGACGGCTTCCCTGACGATGCTGGACTCAGCGAATACGACGTGGTTTTCCTCGGTGATGTCGGATTGTCCTCAGACCAGCTTGGTCAGGCAGACATCGACGCGTTGAAGAAATTGGTGCGCGATCAAGCCAGCGGAATCGTCTTTCTCCCTGGGCTTCGGGGCTTCCAGACCTCGCTGCTCGAAGGCCCACTCGGCGAGCTCGTTCCAGTGGTTCTCGACCCCCAGCAACCCGGTGGTTGGGGCACACCTCAGGTCGGTAAGTTTGTCTTAACCCAAGCCGGCAGACGCAGCCTACTGACCAAGCTCGAAGACTCCGACGAGGCCAGCGCTCAGACTTGGAGCTCGCTCCCGGGCTTTCATTGGTATGCGTCCGCCCTGCGAGCCAAAGCCGGAACGGAAGTGCTGGCTAACCACGGAACTCGGTCGACTCAATTCGGTCGCGTGCCGCTGATCGTGACCCGGACATTCGGCTCGGGTAAGGTTCTGTTTATGGGTGCCGACGGAGCCTGGCGCTGGCGAAAAGGCGTCGAGGATAAGTATCACTACCGGTTCTGGGGACAGGTGGTGCGGTGGATGGCCTACCAGCGAAACATGTCTTCGGGTGATAAGATGCGTCTGTTCTACACCCCAGACCGTCCGCGAAGCGGCGAAGCGATTTCTCTCAATGCCAACGTCATGAGCGCAACTGGTGAACCTCTCCGCGAAGGCAATGTCATCGCTGAAATCTCAGCCCCGAGCGGCGCTCTTTCGAGCATTCGACTGTCCCCTGCTGGCGAAGAAGCTTGGGGCCTATTTACCGGGCTTTTCATTCCGGACGAAGCTGGCGATCACTCGGTGCGGCTGGTCTGCGCCGAAAGTGGTGCTCCTCTGGTAACAGAAATTCCGGTCATTGGAACGACCTTGGAGAAGCGGGGACAGCCAGCACGGGTCGATGTCCTCACCGAAATTTCCCAACTCACCCGCGGCGAAATCTTGGAGTCCAAGTCCGCGTCTGAGATCGTTGCAGCGGTGTCCTTAATCCCCGACCCAGAACCCGAGAACCGTCGGCTCCCGATCTGGGGACACTGGGCTTGGGCGACTCTGCTCCTGCTGCTGCTAGCGATCTTTTGGATCGGACGGAAGTTCGCAGGAATGTTCTAGATTATTTGAGATTAACGGCACCGGACTCAGACCGAAAAATTGCCTGTGCATGGCAACACGGCGGCAGGGCGGGACGTCCTGACTACCGAAGAACTGTCCGGCGGCGGCGGCCAAGCAACATTCCCATCAATCCAATGGCACACAGAATAGCACGGGAAGGTTCTGGGATACTGACGGTAAGCGACTCGATCCGGAAATCGCTTTCAATATTCCCGCCAGCTCCTGTGAATGTACTTGGCGTGCCAGCAGGAATGAGCAACCCGGGAAATGAGTCGTTAAGAAAATCACCAGCTCCAAGGGTAGCTGCCGGGATATCAAACAACGTCGGTTTTCCGCCACCAATCGTGATTAGAAGGGCCCCATCTCACCATTTTGGTTCGATTCGAATTCAATCTGATCAAGGCTGACATCTGTGTCGAAGGAGAAGATCCAACTTTCATCTAGATTGAAATCATTTGCTTCGGTTCCATCACCGGAATGGAGAGTGTCATAATTTCCGTTATTAACACTCGGGTTGTTGATTCCGAGGGCGTCGATCTTCTCTTTATCAATCGGGACTCCAGCTCAAACGGGAGATTTGATAGGGTGTCCTTAAGATGCAGTTGATGTTTGTCTATTATAAGCCACCACTGCTGATGCTGAAACTACTCTCCTCGATCTTCCCAGCCTCTGCGCTTTTCTTGGCTCTTACTTCGGCATCCGCTCAGAAGTCCATTGAGGAGCTCACTGAAGCCCTCATTCACGACGCTCCGGTCGTCTCGGGCGTGCACGGCAGAGGCACTTCGTTCGATGCCATCTACTCAAACGTTGCTTCATCTGCGCAATCTGAACAGCTCACCGAAGCCCGCTTCGCAGTGAGCGACCTCTCCCCCAGCGAAAAGCTCGAACTCTGCCTCAAGCTCTTGGAGCCGAAGGCGGGCCACTATGCCGATGCTGCCGCAATCGAAACGGTCGCGCTGAACTCGGCTCCCGACCACCAGCTTGATTCAGCGGGTTTAGCCGAACTCACCAAGGCGCTCGCGGAATACATCGAGTTCCACATCGTCGCCAACGATCAGCCTCACCCGCTAGTCGCCAACCACCTTAGCTTTTTCACCAATGTCGTTCAGTCCGGAATCGGCCATCACAATCCGACTCTTGAGGATCCGAAGGAGCCAAGCGATTTGGAGGCAAGGATTATCTTTTCAGCGACCGATCTGTCTAGGGAAAACCCTCCCTACATTTCGCCTTCAAGCTGGCATCTCTTACCTGATAACATTTTATGCTCCTATGACTCAGGGATATCTCTCGACTTGAAAACTACTCAGATCACGAAGCTGGATATTTCTCAGACCCATCAACTCAGCGTCGGCAAATCCGGCTCGATTATCGGCGGGAAATTCTACGACAATCACGACACTACCGCCGAGCCAGCCAAGGTCGATCAGTGGCCATCGGAACTTTACGGTTCAAGAGCTTGGAGCGATGACGCCTTCTACCATCTCTACTCAGCGCCTCCTCATCAGTACAAAATGCTCGAAGATCGCGAAAATTTCCCTGATGCCGAACAACAGTTGGCGACCAAACTGCTCCGATTTGACCCAGCCACCGGAGCGACAACTCGCCTCACTGATGCCAACAATTTCCCATTCCTGAATCCTCCGCTTGGACGCGAAACCACGGTCTACAATCTAGCATCGGGCCGCCTGTTTGTGACATCAGCCGACCAATGGCAATACGATGACCTGACTCAAGTTTTCATCGCTGACTCACCGGAAAATGAATCATTCACCGAAGTCTTTTCGATCGGCAGGATGGATATCCAGGCGGCGACCGAGACTGACTCAATTTGGTTGTTTCGACATCATCCAGCCTTTGAAAATTCCTACGAGCCGACGCTTCCCGACTTAATGATCGTTTTCGATCCCGAGACACGAATTACGAATATTGCCTTCCACACCCCGCGTTCGCGCTACACTCGCAACCAACCTGAGTGGCTGATCGGCCCAGCATCAACGCCGCGCTGGACTCTTCCAAATCACCTAAGAACTCTGCCTCCGGATGAAACTCAGAGATGGCATATTTTCGAACATGAGCAGACGATTCACCTCGCTGTCCGCCGCCATCGCCCCAGCAGCGAAATGGCACCTAGGTTTGAGATCTACTCACTCGATCAAGACGGAACGGTCAGCCTTCGCGGAACGATTCGACTAGGCACCAAAACTGCTAGTTCTCTCAATCCCGAAGACCTGCACCAGTTCGATCCTGAAATCTACTCCACACCCAATCATTTCGTCTTTGCTACCGGCCATCACCTCTGGGCTCTAACTTGGTCAGAAATTCGGTAGTCTTATCAGGCGCTAATGATCGACCGTTGAGTTGACGTTTGTATAGAACCGAACATCTTACCCTCTGATCCTTGTTAGTCTGAAATGTTCTGTAACAACCTCCTCCCATGCCCCCAGAGAATCGTTCCCTTCATTCCCTCTCCAACCTTTTGCAGCGTCGGCTCGAGGTGATCGCCGATCACGATTGGCGTGATCGCGACTCGAACGCCCACATGGAAGCCCTTCGTGATGTCTCTGAAGGGATCGCCAGATGCCATCAATCGTTGAAGGGCCACATACCTCCGCGGCTTGAACATTTCCTCGACAACCGCAGCCTCGACAAGGCGCTAGATTGGCTGCAAAACGCAGATTCCAGATGACGGAAACTTTCCCTGCAGAAATTCGGGAGGGTGTTACCTTTACTACCGGAAACTTAACTTCTTTAACATCCGATGCATATCAGCGACATTTTGGGCCAACCTGGCACCACTCTCTCATACGAATTCTTCCCTCCGAAGACTCCAGAAGCGGCTGAATCGCTTTACCGAACGATCGCCACGCTCGAACCCTACGATCCGGGCTACGTCAGCGTCACCTATGGAGCCGGTGGTTCGACCCGTGAGATGACCCACGATTTGGTGGTTCGGATCAAGGACACGACTAATCTGAGCCCGATCCCTCACCTGACTTGCGTCTGCCACAGCGAACAGGAAATCTCAGATATTCTTCAACGCTACACCGAAGCCGGAGTCAGCAACATCCTCGCGCTGGGTGGAGATCCTCCTCACAATGTTAAAGATTACCGCAAAGAAGATGACGCGTTTCAGCACGCCGCAGATCTGGTAGCCTTCATTCGAAAATTCTCCGACATTAATGGACACCCAGATTCTCGGGGTTTCGGAATCGGTGTTGCCGGTTTCCCTGAAGGCCACCCAGGCACCCCGAACCGACTTCTTGAGATGGACTATCTCAAAGCCAAGATCGATGCTGGTGCCAACTACATCTGCACTCAGTTATTTTTCGACAATCGAGACTTCCTAGACTTTCGCGACCGTTGTTCATTGGCCGGAATCAATGTCCCAATCGTCGCTGGAATCATGCCGATTAACAGCCAAAGCGGAATTCGGCGGATGGCTGATCTCGCTGCTGGAGCACGATTCCCGGCGAAGCTCCTGCGCGCACTCGATCGCTGCGGAGGAGATGAAAATGCGGTGCGTCGTGTCGGAATCCACTACGCAACAGAACAGTGCGCTGACCTCCTCGATGAAGGAGTCGACGGCATTCATCTCTACACGCTCAATAAATCCAAGGCGACCCGCGAAATCTACGCCAGTCTCGGTTTGAAAACACCCGCATTGTCGTAACCTGAACGTCAGCGCGTAACCCGCACTCCCCGTCACGATGTCCTCTTTAACGCTCCGCTGTCACTCATGTAGTGGAGCATTTTTGACGACCAGTACAATGATGGCGGCGTGCCCACACTGCGCGACCAACGGCACGATCGACCAGTTTGAGATCCTCTCGACACCCCAAACGCAGCAGCGGACTTCGCTGCCAATGAAGAAAGATCCGTCCCACGTTCTGCGGAGTTCCCCAAATCTCCCAGAGCCGGTTGCCGAGCAGCCGACATCTCCGCCTGAAATCGAGCTACAACCGCAGCCGACAGCCCCCACCCAACCACCGGCACCACAACGCCACCCCGGACTGCTGAGACAGCAGCCAACTCCTCAGCAACCGCCCGCTCCGGCTCACCCGCTAAAACCATCCGGAAATCCTCAACCCTCCGCTCCGCCACAACACACTCCAGCACATTCCCCCCCGCCTCATGGCTCCCCTCAAAGGCCACCCATGGCATTTACTCGGGGTAGGAAAGACCCGCTCGGGCCGACTACTGCCGATCCGAATGTGAATTCGAACCCGGAGCCCCCAGAACAAACTCCGTTCCAGCGCCAAGCAGAAGCTCCTACCCCAAACCCAGCTCAGGCTCCAGCTCAGGCTCCTCCAGCTTCTATCTTCCAAGATACGGCGCCAGCCGCCCAGAATCCGATTCTGACACCAGAGCAACCGACCCAATCCTCTCCGCCAAGAGAACCCGAAGGCTTGAATCAAACCGAGCCAGTTCCGCAGCAGCCTAGCCCTGCACAATCGTCGCCATTCAATACCGACCGGCCGGAACCTTCTCAAGATGAACTAACCGTCAAACGCCTCAGCCAAATCCTTCGCCAAGAGGCGGATACTGTGGATTTAGCAGACCACCAACACCTTGAGCGAGCGCACCGCCGAACGGGATCAACCAACGCTCCGCTAACCGATGCCAATCCAGTTCAAGCATCTCAAGACGGAGTCCAAGTCAGCGAAAACCAATTGGGATTTCCCTGCCCCCGATGTCGCTATACCTGCCGCATTGTCACCGCTGAAGCAGGCCAGTTGACCCGCTGTCCGAATTGCAATGCCAAGCTCATTGCCCCTGACCCAGAAAACGGCTGGGAGCCGATCCTGTTCGAAAACCTGATGGAGTCGATGCTCGGCTTCAAACCAGATGGGACGCAAACCAGAGTCCAGCCGAAAGCACTTGAGGCTAATCCGACCCCCGATTTCGCTGCTACTGAAGCCGCAGCACCCAGCCCAGCCCCGGTCGCTCCTCCGCCGCACCCGCCCGAGACGTATCATTCTGGGGTCACGCAACCCAGCCCGTTTTCATTTTCCGATCAAGAAGGGTCGCCCCCCACGCCCCCAAGAAATTTACCAACAGATCCGGTCGCTCTAGCCGAACAACCCCAACCACACCAGCAAGAGCCAGTCGCCGGTTCACCGCCTCAAAATCTACCATCCAACATTCCGGCTACACCAGTTCAGCCTGAAGAAGAGCGTCCGTTCCCAGGACTCCTCGGACCCGCAGCCTCAGTACAAGCAGCAGAAGCGGTCGATTCCAGACCAATGCTGTCGGCAGACTTCAAATCACCACCGTCCGAGCCCAGCGCATTCAGTCCGCAAACCGCGACTAGGGAACTGAGTGAAGTCACATACAACCCCAGCGACCACGACCCTAATCCTGAGAACGGTCTGACAACCAAAGCCTTTCTCCGATTCTGCGCCATTGTCGGCCTAATCGCGGCGATCTGTATCGGACTCGTTTTGGCCGATAAAGTGAAGAAGGATTCGGCTGTACGAGAGCATAAAGCGAAACTCAAGATCATACCTAAAACAGACATTACCTATGATCTCGAATTCGCCGAAACATTTCTTCGCAAGGCCTTCGACGCGCCAGACCTTAACACCCGACTGCCGTTTTTTTCCGACACCCAAGGTCATGAGTCCCAGATTCAACGGGTCTTTGAAAAGCCCGATGCTCTGAAGCTTGAAGACGTAAAATACATGCGAAGCAACATCACGCGAGAGCGGAAGGTCGCGCAGCATTTCTACCAAATCCGCACCAGTCGAAACCCAGCGCTTAGCGGTGTGATCGTTGTTAACAGAAACGGCAAGTTCAGTATTCCTTGGCCGGCCTTCTATCAGTTCCACGAAGGAACTCTTACGACCTTCGCCAGTGAAAAGGGAACAACCGCAGAGAACTTCTCTGTCTTTCTGAAACGCGCCCACAAATTCGGACCGGTGCCAGGTGTTCCAGATAACTGGGAAAAATTCACGCTGACTGGCTCCCTCGATCAAAAAATTAAGATCATCGCTTATGCTAACCCCGAAACCGAGTCTCTAGTAGCCCCCCTTGAAAGTATGGGTTGGACTAAGTCCTTCCAAGTAGTAGCGACACTGCAGCACGTCCATCCACAGCCCGACGGCCCACAATTCGAGCCATTTCTCGCCATCCGTGAGATCGTTAGAATTGGATGGTAGGTTTCCCCAGTCAGTGAAGATCGGTGAAGGCCGATCAACAATTTCGCAACAATTCGGGTTCAGGCTGCGTTCTCTTTCTGAACCAAAAACCTCGTCCGGTTGAGATCACGCATATCTATTTACGCCATCGTCTTGTTAGCAGTCAGTGCTAGCGTACTTACAGCGCTCCACAAAAATTCTTCTGACTCTCGAGACCAAGACGATGTCGGCTTCATTGTAGCGGACGCTGAAGCACCCGTTGGTAGTTCATTCGACCCTTCCCCCACTCCAATTCCGGACGATCACTTCGAACCTCTCGACGACTACTCACCGTTTCTGCGATCCGTCAACGCCGCGGACACGATGGTCATGACTGGAATGGCGAAAATTGGATCCGAAACTATGGTTTCCATTGTCGACACAAAGACCAGCAAATCGGCGATGGTCTCCGCCACCACGAACAGCGAAGGATGGCAACTAGTCAAACTTGAGAAAGACCCTAGAGACTCAAACGGACTCATTGCCCACGTCAAAATCTCAAGTGGCGAAGTCGTTCCGATCCGCCAACAGGAAATGTCTCCACAACTCCTGCGGGCAAATTCAGGATCAATGGGGGGAAAAACCCGATTGAGGAAGGAGCAACTCAAAGAAGCCAGACACGCTGCGATCAACTTCCGAGATGGATTCTCGTCCGACGGCTTTCCAAACAAGCCCCCCCGTGATATCGCCGAAAAACTCGCTCGACTGAAGACCGATCGGATTGAGTCAATCAACCAACAGATGATCGAACTCCGAAATCGTGGGATGGGACCCGACGAACGCAAAAAGATCTATGTCGACAAGGTCAATCGCGCGGTTGGGAGATAGCCCGCTTCGACGGTTTTTCAAACAGCGCAATCACCTCGCTGTTTCCGCTCATTCGAGAATACTCTTTGGGCGTCTCCCCATAGGAGTTTCGTAGTTCTGGATCACCTCCGGCCTCAAGCAAGGCCATCACGATCGGAGGGGAATCATACGAAGCCGCATGGTGAAGTGGCGAATAGTCATCCTCTCCCTGCGCATTTGGATCTGCTCCCGCATCCAACAGTGCTCGAACGATCTCTAAGTTTTGCTGAACAACAGCAATTTTGAGCGGTGTTTCGCCTGAAGATCCTTTCGTTGTCGGAGAGACCTGATCGTTGCCGAGAAAGGCGGGGATGTCCCTGAGATCGTTAAAACAGGTGGTGGTCGACCGCTGAAATTTGTATCATTTCTTCGGTTGGTTTCAAGCTTTCGAAGTTTCCGTTCCCTGATCTGAGTCCGCGCTGTCGTCTGGAACGGAGGTCTCCGAGCGGAGCGAGGAGGCCGAAGTGGAGGACGACAGCGCGGAGGCCAACTCCCCTAGGTCGCCGGCATGTCGGATCTTTCTAAAGCCTGCTTC
>Ga0114953_1000782_pt1 | contig 23053 bp, 25 predicted proteins | sample SidtaG_FD_87298 | JGI IMG/M metagenome (GOLD analysis project Ga0114953, IMG submission 87298) | Marine algal microbial communities from Sidmouth, United Kingdom - Sidmouth_Male2 metaG | ecosystem: Host-associated > Algae > Red algae > Unclassified | place: Sidmouth, United Kingdom | collected...
ATTTTGCGCCCTCGCTTACCTCGCCGCGGTCTCTCCGCCGAGGTCCGCACAGCTTTGGCCCTGCGCTACATGGGTGGCGGCAGCTACGTTGACATGTGCGCCGCCTTCGGCGTGCACTCGGCAAGTGTCTACCGCGCCGTGTGGGATGTTGTAGACGCCGTCAACTCCTCCCCGGCGCTGGCGCTGGACTCCCAGGTGGAGGACTGCACGCGGAGGGCGGCATACGCAGAAAGATTCAAGACCCAACGCAACTTCCATTTGGGAACGTCATTGGGGCTCTCGACGGTATTGTCGTTCAACAGGAACAACCTCTGGCGACAGACGTGACTTGTGTCGCTGATTATTACTCCCGCAAGGGGTTCTACGCCCTGAACGTGCAGGAGATTTGCGATGCGGACTACAAGTTTAGGTGGATGTCGCGTAAGAGCCCAGGGTCGGCCCATGATTCTTCGGCCTTCACGGGCACGAACTTCGGTCTAGCGCTTCTTCATCCTGAAAACCCTCTCGCTGCAAGGTTGATTCCAGTTGGTCACTGCATTGCAGCTGACGAAACGTACGCGGCTAGCGAGGTTTTGGCCGTCCCGTGGCCTGGCGGCGGTAAGAGTGACCGTTGGCGTGACTGGTACAATTTTTACCTATCATCTGTACGCATTCAAATTGAGCAGGCGTTTGGAATGCTCGTGTGGCGGTGGGGTGTGTTTTGGAGGCCGTTGCGTGTGCCTTTTGTGAAGCGGCCTGGTCTTGTGCGGGCGTGTTTTCGTCTGCACGATTTTTGTCGTGACCACTCGACGGAGGGTGTAGCTCCATTTGGGGATGACCGTAGCGGAGGGAGCGTGTTCTTTTTGAGCAGCGACGCGGTGAGCTCTGACCAGCGAGGGCGGCGTCGTGATCGGGAGCGTTCATTGATGAGGGTGCGTATGACGGAACGAGTTGAGGAGCTTGGGCTTGTGCGGCCCGGCGTGGCGCCAATGTACTGAGTACCTTTTGTTTGTAGGATTCCTCGCCTATTGTGTACCACACACATGAATGCTCGGCATAGTGAGCACAGTGAGTCACCCGAACACATATGGAACGAGAAGTCGGTTCATTCAACATCAAGAACTGAACTCCCAAGCACAGCAACGAACAAAGCGCAACGAGCGCGACGATGTACAAACAGCGTACACTAATAGGGCTCCTCCCCATCCGTGGCCTGGGCATCCAAAGCAGTTCCCTCCACGTCCGGTGAAGCCTCGTGAGTACCGCGCGGCGGTCCGCGCCCAGCGGTGCGGCCATCACCCACCTGAAGACTTTCCGGCCCCTCCAAATCAGCCAGAGCCCTGTCACCGCCAGTAACGGTTGGCGACTGTCGGTCGCGAGCCTGGCCGGGCTCCAAGGCGGTCGGCGCCCGGACCGCCTCCTCAAATTGCGCCCTTCTGGTTGCGATGAGCTCGGCCGGGAGATGAGCATCTTGAGCATTCTTCAGCGTCGTGGAGAGAGCCACCAACTCCGCCATTAGCGCATGCTTGGCGGCCGACGCAGCCATGCTCGCGGAACAGTCCATTAGCTCATGCAATTACGGGTTCGGCATTCGCTTACGCTTGCCACGAGAAGTAGCCGCCGAGGAGGTAGCCAGTCCCAGCTCGTCCCGTTCTACGCCGGCAGGACCCACTTCTGTGTTGATGAGCTCCAATACCGTTTCCTTGCTTTTGACAAGAGCAAAATGGTATTCTAGCATCGTATCCCCCTTGGAGAAGACGGCCCACCGGCTGGGGTCGTTCTGTCCCGAGCTGGAGTAAGACTTGTACACGCGCCAAAAACCAGACCCAATCTACCAACCACAACAAACACGGCAAGGATGAAACAATATGAGTGTCAGAGTGCGGTTCCAATGGCAGAGCATCAAGCTCACTTAAGTAAGACAATAGATAAACCAGGTGAAGAGCAGCGCAGATTCAACGTGTGGTCGGAAGCGCAATGGAAGCGTAAACACGTCATCTCGCTCATGCCAAGAGAAATTGAGCAGAATAGAGACCTACCTCCTTCCACTTCGCCCGTAAAAACAGCCCAGTACGCGTGAACGGGTGCTTGTTCGGGTCGATGCCCCCATCTGCACACTTGTGAGGTACAGCAAATAGTTGCGAGCTGTTGAAAAGCTCGGCGATAACCACCACCCAAGCGTCCGATCGGCGCGCTCTCGAGTCTTGCTGCTGCCGAGACATCGGGCCCCGAGAGATCACTACACCAGCAGCCGCCTCACCCTCACACAGCACGTGAGTAGGCCGTTCCCTCTTGTGTTTGGAAAACGGCGCGCGGCCACCATCTGTCGCCTCCGCTGCAGTTGGTAGCGCACCGCCAATGGGCGGCAGCGGGAGCGATCTCGCAATCGCGTCGCCGTTGCATGGTGGGGAAGATTGTGTGGGTTCAATCGCGGCGGGCGTAGGGATGGCAGGTGCGGTGGGCGCAGACGTGGCAGGTGTGGTGGGTGCGGGAGTGGTAGGTGTGGCAGGAGTGGTAGGGGCCGGGGTGGAGCGGAGTGGGGCAATCACCGCGGCGGTGCCTGCAGGACTCTCACACAAGACCCCGTTCACGCGGCACCGCTCCACCAAAATGTCCTTTGTCCCGTGAATTGGACACCCGCGGTGCTTCAGCTCCAACCGCATCTGCTTCACGGTCACCCGAGATGCCGTTGCGGTCAGCTACCGTGTCGCGCGCCGCGATGGGCGTTCCCAACGGAGGGGGGGTGGGGGGGAATGGTGGGCAGTTTGAAAGGGCGGCGGGGGGGGGGTTGCAGCGAACAGTGCCATGCAGCGCGGTGCGTCTCGACTGGGCTGCGGTGCGCGGGTCGACTTCTCAGGCCCGTTCTCAGCGGTATGTGTCGCCACACCGGCGAGGAGCTTCCGGATTGTCGACAATTCGTTTGACAGTTCCTGCAAGAGAGGAATTTTAAACACACAAGACGTGGAAATCCCCGTTCTCAGACGGTATACCGCGGTATAAGCATACGCGGGGATCCCGCGTATGTCTGTACCGGTATACCGTCACACGACGGGCTCGGCCAATAATAATCACGCGGTTTGCAGCTGCGAACAGGCCTGACACGTCGCTCACGCTGCCGATCAGAGAAAACCCTGCAACGTCGGTCCCATCTTCCAATTGGGAAATCTTCAGGCGCAACGTGTGGCACGCTGAGTGGAAAGCCCCTTCTCGGGACCATCTTTGAGGCCAGGCGAGATGTACTTGGGGTTCGAACCGTCTGAAACGAGCCACGAGATGGTCCGAATGGGGACAGTATTGATGGGTTGTGTGTAGTAGCCCCTTTCTGGTAGACCAAATTTGAATGAAGGCGAAGGAGTGCTAAAGGATCCCCAATAGCGCTTAATGAACCGCAGCCATTGAAAAGCTTCCCGGAACGTGTGTCAAATAGTCGTGGTGATATCGCCACGTCCCTGTCAAGCTTCAGATGTGCCGCTGTTTATCGTCGAATCCGATGACAACGTCTAAGAAAGGGGAATTCGATGGGACGACCGGGCCGACACCTGGCACGGCCACGACATGAACTGGGCACTCTATTGAAACGACGGCCCTGGGCAGCGTCCGATCTCCTTGTGCACGGTCCCGTCGTTTCCAATCGGATCTAATCGGGGCACCCAAGAATCGGTATTGTCCCTGACGCCTGTTTGGATCACGTTTATTGCTATGGAGCATAGCATCGTGGGATGTTATCAGAAAAGAGATCTGAAGGCAGATCTGAGAAGGTCATGAGGAGAGCGTCGTTTTACGTGGGAAATGTACCGGTTTTTTTTGTTCTTCTTGTCCTTTTCGTATGCCGAAGTTTTGTTTCATTGAAGTGTTTTTGTTACTCCAGCGACGCGAAGATGGATCATTCAAAATTGGATTGATTACATGGGCTACTTGACAACTGATGGCGATCATGATTCTGATCAGGCTGATCGAGTCCTCCGCATCGATGGTCGACCACGCGGACGCCGCGCCCTCCTCACCGTGTTGCTGCTGATCCACAGCAAGCGCCATCGCCCGCCCATCGCGTCCCCTTCCTTACGTCCCTTCGTCCCGCGCGGCTCCCGTCCGCCTCCTTCCCCCCCGCCCCCCCCTAGACGTCTTTCGAACCTTGGCAGCGGCCGATTCGGTCGGAAAGCGCGGCTGGGTGGGCGCCCGTGTGCCACGAGGTGTCTGTCACAGGCGGTGCTAGGGGGGGAAGGGCTAGCGCAATGCCTGCGCGTGCGCGGGCATCTGGCGGCCTTCGGAGTGCAGGCTTGGGCGAGAAAGAGCGCGCGCTCGCAGACTGCCGCCACCTGAGAGAAAGGGCGACCGGAAACGCAAGTGAAAGCTTGATCCCGATGGATGGACTTGATTCGTAATGTTTCGGGCACTTCGACGCTGAGAAGCGCTTTGTGCGCTCAACCCATCGATCACTGCCTTTTTTTCGCGCCTACGAGCGCAACTGGCACCAAAAAGTTGCGTCTTCCCTGGAGCTTCCTGCAGGTATATTTATTCCCAGTTCGGCAAGATATCGAGGCAGCGGGGTCCGTGGGGAGAAAAACAATGGGCAAACGAGCTGGAATCGACGATTCTGGTGATCCACTTTTGGCATCGTTGATCCAGAATCGTGTCAGGGACAATACCGGTTCTTGACATGGGTCGCAGGGCCTCTGTAAGCCTTTTCTAGACGGCGAGCAGTCGTGCACGTGTTCGGATGTGAATCGGAACCCAATTCCGTGAACCGGGCATGATTGGAACACTGCTGTCTTGACGGCAGGAGGAAATTCATGAACACGTCGTGCTCAAAAATTCTCTTGCTGGAATGCGCAGATTGTATGACATGCGCATTGTGGAGAAAACGTCCGCGCACGGACCCGAGGGCACCACTCAAGCGCAGTGCCCCCTTCGCTGGTCACACCGTGGTGATCCCTCAACGTTGCAGCCGCAGCTGCCCGGACCACTGGCGCGATCGAGGGCCCCCCTTCCCTTCCCCACACGACTAGAGGCCCCCGTACACGATCTTCCCAGGGTGCTGCCCAGTGTCAGCCCCAGTCCTGGGATTTTATTGGATCATACAGCTCTGTATCGGCCTCAACTGGGTACGTCGTTGGCCGCGCAGCTCTGTGGCCCCCAGCGCTGCATTGGAGCCACAAACACTCCAGCTCCCCCGGCGGTGCATTGGAGCCACCCAAGACACGCACCGGCTGCCCCCCTCTCCTCATTCATGTGGAGAGGCTCTTGCTGGTCTCCGCATGTGCAGAACAGGTACCAAACCGTCGCCAGCACACCGCACCTCTGGGAACCACATGCGGACGACGCCACTCGGTGTCTCTTGGCCGCTATAAGGTTCTTTTGCATACGCGCCCCGCCCACCCCCCGCGCTTTCCTTGTGCGCTCTCGCGGCCTGTCGCCGGTGTGCTGCGGGCTGGTTCTGTGCCTGCCACCCACACGCTCGGTGCCGACCTGTTCGACTAGCAGGTGTGCCGTGCCGCCGCGTTCGGGCATCGCCCGCTCCCGCACCCCCTTCTACACTTTCGTGAGCTTTTTCGGCCTGCCGCCGCAGTTTTCCGGGCTGGCCCTCCCCCTCTCCCCCCCATTCGGTGGCTTCCCGGTTGGCCAGCACGTGGCGCCGCGACGCCTTCCGCACGCCCATTCTTCGCCTCCCACCGGCCTGTACGTTCCACTAGGCCCTACCTCCCACCCCTCCCCCGCTCGGCGCCAACTCTGTCCACCTTTCACGCACCTGTGGTCTCCGACGGACAGTCCTGTGCGCTCCGCCCGGCCCTGGACGCGCACTCACCACTCGCACCTTGTGCGACCCTCTTGTACCGTCCACTTCCACAGCCCGTGACGCCTCGATGGCGCCACGGCGGTCCAGGAATGTGCGCCGCCGCAGCGAGAACACGGGAGGGTGCGGGACGCACCTCGGCCTGCTTGACAGTCGTCAGCGCGGCGAAGGCGCCCGGCGTGCGGCTATTTTGGCGGCTGCTGTCGCCGCAGCGTGCTTTCCGGAGATGGCTGCGGCCGCGGCGACGCCGCCACGGCGGGTTTCCGCGTCGGGTACCCGCACGCGGCTCTCTTTCCGGACGGGGCGCAACCACATCTCGGACAATGACTTTCGCCTACTTTTTCGTGTAACACGAGATGATTTCCAGACGCTTCACGCTGCGGTGCCGCCCCGTTTGACGTTCGAGGAAGGCATGGTGGTCCTGTCGAGTGGTGCGTGCATCCCCACCGAGTGTCGACTCGCCCTCTCTCACCGCATGCTCGCCGGCGCATGATATCTTGATTGCATGTTATCGTTTGGACTCGGTCGTTTGCGGGCGGCTTTGGAACGCCTATTCAAGGGCGGCCATGGTGCATTTAGCTGCACAGTGCCACGTGAAAGATATTGAATCCGAGGGACCAAAAGATGAGGCATTTGACCGATCAACCGTCGACCTGTTGGGGCGACGTACGGACATCCCCTTGCTCACTGAGCGCTCTGTGTCGGAGTATTCTGTTCCTACAGAGACACCAACGCAGTCATACACCACTCTAGTACCGTAAGAAGTTTTCCCTCCAAGTTTTTCGAACTCGGGATGTCTGGGGCGGCGGATATTGATGGCGCGGTTGACTACCCTGCATGGTACGTTCATGCCCTCGTCTACTTGCATTTAGCGACAGCACGGAGCACTTCTTTTGTTATCTGGATACTGCGTTGTGTTCCTTGCGGCCTGCTGACCCACGTCACGCTGGTGGGACCCCTGGGACCCCTGCTTCTTTTTGCGCTACATGACCTTGTTTGTCGATTGCGGATGAGCCCCTTGTCACAGTCACGCATCCTCCCAGTTAACACAGCGCGTGTTTGGGAAAACCCCCCTCGCATTCGTGTGCTACTGCTGCTCCAGCGCCTGTCTGCGGACGAGCCCGCAAGCCAACGACTGGATCTCAGCCGTGGACACGGGGGTGACACCTACGAACGAGGACACAGGCAGGCTGGTGGCGCACGTGCGGCGGTGCAGCAAGAAGGCCTTCGTGGACGCCTGGGGCGTATCCTGGGGTTTGTGTAGGGCGTGCTACCACTCTGATACCGCGCGGGCCCGCGCTGCTCCCTCCTCCCCCCCCCCCTCCTCCACAGAGACTTTGGGATCGCCGCCCCCCCTTACATTCCGAGCTGTCTCTGTGGCCGGTGTGGACGCGGCTCCATCGGCGAGCAGTCCCTGGCGGGTCGTGGTTCTGCCCTCCCAGGAGATTGAGCCCAGTGCGGGTGGCGATTCAGCCGTCGCCGCTGCCCTCTGGGTCGTGCGGCTGGCGCACTCCTCGCTCAAGGCTCCACTGGTGGCCGAGATCGGCCGGCTTGGGAGCCAACCGCAAGCAGCGAACGTACGCGCGCGTCTCGCAGCCGACCAACGATGAGATCGGCTCGCGCCAGGCCCTCCGACGAGCGGCACTGGCTACCACCGCCGTGGGTCGGCTCTTTACGGTCGACCCAGGGCTTGCGGCAGCCACGATGGCTGACTCGGCGCGGCGGGTCGCCGCGAGCGGAGGTATTGCCCTGGCGCCCTCAGCTGTGCTCGCGGCGCTACTCGCTCGTCTGCAAAAACATTTTTTTCTAGACAATGGCGTGAGCGGCTCCCTGTGGCGGCGGTTTCGGCTCCTCCTCGGACCTGGGAGCGGCCTTGCCACCACTCAAGCTCTGCGAGCGGATATGCGTGCCGCTGAGGCCGGGCCGCGCAACGCAGCCACCACACACGGTTCGGGTGCGTTCCTCGTCTCTGCGCGGGTGGCTCTGCAAGGCAGGATTGATGACCTGTGTGACTACAAACAGTTTATCGAACGGTTTGTGCGAGGCTCGGACTGTGCCGAGATTACCTCTACGTCGCCCTTCCTCGGCCAAGCTTCTCCAACAAAGATGTACGAGGCGGACGCACGGACCGTACAAGTGTGCTTCGGGCTAGACAAGGGGGGGGTGCTTAGCTCAACCAAAGCTGTCGTCTCATGCGCCAACCAGCATCACTCGTGTAGCCGTGGAAACACCCTTCTGTTTGGCGTCTTTCCTGCCGCTAAAGATGACCACGCGGCACTGTCTGCCATGGCGGACGTATACGTGCCTGATCTCGACGCGCTCCGTATGGGCCGGCTGGAGGTGGCTGGTGAGCGGCGGGCGGTGCTGCTCATTGTGACCGGCGACTACCAGTTTATGACGAACTGGTGCGGCTACGTCGGAGCATCCAAAAAGATGCCTGGCCAGCGGTGTACCGCCGTGAGACGGGTGACCAAGACACATAGGGAGCAAGTGGCAATCTACGGCGAAATGCAAGCGGGCAGTCGTGCTGGTGGCGAACCCAGCACAATCGAACACTTCAAGAAGATGGCCACTGCCTACACGGGGGGGGGAAACGATACGTTATCGACCCCCCTGAAGCTTGAAGAGCACCTCTCCATCGAAATCCGACCACTGATCATCATCGACCCGAAACACATTGCGCCCATGCCGCTCACCTTGCCTTTGGGCATCACTGTCTGCCTCTTGAGATTGGGCATCGAGGCGATCAAGTTTTGGCACGGAAAGGCATCCGCGGCCTAGTACGCCTATAACCTAGCCAGCACCCTGCGGCAGTCGGTTGGTGTGTCGCCAACCCCCTACTTCAGCGGCGCGTTTGAGGGGCGACAGTGCCAGCGCGTCGGCGAGCGGCTGTCACTCATCTGCGTCCTGCTGTCTGCATACGTATCCGACAAGGTGCGTGGTGACTACAGCGAGGCGTGTGCGACGTGGCGGCGGATCTTACCAATCCTCACCCGCAATAACGACGTATCCTCCGCCGAGATGGCTGCTTTCCGGCGGGACGCGGCGTCATTGGTCGACAATCTGAAAGCCGCATTTGAGTGGAACAGCGTCACACCCAAACTCCACACCTTGTGCTGCCACGTAGCAGACATTTTGGAGGCATGTGGCTGCTTGGGGCGGTACAGTGAGCAACGACTTGAGGCGTGGCATCGTCGGATCATGAAAAATTCCCATCAAGGCCGTGTTTGCGATGGGTCTGAAACCCCTACGGATTATGCCACGAAAGGGGGCTGTTCGATGGACATTCTTGGGCTTTCCGATGGACAATCTTTGATGGGCTTATGCCCATCGGCCGATGAGCACAGACTCCAGATACGGGTGCGTCTGCCGACCTAATCCGGCGCCCACACCCATGGGCACGTCCCCGTGTCCGTCAATAAAACCTGTCCCAGTGAGGTGCTCGATGTGCTGTTTTGTGGTGCATGCTGGTGTGGGTCCGCTGGCGTTCTGGGGGTGCTCGTACGGCGGTCGTATGGCTATTCAGGGGGGGGTACGGCTGCCGTATGGCCGCTCGGGGGGGGGGGCTGCCAGGGGCGCCGTGTGACTGTTGCAGGCCCCTGGGGCTGGTACAGCTGTGGCTACCGTGGAGGGGGGCTGGAGACACACGTTGAAGAAACAAAAAGACAAGAACAATGGTCACCCCAGTGAACTCGGGCCAGGCAGAGCCCACCCGGGATACAAGGGTAGTGGCAAACAGCAAAGCAGATTGACAAGAGCAGTGAAGCGAATCAGAGCACATGCACGGGTGACAAACAGCAGAGCAAAACGAGAAGAGCGAGAACAACGGTGCAGCCTTCCGTTCCGAACGAGACCAAGCAAACCCAGTAAAGAAGGAAGCACGAGCAGACCTCTAGCTCGTTGGAGCGGCGCTGGCACTCAATGACCCCGACGATGTTGATGCCGTGACACCACATCGGCGAAGTGTACGACGTCTGTGCGTTCCGTGTGACCACGCGCCGTCGTGGGCCCTCAAGTGATGTTGTCGCCACCCGTAGCGCAGCCGGGCGCGACAGGGTTGATGACTACTCCACCGACCTCCGAGTTGCCGACGACCATGCTGCTGCCACCCGTCGTGCCGCCCCCCGCCGTCACGCCGTCGCCCATCTCAAGACCACCGTCAGATACGCGGGCACTTCCCGGAGGACTACCGCCGGCATCTGCGTTCGCACCGTCTGAGGCGCTTGCAGCGCCCGCTCCGCTGCAGCAGTTGGCGCCATTGTCTCCGCAAGTGCCGCCCGAGCCACTGCCGCCGCCTGTCTCAGTGCCGCCGCTCGCACCACCGCCGTTGCTCGAGGCGCCACCGCTTCCTTCGGCGCGCGCGTCGTTCGGGGCCAGTGGCAGGCGTCCGCGGCCACGCCGTCCGACAAGTGGAACAGGCGCCACTTCGAATGTGAAGCGCTGCGGGTTGGCGCCGTCGGTAAAGACCAAGCCGTGCCACGGGGTCGTTTTGCTGGGCGAAAGGGGCTTCACACCCTCGAACTCCAACCGCCACAGGTCGGAAAGCCCGTTGTCGAAGCCAGAGCGCCGGCGCTGACCCGAAGAAACTTTTGCAAGCGCGTTACGGATAAAGATGACCGCCAGGGCGTAATGCCCCACCGTCCCGCACGCCACCTCGACGTCACGGCAGTGCTTGGGTGCGCGGATGCGGTCAGCTGCTCCCAAGCGGATGTACATTGTGTGCATGGCGACCTTCATGGCCGGGCGGCACTTGGCCGACGCCATAAAGCGCGCCTGACCAGGCTCCTCCGGCTTCTTCCGGGAGTTAACGTCCGTAGGCCATTCAGTCGCCTCAGCCGGCTGCATGGTCGGCTCTTTCCTCTCGACCGCGTTGAACCAGGCGGCCACGACAAGCCACTTGATTGCTTCGTACGTATGCGAAATGGTCTGCATCACCGGTTGGTACGCACGGCGCTTGTCCGGAGTGCTCGGCTTTGTCTTGTCCTAGTGCGTGTTCTTGTAGGCCTCCTCGCGCTTTTTCTCCGCAGCTAACTGCTTGAGCGTCTTGGGGCGAGCCTCTGGTCCGGCGATCCAGCTCTTCAGGTACGTGTACGCTTCTTTGTCCTCCATCTTGTGCTCGTCCATCGTCTCCTCGATGATAATCTCAAAGTCGTCGTCCGGGTGCTGGAAGAAGGCCTTGGTCGTAGTTTCCGTGGCTACTTCCGCAAAAGAGCTCCCCTGGACGCGCGCCCTGACATTGAGCATCATCACCGCACCTTTCTTCATCTCGGACAACTTGACGCCGGCCGTGGCCGCAAACGCTGTGTAGTCCGACATGACCGGGCCGCCATAACCAAACATGGAGAGGAGCTCGTCAAAGTCCGAGTACTCTTCGACGTCCGGGAGTACGAAACGCCGCACAGGGCGGGGGAGCTTCTTGAATTCGCTCAAGGCCACACCCAGCCTCTCGATTGAGCTGCCCTGCGTCTGCACCTTCTGGTTCATGACCTTAACCTCCGAGTACAGCGCGTTAACCAGTCCCGTTGGCCGCCTTGATGAGACTCGGAAGGGTGGTGGCGGCCGCCTGCGTCATCTGGGAGGGTTCCAGCCCGGACGCCTCAGCAGTCTCAGCCGGTGCGGCCGCTTCCTCGACCGCGATGTGTGCGGCATGTACGGCAACTCGCACAGTGTCCACGGATTTAGGACAGGATGTTCCAGCCTCGTCTAGCCCCAATTTGGGCGCCCGGATGCCACTCGTGCCGGGGCGCGCCGCAGCGTTGGCAATGAGCCCTCCGTCCACCAATAAGTTGGCGCCATCATGAGCCTGAAGCTGGGAGCGCGGCCCGGCAACAGCCACCTGGCTCGGCAAGACAGCCGCGGCCAGTGAGTGAACGACGGCTGCGGCCATGTCGGCTCCGCCCTGAGACACCGAGACACGCGCCGCCTGGCGCGCTGTGGGAGCTGCAGTGCGCGAAATCCGGGACCGACGCCGACCAGGGGGGGCCGCCTAGGGTGCTGCAGGCGCCGCTATGGGCACCGTGGGCGCCGCAATGGCAGAGCCAGCAGCCGCCGGCGGCGCGGAGGGCAGCGCGAGCGGCTCCATGAATGCCGCCGCGGTCACGCCATCTGCCTTCATCGATGGTCGCGATCCCGCCGCCATCTGCGCCACAGGCGCCGCCGGCGACGGGCTGGCAGCTGCCGCCAGCGCGAAGAGCAGCGCCGTCGGCGCAACAAAATCCGCCGCAGCCGCGCGTGACGCCGCCATTTGTGCATGCGCCGCGTCCGCCGCGCCGCCCGGGGCGCCCATCGCCCCGATAGCAGCCGATGACGCACCGTGCGCAACCGCAAGACGAGCCAGAGGCGTGTCCTGGGCGGCAGCCGCCAGCGGCCCGGCAGGCACCGTATTCGGGGCAACTGACATCGCCGGGGTGATAGCGGGTGCCGCTGTAATGCGGGTCCGACGAGGGGCACCGCGATGAGCACCAGCCCGGATCAGAGCATGCGGCGTCGTCGGCCTAGAGATTGTAACAGCCGGAGCGACGGGGGCCGTTGGTGGAAGGACGCGCCGCGGACGAGACGCAATAGGGGTGGAACTGGAAAGCCCCACCGCCGGCAACGCCAGCAACTCCGCGGCGGTGCCCACGGGCGGCGCCGAGGCACCAACGAGTTGGCTGGCCGCCGACGGAGAAGTAGTGGACGACGCAGCGAACGGCGCGGGCATGAAGACAAACTCGTCGGGTTGGCCCCCGAGCGGCACTTGCGACTGGTTGGCCACCATTGCAGCTGAAAACAGAGAGTAGGTAGGGGGATGCCCCATCCCTGTGGCGCGTTGCATCTGCTGCATCTGAACTAGCGCCGGCGGCATCATCTGCGGGTGCGCCATCTGCGCCGGCATCCCAAATGGGGAATACCCCGGAAGAGGGGTCCCCGGCATGCCAGCAATGCACATCGGCGGCAGAGCGCCCGCGGACAGTCCCATCGACTAAGAGAACGGGAAGAGCGACGTATCGTAGATAGGAGGTGGCGGTGGAGCCGTGAACTCCACCATGGGCGGCGGCGGAGTGGTAAAGTTCGTCATGGAGGGCTTGGTCCACGGGGCTTCAGCGGTGCGTGCGCCATCTTTGTCACGCGGCACCTCGCTCTGGCCCGAAGACCGAGCAGCCCCGACTGACGGCAGCGTTTGCTTGCCCCCGACGACCGCGGCCACGCTGGAACGGGGCGCGAAGAAGACCTCTGAGTGTGGCAGGCACGAAGGCAGCAGAGGAGGAAGAGGCGGTGGTGGGAACAGAGGTGGATGGAACGGACAGACCGGAGAGGAGCGGTGGAGTGGCCGCTCTCTTGTTACTGGTCTGGGGAGACCCACGACACGTTTTAGGGGTCAGTGGCGCTCACGGCGCAGCACGCGGGCGTTGCCTCACCTGCCAGAGCGCCACAATGTCGGAGGTCCCGCCGGGCGGTGGTGCCCTGGACGAGACTTTGGGAGCGGTAGTACCCAGGCCGGCGGTTCGATGGCCCCTGGATTGCGCCATATGCGGCTTCCTAGCCAAGTCGCGCTCGGACCTCGGATGAACACTCACCTGCGTCGGTCCAACGCGCAAGGTGAACGGGCTGCAGCGACGTCTGCTGCCACTTCTGTGCGCAATGCCCTCATGCAGATGCCTTTCGCCACATCGGACGCCCCAGGAGCCACCGCTGCGAGCTATACGGCGGCACCGGGTGCTGATAGGGCGGCGGGTGCTGATAGGGGGGCTGGTGCTGATAGGGCGGCGGGCGCCAGTGGAGCGGCGGGCGCGGTGGGCGCCTCCAGGGCGGTGGGCGCCAGTGAGGCGGCGGAAGCAGCAGGTGCCGCCGGGGCAGCGGATGCCGCCGTGGTGGCGGGCGCCGCAGGGGCGGCGGGGGCGACAGGTGCCGCAGTGGTGTCGGATTCCGACATGGCGGCGGGCGCTTCCGGGGTGGCAGGAAAGGCAGGCGACGCCAGGGCGGCGGGCGTCGATCGCGATTCAAGGGTTGATGAGCTCAGTGCGGCTGCTCAGGCCGCGATCGACCCCGAGAAAGAAATTGAAGAGGCCGTGTTGCAGGAGATGCTATCCCTCATGGCTATTTACCGCTGCGAGGCTGGGGCCGCCGTGGTGGAGGACTCGCAACCGGGTCATCACCGGCGCGGGCTCGCGGCAGGGGCGCCAGCGAACGACGAGTGCACCTACACAACAGTCTCCACGGCTGTTCGTGCGTTGCACGAGGACGAGCGCGATTGGGCGCGCGCCGAGCCGTTGGATACCCGACGCAAGGGGTGGCGAGCAGGTCGTCTTGATTCTTTGCGACTGCGTGCGGTGGAGCGCTTTGCGATAACGTGCGACGGGGGTGGGCACTCCCATGATGGCATCGAGAAGCTGTGGGACCTGCTTGAAACTGGGGTTGGCACGAGACCTGGGATGCCCATGGACGGTGGGCACCACGACTCTTTGCGGGACTCTTTCAGATCCGTCAACGCGTTCAAGGACGCCATTCATGAAGACGTTGACGACGCGGCCCTCGGTGCGGGGTGGAAGAAGTGCCGCCTGCGCGTGGACGGCCAACATGTCGACGTGCTCTTCCGCCCGGTTCTGGAGGTGGTATTGGTCATGCTCAAAAAAGGCAAGAAGGTGCGCCTTTGGGGCGGTGACGCCGGTCCGGCTCCACCGAACAGCATCCGCGAGTCGCCCCTCAATGGGGACGCCTTTCGTCTCAACGAAGCAGCCTTGATGCAGGAGAAAGATGACAATAGCTGCTTCGTGCTGGGACTTCACGTCTTCAGCGATGCCAGCCACTTATCTATGTCGGGAGGAACGTTCCAACGTGCCAATCTATCGGGGAGTGGATAGGTCTGTGGCTTGCGGCGCCGTGGGTGCTGCAGTGCGTCTTCCTTTTCCGACGGACTCTGACACACGGTGACCACCGTTAACGTCACTTGGAACTCGCTCTCTCTTTGTGTTGTCCTTGGCTCCATCTCTTTGTCGCGCACAGCTCACAAACTCTATCCAGTCCGAGTCCGAGTCGTCAATGTCATTTCCAGCGAAGTCTAGAGGGAGCCAGTCGCCGTGCGTAAGCAGAAGGAGCCGTCGGCAGATTGTCGCGCCCGCGAGCGCCGTAGCACTATCTTCCAACGGGCGCTGTTCCTTGCATTCCGTACCACCATCTCCTCCAGTCACCAAGGCGTGCTGCATAAGCAGGGAGGCAACACCTGCGTCGAATTTCCCCGCGTCCTCTTGTACCTGGCAGACCAGCCGGAAGACAAATCCGTGCTTTGTCTCAAAGGCGGCTACACGCCGTTCCCCTGCTCGAGCTGTATGGTGAAAGTGGACGAGGCCGGCGCCCACGAGGCGCTGACGGCGGCGGACAGAGACGCGTTGCTGACGGTCGAGCACCAGCTTGAGAGCGCTGGTCACCGCCGCTATCAACGAGAGGTGCTCAGACGTGCGGACCTCGAGGCCGCCGACAGCGCGCACTGTCGCGTGCCTGTGCTGGCCGTCATGGCTGGCCTTTCAACTGCCCCTTATCAACTCTATAAAACCATTGGATTTGATGCCCTCCACGTACGTGCTATCATCTTTATTGCATGCGCTTTTCCGACGATCACTCGCCGCAAGGTCTGCTCGGGACCGCACTGTACCTCTCTCCTGTGACACTCTGTGGCCATTCTAGCGCATGCATTCACCGTGTGAGCTGTCATGGCATTGATCTGCATTCATTCATCCGTTTTCCCATTGGTTCTCCTACGATGTGGGTGTTAGACTCGCGGGTTACCAGGCTGCTGGTACACCGGCTCGTCCGAATCTTCCCTAGCATATGTGAGGGATACTACCCTCTGTGTGAAACGATTTCCGCCACGACCCGTGTGGCAAACAAGCGCATTGAGTGTATGGGCCGTCGTAGCAGAGCCAGAAATGTCCCCTGTCCTGGGTATGTTTGTCTGCCTCCTCCCGTTGCTAATTTTTCGCCTTTGACCTGTTACGCACGACCCTGGCGTCATGCTTCTGGCCCTTGAGTGCAGTACCCTCCTGCGTTGCCTCCGTGCTAACAGTCACTGTGAGTCTCCGTTCCTGTTCTGGTTTTGTGGTGGGAGGCACTTTCTCAATGCGTCGGCTTGTTCTGCAGATACATGGCCGCCGCCCGAGACAAACAGGCAACCTTTACAGGAGCTCAGCAACGCGCAGGTGTGTACGTGCTAGAATTTGCTGTCGCCGGTCTATTCGGCCGCGGCCGGATGCGACCACCTGCAAAGGCCAAGGCGACAAAGCCCCGCGGCTACCAAACGAAGGGTGGTAGGAGTCGCAAAGGTGGGTCTGCCCGTTCCCGGGCCGCTCCTCCCAGGAAGCCTTCAGGCGCTCCGACGGAAAAGGCGGAAAGCGGCGATCGCGGAGCTCTCTTTGATGGACTCGACGACGACGACGACGAGGAGCTCTCGCCGGGGTTCAAGTTTGACTGGGGCGTCTACCGAGCTGCATTCGACAACACGCCCATCGAGGACGCGGTGACCATACTTTTCGCGGAGTATGCGTTGCTGTACACCCGCATTGCCGGGTGGACGACGGCCTCAAAGCCTGAGCCTATGTCTTTGGAGGAGGTCAGGTCCATCCAGGACGAAGCGACCCACATTGTGCTCAACTTCATGTCACCCATCCTTGTGTATGTGCACACGAGCCAGGTTCACAAGCTTCTTGCACACATGATGGATTCTATTCGATATCATGGCAGCCTGTCCAACGGAAACACAAGCGCGAACGAGTCGGCACACAAAGCAGACAAGAACTTATACCGGCGCACGAACATGGAGATTGCCACATTTACCGAGCAACGTGTGCGTCACGCTCAGGGTGCAGGCGAAGTCGTGCGCCAGCACAACGCCGCCGACGCGCATGCCGTCTTGTATCATCCATTGGTTCCATCCAAGAAGAAGAGGAGCGGCCTATCGGGGTTGGAAACGAAGGCCAATGACGAGTCCGCGGCGGACTCGAACGGGGCCAGCGAGGCGGCGCCTGCGTGCACTTCGGGTGCCAACGTCGACAGGACGGAGCGAACGGGACCTACCTGGACGGCGCCGGCGGGCGCCGCCGGAGCGCGGCCGGTGGGCGGCACAGCCGTCCACAGAGCAGCGGCCCCGGGTTACACAGAAGCCAGTGGGGCGCCGGCAGCGGTATCAACGGGTTCCAATGAGTCGGCAGTGGCTGGCGCCGCTGGCGCCAACGTGGCGGCGTCCGCGGGCGAGGCGGGTGCGAGCGAAGCGGCGGCGCGGAGTGGCACGGGCGCCAGTGGGGCGGCGGCGGTGGGTGGCACCGGCGCCAACGGGACGGCGGCGGCAAGCGCCACGGGTCGCAATGAGACGGAAACTGTGCGCGCCGTTGGAGCCAGCGAGGAGGCGGGGGGGGCCGCCACTGACGCCAGTGGGGCCCCGACGGCCGGCGCCACGGGTAACAACGAGGCGGTGGCGGGAGCTGTGCGAGCCATTGGGGTGACGGCGGCGGCGGACGCCATGGGCGCCAACGGGGCGGCGGCAGTGTGCGGGAATGGGGCTCCACCGGCGGGCTCTTTCAGTGCAGGGGGGCGGCGATTGGCGGGCGCGTTGAAGCGCGTCACTATGCGGACCCTCTCGCAACGATCCGGCCTCGCTTTGGTCGGAGACCTCTTCAAGCTCCTTCCAGACGACGTCGTGCCCGTCTCTTCAACTGTTGAGATAGTTTTGGTCTTCGACTGTGGCTACCGTCGCAAGCAGTTGATCCAAGCGGCGCACCATCTTCGCACGGGCAAACCCTGGTACGATGCTATCATGTACGCGACCGACAAGAAGGAAGTGTTCGGCGAGACCACCGCCGGCGGTAGCGCAGAGGCTGTCGGTGTCGGCCCCAGCGCGGCACGCGCTGACGACTGCGGTGAGGAGCTGCGCACTGGCGAGGTGCGGGCGCTGGTGTGGTGCAAGGAGGATGACATTGCTGTTGTCTGTGAGTTTGAGCCTGTCCCACCTGTGTCGGGATGTCCGTTTGACGCCACGGAGTGCGACCGTTTGGCCTGGGCGGGCTCTGCGGCGAGGGGGAGTGTCATTCGTGGGGTGCCTCTAAGAATGGTTCGGCGCCACGTCCACGTCCCCCCTGACTTCAAGGACTTGGCGGCACGGAAGGGGTTCCAAGCCGCCCCTGCTGGCTATAACTCTCCTCTGGCTGACTTGCATGCCATGCGCCATTCTGTGAATGACTTCAATCCTTGGGTCTGACACTCTGAGGGGGGGGTGGCAGTGTGCCGCTGTTGGGGGTGTGGCGCGGGGAGGTGGGCTTTGTAGGGTATGTTGCCTTGTGCTCTTGCTCATCGTTTACTCCTCTGTTGCACCCTTCGTTGCTCCCGATGAGAAGAAACACGCAACGTCATTTCGAGAGATATAGCGAGGCCCAGCGAAGCGCCCTCTGCCGCCTTCGGTCGCGTCATCTCAGTACTCAATCGGCCCCCGCAAGAGATAGGAGCGCAGACAGTGCCTTCAGGCACGGTCCTCAACCCAGCTGCTAGACTGCGACGAGCGGGCTGCCTCTTCACGCTGACCTCCACGCCAACCCGATGCAGTAAAGCGTCACGAGCACGGCACCGCGTGCTGCCGGCACGGTGTACACCCGGCCAAAGCAATCGTCCTTGAAGACACGCGCTCCCTCCTCGCGCATCGGGAAAGGCGAAGTGACACAGAGCTGTACACGCACGCGGCACCATCCAATGCGAACACCCGAGAGGAGATTCACACGTGCGCACCACCAGACGAGTGGCTGAGACGTCTGCGTCGTGCGATTCGTGCGCTTCCCGATGCTCCCCAGATTTGGTGCCGACTCCCATCGCTGCGGTGGGTGCCATGGGGAGTTCGATGACCCAATCGAGGGTGGTTTTTGGCCCATCGAAAGACCATCGAGAACTCGACGGGAGGGCGATGGGAAAGTGTCCAGACACGACGATGGCCACTACAACCAAAACTCACGACTGTACACGGCTGACACCTTCCTCGAGAGATGCCTGTCATACGTCAACAAGTCAGCCATTGCGCGGGCGCCCGGCCACGCCGCTCACAACCGAGGCAAGAGGCGCTCCCACGCCAAGGCGGGCACGCACAATGCGACCCAATTGGGCGACAAGCGGACGCGGTACGGCAAGGCTCTGGCCAATGGACCGTCTGCTACGTCTCAGGTCTGCTAGGAAAAGCAGACCGCTGAGTGCCGTAAGTGGGCTGCTGACAATCTGAACGCAATGGTCCTCAAAATTGACGCCTACCGCAAGCGTGAGAAGCTGCCGCCGGCTGGTTCGGGCGAGGAGGAGTTGGACTGGGTGGCCTTCACACCAGGGCCTGATTGGGATGCGCTGTTGGAAGCCGAGACGGCTTGCTTGATGAGTTTACTGCAAGAATAAACCATCGGTCAGGTGCGTGTTTGTGGCCATGCCGTTCGTTGATGACTTCTTGACAGCGGGAGCTGAGGGGGGTATGCCCGCACGGGGTGATGTGAGCGAGCGTGCCCATCAGAGCGTCTCGCACTGGTGGATGACAGCGGACGGCGGCCGCACGTTCACGTCGCAGCAGCACTGTGGTCATATGCTGGGTGGTAGGACGGGAAATCGCTCGAGAAAGCTGACCGGCGTCGGGTTTATCGCAGGCTGTCACGGCCAAGTCTCTGGGTGCGGAGCACAGCGGTCCCAGCACAGATGGGTCAGTGGCGTCAGACATTGTGGAAACCACCCTCGAATGCGGTGGATCACTTGGGAAAGGTGACTTCGCTTGTCGAAGCCGGCTCCCGTGAACGCGACACAAGCACCCATCTGGGAAGGTGCCACGCCTAGTCAAGACCCAGTGTATCGGCTCTTCTTGGTCGCCACCGCAGTTCCAGCGTTCTATTGGGTTCTTGATTCAAATGCAATCCGTTATTGGTCATACCAACAGCTGTCAGCATCTTCTCCTGTTACGCCGAAAGCACCTCTCTTTCTCTCGGAATTGCAACGTGGTACGAGTCAACCGCCCCAACGGTGCCTTGAGAGGTGGGCGGGCTTTCCTTGCACGGATCTCTACATTAAAGAAATTGGCACCGACCGGCCCCCCCTTTCCAATGGCATCGCGCCGCACGGACCGGCACCGCGCGCCCACGCGCCATGTCGGGATGCCCCCGTACCCGATCCATTGTGGGCGCCCCACGCCCGCTCACCCGTCACTGCCGCCGAGTAGCCATGTCATTTTTTCAAAGAGATGCAGGTGATACCAGTGGGCGTACAAGCACTCAGAACCCAGCTCCAAACTCTTACGCTCAGTCGTGTACACGAAGCGTACGTCTGGTGTCGGTTCGAATCCCCCATTTTGTGAACCTCCGCTGGATGACGGCTGCAGGGACGGTACACGACACGGGCAGCTCTTCTCGACCGGGGCGCGGTTGCAAGCTGCCGCCGGCGACGAGAGACGAGCGATTTGTCAACATCCACGATTGAGTCGCGGCTGTGACTCACCCCCCTCAAAGAGGCAGCAGCAGGGGGGTCGCATTTGGGTCGCGGCGCAAATCGCGTTCGACCACTCGTATTTATGCGCGTTGCTCAAGATGTTTCAGGGGGTCGCTCTGAGTTTTCAGGGGGTCGCGGGGCAGAAGAGCCACCTTGACTGGTGTCTATTACCCCGACAAAAACGATCAAATGATCCGGTTGACCGGATCATTTGATCCGGTTGACCGGATCATTTGATCCGGTCGCCGAAATCGCCCATTGGAGCCTTCCCTGCTAGGAAATCAGCCGGAAAAGGGCTTACAAACTTACTCGCCGGCGCTTCCCAGGGGATTGCATGGGAGGGATGGCAAAAAGAAAGATCCACATTGTAGGTGACACCGCTCGGTGTCCCCTGGCCCCCCCACCCCTCCCCCGCCCACCTTATCGCTGGCGTGCCCAACCGCCCCACCCAAGACGACACCCGCCCACGCCAACGGCCTCGGCGCACACCAACAAGCGCCCACCCCCCACCCGTTAGATACCTGTATCGTGAGTGCCTCTCAAGTGCAAAGCAAAACAGTTCCGACCGGTGCGCGGCCCACACACAAATATCTCGCCCCCTCGTGAGTTCTCGTGGCACGTGGAGCCCACCAGTGAGCTACGGGGCTGCTTACAAACCCGAAAATCCCGTTGTGCCAGATGCAATGACGGCTCAGCGGCTGACGACTTGCGGCGCTTGGTCGTTGGAGTAAGGTGGGTGCCCACCCCGTAGGCCACAGAGCCCCCGTCGGTGGTGGAGGCAGCGGCGGCACGGGCAGCAGCTGCGGGCTCCCCGCGGAGGCGGTAGCTGCTCGCATCAAACATGTTGTCAATCAGCCCGGTCGCGAGGTCTTCATAAAATGTGGCCTGCTTCAATGTCGCCGACGGTCCTCGAGCTTCGGTGTGCAGGAACCACGCGTCCACAATACACATTCCCAGCAAAGATATGTTAACGCGCTGGGACCAATCTTGGGTGCCGATCTTGTGCTCCAAGCGCAAGTCGTCTTGACGACACCGGTTGTGTTGGTCAATCTTGGCCGCACAGGTGTAGTAAATTTCTGCCACCTCGGGTTGCGGCACCGTCACCGCCACCCGTTGAGCCCCCGCCGGCGTCTCTCGCCACCGCAGTCGTTCACATGGCTTGCCAGGGCGCGTGCTCCCGGCGGTGGCAACAAAACAGCGGCGGCTGCGGTCCACCCAGAGGACAGCCATCATGTCCGGCGTCCCGGTCTCGTCGACGTGAGTCATAGTGACGTGGTCTCCGCGTGCGCCCAGCTCGCGTCCCGAGAGGCGCGCCATTGGAATTCGGCGGGGGGCGGTCTGGACGACCCCAATGAAGCGCAGACAATAGGTCCGCAGGGCCTCGGCCGCCTCCACGCTTGCAAAGTAGGAATCCGCGCAAACGATCCGCTCCGAGCCCGCCCAGGGCGCCACCAGCCGCTGCATAACAGCGGTGCCGTGAAGTAAGCCGCGCTCGGCATCAGAGAGGTTGGCCGCCTGGTCCACGGCTGTCGTGACGATCTTGAGACGCAACAAAATTCCGCTTCGTCCGCACGCCACGTTCTGGATCTCGCATCCGTTTTCAGGCTTGCGCTCGATGGCCACATACATGGGCATGCCCACGGAGATCCAGTCGCCGCCTTGGCAGTACCACTTCGAGATGGATTATTCGACGCACAGGGTGTCTGCAGGGGTCACGTGAGCAGCCCGTCGTTGGTGGATGGCCGTCACGAAATCGTTTACCAAGGACCACCGGAACTGCTCCGCCCCGGTGGCGCCGGCAGTTGGCGCGGCCGCCGGATGTACGCTGAACTTGAGGTTGTTCCACAAGTAATCAAACCGGTTTCGCGGCATACCGCTCCGCACACCAAAGGCAGGAGCAGGCATGTGCTTGGTGCGGGGGCTTGTGGACCACAGGTCCGCTCGAGACCCGAACTCGAAGCGCGTCCCGAGTAGTAGAACGCCAAAGATCTTTAGGATTTCTCCTGGCGACGTAGGCGGCCGCCCTCGCGCAGAGGGCTGGGCGGATGTCAACTCGGCTATCAACGACAGCTCTTGTGGCGGTGACACAGCCAGAAAGTAGTCCATTGGCGTGCGGCTACGCCCGTGGCCAACCGAGTCCCCACCCTCCACAATGGCGTCCCCCGCAGGGCTTCTCACCGACGAGGTCCGTCGAGGAACAGGGCCACCAATTGGCTGGAGGACGTCTTGGTCTCTCCACTCGAGACCATGTACCGTGACCGACGGTGCCACCCGGGGGGCCTCCGCCGCCCTTGGCGTCCCTGGCGCAGGCACCGCTGCCAAAGAGGAGGTGGTGCCACCTGGCAAGGAGCCAGGTGTAGCCGACATGGCAGCTGTCTGACCCGAGGGGATAGCCTGCGTCCCGGAGGTAGGGGAGAGCGCGGGTGACAGCACATCAGCCCCCGCCGGTCCAGAGCCAGGGGCGAGCAGGCCAGTAGTTGAGCTACCCGTCGCCAACGCCTCTGCAATCGGCGGTGATGAAATGGCGGGAGAGGGAAGTGCGTCGGTTGGGGCTGGTCCAGGACGGCAGTTGAGCAGTCCCAGTCTCTTGAAATAGGTCTTGCAAGGCGCCTCAAACCGGGCCGTCACCCACGTGGACAGGCGATTGGTGGCCTTCAGCACCCGCTCAACGGCTGTCACGGTCCCGGTAAGCATCTTGAGACCAGCAGCGCTGCCGTACATCCGGGCGCACTCGGCCCCGGAGCGCACCATGTTGGCCTTGACGTGGATGGTTGCCCCGATCTCAAGGCGCGGGTCCGGGGCCATTACGACGCGAGGTGCGGG
>Ga0114953_1000813_pt1 | contig 22455 bp, 22 predicted proteins | sample SidtaG_FD_87298 | JGI IMG/M metagenome (GOLD analysis project Ga0114953, IMG submission 87298) | Marine algal microbial communities from Sidmouth, United Kingdom - Sidmouth_Male2 metaG | ecosystem: Host-associated > Algae > Red algae > Unclassified | place: Sidmouth, United Kingdom | collected...
GATGATTTGAGAAACGAATGAGTAAAATACTTTTGCTTTTCAAATATTTATTAAAATGAAAATGAATAATTTCAAAGTAACTGCTCTTGCCATCATGATGGTTTTAGGTGCAACAAGTATTGGTTTAGTAAGCTGTCAAAAAGACGCTCAAATTGTAGACATGACATCTTCGGGTAATCTTAATGGTACTATGACTCCTTTAACTGGCGAATTTCAATTCAACAGTGTAAATTATCAAATTAACGAAGGTGTTTTAGAATTTGCAACGTTTGCAGACTACGAGAATATTACTAACTCTGAAGAAATTACAACGCTAACAGAATTTGCTCAAACGTGTGAAAGTTCTAATTTGTTGACAAATTACTATTCGGGTGTTACTGATAGTACAAAGGAACAATACGAATTTTTGGGCAAACTATTGAATAGCGATGGGATAATCAAAATTGATGAGTTTCTTATTCTAATTGACTTTAATTCAAGTGTAGTTTATGCTAAAAAGCATGGCGAGCCTATTGAATTGATAAATGCAAAAAATGGAGAAGATGGTAACTCTGTCGTTAGTTTTGCCATAGAGGATGATGTTATTGAAGAGTTGAAAATATATAAAACTCGTGGATTATTTTGTTCTGCCCAATATCAACCATCTTTTGAAAAATTCCCTTCGAATGGAGCATTATCAACAAATTTAACTAGCACTCAACCCACTCCTGGTGGCACAGTTACTCTTCCTGTAATGATTAATACAAGTGTTAAGTATTGGCCAGCAGGTATTTATTTTGAACTTAATTCTAGAGTTGTAGTAACACCAGCAGGCAGTGTTCTTGCTACAGCTCCATTTAGTTATACTACGACATATAGCTGTACAAGAAGATGTGGAAACTCTTTCAACGGTACTAGTACTCGTAGTTTTAACAATGCAAGTAACGATAAGAATGTTATGTACTGGAATGTTAGAGCATTGAAAAAAGGTTCAACGAGTATTAAATCCACTGTAACTTCTTCTGCTTCAGTACCAGCTGGAGATACTAGAGTTGCCTCTTATTAATTATTTTGTAAATTACAAAATATTGACCTATGGCGCTTTTGGCCATAGGTCATTTACTTAAATTATTTATTATCAAAATGACTAAGAAGTACCTTTTTTTAATTTTCATCTCTCTTGTTTGTCTTAAAACTTACTCTCAATCTCTAATAGTAACACCATCAGTAGGTTGGGGTTATGGTTTGCATACTAAGGGAAGTTATAACACAGTCAATGATGCAAATGTGTCAGTCGCTGACTATCGCAGTCCTGTTAGTTTTAGCAATTTTTTATCCAACCCGCAAACGGGTTATTTTTTGGAATATCGAATAGATGAACATCATCAAATTGGAATAGGTCGAATGACTGGAATATCTGAACAAAGCGTAAAAATTAATTATGGAAATAATATGGCAGACTATGTTTATTCAAAAAGTATCTATCGAAAACTAGGAGTTAATTATACCTATTTTTTGAATAAATTAAGTCTACAGGCAGGAATATTTGCTGTTAATAACAAAATTGGAACGACTCCTGAGGGTAGTGACATTCCCTTTACTTCAGCAACCAAAGATGGACTTGGTATGACTATAGATAGCTCGTTTACAGAAATTGGTATTCAAATGCGAAAATGGGGTATGGCTAATTCATTAGGAATTGGGTATTCTTTTATAAATCCGAAAAACAATAGTGTCAGATTCACACTTAATCTTCAATTGGATATTAGCTGGTTCGATTTGGACGGTCAGAAAACCTTCTTATTATATGATTATGATAAATCAATTGCGTCATTTTCCAAAACTAACGGAAGCCAAATAAAGCTGTTTATAAGTAAGCCAATTCTACTCTATGATGTCAAAAAAGACCGTTTCAACATATTAAATTAAGCAAGTAATTTTTTTGAAATGAACTGAAAATGTTAAAATTTATAAGTTGTTTTCTAATGCACCATAACGACTGGCTATAAGTAGTGCGGGCCTACGGAGCATATCGTTTGGGTTGTTATGTTGTAAGCCAAAGCTAAGATTTTATGTTATTTTTTCCTAACGTCAAATCTTAGATTTGGCGATTTTTGGAGCAGAGTTTTTCGGTTTGCGAGATTGCTCGCATTACTTATCAGCCCTTGTTATGGGCTTTTTTCTATCTCATTAATAATCATATTCCACATTATTGATTTATTATGTGTCGAGTCGTCTTTTACTTCTGTAGCTGTCAGGCTTTCCGAATAGAATTGTTTTCCATATTGAAATTGAATGTAATAAGTATTATCGTGACTTAGCCAATAGCTTGGGTTCGGGTTTGTTTTGTCATTTTTTATATCATTTTTCAAGTAGAACTTAAAGAGATTGTCGAAATTAAACGGTTTTGTTTCTTGCTCTATAGCTTCTTTTTCGTTTTGTTTTAATACTTTTTTATTGTGTGGTTTGAAAACTTTTAGAAACCCTTCCCCATTTGTTTGCCAAATCACTCCTTCAAATTTGGATTGTCCAAGTCCGTGATTGTTCATAAAATACTTGATTAGAATGATAGTGTCAATTCCATTGTTCAATAAATCACAAGCATAAGATTCTGCCATTCGGTCTATTGGAAATCTGCCAGCTCCGAAGTAACTATTGTTATAATAGGAGGTTTTGAATTTACATCCTTCAGCATAAATACTGTCTTTAATAAAACGTTTTCTGCTCCAATAAGCATCTTCTTGGTCAGAGTCCATTCTATCTAATGTTGTTAAATAACCACAACCTATTGGAACAAAATTTCCCTTTACTTCTAAAAGGTAAATTAATTCAGCAGAAGCAACTCTTCCTTTATCCCTTTCGAAAATGTGAATTACTTTTCCTGTATCGCCTGCTTCGGGAGAGTAGTTTCCCCAATGATTTTCTCCTGCTTTTTGTTTTAATTCTACTGAAGGCCAATCCAAATGGTCTCCAGTATTTATTGTTGGATAAATGCCACCATTATCCCAAATTTTTAAAGATTGGCCGATGAACTTTTTGCCGTTTCTTTTTTTACACAAATCATTCTTTCCCTCAGTCCTTTGACCGTTTGCCGATTGGAAAACGATTATACAAATAACAATAATATTGAAGATTTTATAATTCATTTTCTAATTGCCCATAACATCCGTATATAAGCCAGTACAATATACGAATATTTTATTCAAAGGTAGCCTAAGAATCTCTAAAGGGCTACTGACACTAATTCTAAACGTTTTTATCCGTTGTAAACGGTTAAACACGTTTGAACTAAAGTGTTCTTTTCTTCATATAATTTAAAAGTGTTGGAAATGAAAAAGCCTAAACTAACTTCTTCTGTATAGCCAAAGAAAAAATAATGTAGAGCAAAAAAGCAATGGGCACTCCTAGAGAGCGAAATACAACTAGTGAAACAATACTCAAGAAAACCCAAACAAGTGGCATCACATTTTCTTTTATAGAACCGCTCAATAAACCTTTCAGGGTAAAAAATTTGAAACTCGAATTCATAAGCCAGGAAAGTAAAATGATGATGGCGTATAAGAACCATTGATTCTTCATTAGGCTAGCGGCCCCCATAGGATTATAGAAATAAATTAGCGGGAAAGATGCTATAAGTAATCCGACTGCCGGTGTTGGCACACCAGTAAAATAAGTAGATGTAGAGGGTGCATTGTTAAATCGAGCTAATCGCAAAGCGGCAAAACAAGCCAGTAAAAAAGCAGGACACATCACCCACATAGGTATGTCGACCGCTTTTGGATCTTGCATCCAAGCGACCCAAAGTAATTTCATTAAAATCATGCTAGGCGCTACGCCAAAACTGACCACATCAGCCAGGCTGTCCAAGTCCTTACCGATAGGAGACTCAACTCCCAACCAACGAGCAGCTGCACCATCCAATAAATCAAAAAAAGCGGCTAGTAAAATAAAAAATCCTGCCAAATAAATTTGTGACGTTCCAGGAATCCAAAAATCTTGGCCATTTAATTCACGCAAGAAAGGCTGCCAATGCAAGGCAAAAACAATCGCAATACAACCGCAGAATAAATTGGCTAGGGTGAGGCCGTTAGGTAAGTGTTTCATATAATTAGTATTTTGTAACTAGTAGTTAGTATTTAGATATCCATTATTTTAATGATTTCGAAAGTGCCATAATCATTTTGCTTATTTCATTTATTTTTTCTTCAATGAAATATAGTCTTTCATTCGAAACATAGCCTAATTTTTGAGCTATAATAAATTGTGTTTGTAATTCGTTTAATGACCCTTTTGCCACAGCTAAAAAATACTTGAATTCTTTTACTGAATTTCTACCTGCGCCTTCAGCTATATTTGATGGCACAGAACTAGCAGATCGTCGGGCTTGATTCGTTAGTCCAAATTGCTCCTCTTTAGGAAAATCTTGGATTGCCGTATAAACAAATTCAACTAGATCTATTGATTTGCTCCAAACGCTTAGTTCTTTGAAATTATGCATACCGAAAATTCTTATCAGTCTAAATACTAAATACTAATTACTGTGCACTATTGAGCCATCGCTTTCTCAATCTCCCTTGTTGTAATCGGAATTCCTTTAAACAAATCTCTATTCTTCGTTTTACCTATCACATAATCATTTTCTATTCGAATACCCATTTGCTCTTCTTCTATATAAATACCTGGCTCGATGGTAAATACCATGCCTTCTTTTATTTTTTCATTACGTGTTCCAATGTCATGTACATCTAAGCCAATGTGATGTCCTAGACCATGATAGAAAAATTTTTTAAGCAATGGATTAGCAGGGTCTTGATTTTTAACATCAGTCTTGTTGAGTAGACCAATTTTTATAAGTTGCTTTTCCATTTCTTTTTCTGCCAGGGCCGTCACTTCCAACCAAGTTTTACCAGGGCGCATTACCTTGTTTGCATATTTATGAACGGCCAGGCAAGCGTCGTACACTTCCTTTTGGCGTTTATTAAATTTTCCACTTACAGGAATCGTTCGGGATAAGTCACTGCAATAGTTACCATACTCCGCCCCAAAATCCATAAGGATTAACTCGCCAGCTTTGCACTCTTGATTATTATCTACATAATGTAAGTAGCGCGCTCGGTCACCACTCGCCAAGATGCAACCGTAAGCATGGCGGGTAGCACGATTGCGCATGAACTCATGTGTAATTTCTGCTTCTATTTCATGCTCCCAAATGCCAGGCTTTAAAAATTTACAAACTCGTAAAAAGGCTTTATGTGTGATGTCTACAGCTTGTTGCATTACATCAACCTCATACTTTGATTTTATAGCACGGAGCTCTTTCGTAATAAGAGCAGCTCGTTCATATTTATGAAGCGGGTAACGTGCTTGAATTTTTTTTATATACAATAGATCTAATCTCACGACCTCATTGGATAAGCGATCATTTTCATTACTATCAAGATACACGAACTCGGCATGGTGCATCCATGATTGAAGCATGCCATCTAGTTGATCTAGAAAGATAACTTTCTTTATACCCGATATTTCGGTGGCTTTTTCTTTGGTAAGTTTTTTTCCTTCCCACTTTTCGAGGTGCACGCTTGGACGAAGAATCACTAAAACCTCACGAAATGTTTTATCGATATTGTCAGGGTATAAAACCACCATGGTTTTTTCCTGAATGACACCGCTCAGCCATACCACGTCACTATTGGGCTTGTAATAGCCTTGAGCGTCACCATTTTCTGGTATAGCCGGATGCGCCTGAAAAATAGCCAAACTATTTTTCTTCATCTTCTTCATGAAGCGACTGCGGTTGTTAGAGAATAACTTGGAGTTTAATGGTAGATAACGCATAAGTGCGTAAAGATAAAGGGTGATGAAGAACTTCTAGCGCTTTGTTTTAAAAAAAGAAAAAAGCATTCAGTGCTTTTTCTTAAGACTAAAATTTATTCCTAGTGCAAAGTAATATTGTAAATATGAAAGATTGTGATCGCCAATATTAGGAGCTTCGTTTTTTATAAGCACGGATGGAAGTGTTGCATAACCACCCTTAATTTCTCCAAGTATGAAGAGTTTATTTTTGTATTCGATACGAGGTCCCATTTTAGCCGCCATTGAAAAACCTGCAACATGAAAATCATTATCTAATCCTTCTCCCATTACCTTGACATTCGTTTTAGTAACAATCCATATTCCTCCAATGCCCATGTTAAAATAGGATTTAAAGTTCTTACCCATTTTCACTGGCAAAGGCAAAAGATATTCGCCATCAACCGTAACAAGATTGAAGCCATCAGTATGTTCAAATTGAAGAAGGTCTGGTGTTATTTTAATTTCATCATTTAGATAGGAGCCCTGAAAAGTTTGAGAAGCTTCCGGTGTTATTATTCCGGAGATGCGCGCCAATTGATTTTGCTTCATAACATATTTCATATGGTCCATGCCTAGAGAAATTGCAAAGCGGTCATTGATAAAATAGCTCAATCTATAGTTATACTGAGGAATGGAAATAGTAGTAGGATTGATATAGGTAAGACTTAATGGTGTGGGGCGATCTGTGCCTTTTACATCGTATAAGGTAAAATCATAATTAGGACCATTAAAATGAATGTTAGTTTTTGAAAAAAAACTTCGATTATATCCCCAATAAAAAGAGAAGGTACCTTTTTTGTTTTTTACTTGATCTTTTTTTTCGTGGGCAAAACAACCAATTGGGATGCCTAGTAATATGAGGAGGAGTGTTTTAACTTTCAAGTTTTAAAGATAAGAAGAAATGAAAAAAGGCGCTCATTCCACAATGAGCGCCTTGATTTTTTTGAAGTGTTATCCTTAGTTGTTTGTCATCATATGCACTTCCATATTTGGGAAAGGAATATTGATTCCGTTTGCGTCAAATGCTTTTTTCACATTTTCTTTCATATAAAACATTACATCCCAATAGTGCTCGCTATTACAGAACGGGCGCGTAGCTAAGTCTACTGAGCTGTCTCCCAAGTTTGCAACAACAACCCCTTGTGCTGGGTCCTTAATGATGTGCGGACAATTAGCACCCACTTCTAAGATAACTTTACGCGCTTTGTCAATGTCAGCGCTGTATGCAATGCCATACGTTAATTCAACACCTACAATTCCTTGACCCGAAATGTTCGTAATATCATTACCGGTAACGTTACTATTCGCAATCATGATACGTTTGTTATCTAATGTAGCTAAGGTGGTATTAAAAGCATTGATGCTTTCTACGCTACCAATAGTTTGACCGCCACCAATTTTTACTAAATCACCAACTTTGAATGGTTTGAAAATCATAAGCATTACACCACTGGCAATGTGTCCAATAGTGCCATTTAAGGCCATACCAATACCAACCATTAAAGCAGCAAAAATTGCTATGAAAGAAGTCATTTCCACGCCAAACATGGTTGCAACTGAAAGCACCAAAAGAAGCTTTAAGACCGCTCCGAGTATAGAACCTAAGAAAATACTTAGCGTTTCATCGCCCGTGCTTTTCTCCATTTTGGGGCCAGCCCATTTCATGATTTTTTTTATGACCCATAACCCAATTACTAAGGTTACAATTGCCATTAATACTTTTGGCGCATAGTCTATCGCCATTCCTGTTACTTTATCTATGATGTTATCAATATCCATTTTAATACAATTTTTTACAATTATCGTTCATTGAATTTTATTCTAGTCTTATTCAATAGAGTGTAACTTTTATTTAATAAAGGCGACAAAGAAATTCTATTGGCACGTAAAAAATGTCAAAGGCAAAGAGAAGGAGGTAGGGGAGTTCTTTTTTTATTTTTTCCGGATAAGATAAAATACAAATACAGAATAAAATCGCGCTAATTGCGATGGTAATGTTGGTATAGTATGACCACCACCAATGTTCCATTTTGCTCAGTAAAGAAAGAAACGGAAAAAATACAATTAGGCCAATAATTAATTTGTTCCTGTTCTCTTTTTGCTTGTCCAAAGCAATGAATACTAGGGATAAGAAAAGGGAAAATAAATAAGGTCCGATAAAATAAGAATGAAAAATAGGACAACAGAATAGGACAAGGGCAAAGAGCTGAATCAGCAAAACAGAGTCCACATGCCAATCGATTTTTTTTAATCTACGTAGTCTTATTTGGAGACCTGTAAGAAAAAGTAGTGTGAGAATAAATCCAATTAGGAATTGATAATTACTCGTAACGAAGAGCATCAATTGGCTTCAATCGGGCTGCTTTTAGGGCAGGATATATTCCTGAGGCGAGTCCTACCAAAAAGCAAGTGCCAAGGCCAAGCAAAACCCAATTCCATGGAATGACAAATGGGCTATCCAGATAAAAAGCCAATAGATTACCCGACAAGATTCCTAAGAGCATACCCAGTAATCCTCCTTTTACACTTATGTAAATAGCTTCCGTTAAAAATTGTTGACGAATCGTTTTATTATCGGCGCCGATCGCCTTAGATATTCCTATTTCACGGGTGCGCTCTACCACGGCTACTAGCATAATGTTCATAAGCCCGATGGCTGCGCCTAATAGGGTGATAAAGCCAATTGCCGCTGCCGTCAACGTAATGATTCTCACATTTTCTAACAGAATACTTGCCATTTCTTCGCTGCTAACTATTGTAAAATTATTCTCTTCTGTTAGAGTCAGTTTTTTTATTCTTCTAATATGACCCACAGCCGCATCTTGGGCGAGGTTCATATACTTTACATCACTTATTTTCACCCGAATCCCAAAGGATTGATTGCCTAATGAAAATTTTTGACGAGCATTGTTTAGTGTAATAAACACTTGATTGTCAGTTCGGTCCGTAAATGTAGAGCCTGTTTCTTCTAAAACGCCAATAACCTGATAGGGCGTATTGCCCACGAACAATTTTTGCATGAGGGCCTTTCGCACACCACCAAAATGATTTTGCGCTACCTTGTAACCTACAAAGCATACATTTTTACTATCACTAGCTTCAAATGGTGAAAAATTTCTACCGGCTACCAATTCAGTGCCTGATAGCTCTAAATGATTTTCATCAACGGCTTCAACGCGAATATTAGGGTTTGAGGTTTTTAGTTTTGATTTTATGGTAGCTGTATTATTAGCCGTTACGTTTGTACTTACTGTGGCGGGGTAGTCATACTGTTTTTTAAACAGCCGAGCTTGCTCGTAGCTAATCCGTGGATTTCGATTCGACTGTTTCCGAGATTTATGTCGGGAATTTCTCCTAAAGCCTTGACTTTGAATGCTAAACGTATTAGTGCCCATCGCGCTAAAGCTAGTAACGATATTTGTTTCCAGAATCTGAATGATTGTGATAATACTAATTAAGGCAAAAATGCCAATCGTTATAATTGATACCGTGAGATTGGATCGCAATTTATTTCCGCGAATCGACAAGCGGGTCAAGCTAAATATGTCGGCAAACCTCATGAATCAAAGGTATGTTAAGGTATAATATTAATAACAATATAAAAATGAAGTTTCTTGCCTAGCGCACTAGAATATTTATATTTTTGTAAGTCCGTATTATGAAACACATTTTTACATTCGTACTCTTTATGGTCCTCTCTAATTTGGCTTTTGGGCAGGGCATTGTTCTTCCTGTGGATGAAGTTAAGAAAAGCGGCAAGGAGACTTTTGTCAAAAGAAGAAAAAGCGTTGATCGTTCTGATTGGAGCAAATTTTACCGCTACCCTAAGGCCGTCAAAAAATTAAAATATAATGTAGCTGTTTTTACACCTATGTTTCTAGATTCTGTGGATATCAAAAAGAACCTTACTAGAATTCCAAAGTTCATGCGTCCGGGTCTTGATTTTTATCAAGGAGTTGAAATTGCTGCGGATACTTTGAGGAGAAAAGGATTTCATTTTGATTTTCATGTATTTGACAGTCGTTCGAAGTATTTGAATATTAAAAATGTGATTCAATCAGATCGTTTGGATTCTATGGATTTAATTATAGGAAATGCTAGTGTGCGCGACTTAAAAGCATTGGCCGATTATGCGCGGGTTAAAGAGATAAATTTTGTTAGTGCGGTTTCACCTTCTTCTGCTAAGCAAGAGTTTAATCCCTTTTTCACGATTTTACAGCCCACCTTGCAAACGCACGTTCGCGACTTGCACCGCGTTATTACAAAAAAATATCCAGAAGACAATGTTGTGTACCTCTACGGAGACAAACGTTCGGAAAAAAATGCCTTGCGTTATTTTGAAGAAGATGAATTGTATCCAACCCCAGGTAGATTTAAAAAAATGAAGGTAACTGGAAGTGCTCTTAATCTTGACCAAGTCAAAGCCTTGTTAGATAGTAATTATCATACAACAATTGTTTTAGGTACCTTGAGTCCCAAAACTTCGTATAAAATATTGAGAGCTCTAGTTCCTTTGGCTAACGATACTCGCCTAAAGGTATTCGGAATGCCCACGCTCGAGATGATTACTTCTTTAAGAAAGACGGATGCTTTTCCGGGAATGAAAATTTATTTTACCACTGCTTTTGTTAAAGAAGCAAAGTCGCCTAAAACAAAATATATTTTGCGTAAGTATAAAAAAAGAATGGGTGGTACGCCAACTGACGTACTTTATAAAGGGTTTGAGAGCATCTACTTTTTTGCTCACATGATGAATAAACATGGAGTCCCGTTCAATGAGCATATCACCAGCAATCGTTTTAGTTTTTTAACGCCTTACAAAATTATGCCCGTTAAGAAAAAGGAGAAATTTAAATATTTCGAAAATAAGTACTTGTATATGCTAAGCTATAAAAATGGCATCATGACGTACGAATAGCAACCCTAGGGTAGTACCATTACTTCCACACGGCGGTTTCGTTGACGTTGGTATTGATTTTCTTCTTCGGGAAATAACTTTTGACTCCCACCAAACCCTTTGGTACGGAGCCTTGTAGAACTGATTCCTTTCATTACCAAAAAAGCTTTAATTGCATTGGCTCTGTTCTCAGAAAGATTATGTGTTCTCGTATCCCAATCGTAGCCATCATCCTGGTAAGTCGTACAGCAAACGTGCCCTTGAATTTCTATGCGGATAAGGGGTTTATTTTTTAGAATGCGAACCAAGGTGTCGAGCGAAGCACTGGATTGATTAATAAGAAAATGTCGCCCACCTTGGAACAATAGATTGGGTAGCGCAATGGTTTCATTCGGTTTGAAATTTTCAATTTTTAGGTCCTTTGGTTTTTTGGCTGGTTTCTTTTGTTGCACGATTTTATTGGTGGACGAAGGCGCTTTTACTTTTTTTGGATTGACCATTAAATGAGAGCTACTTGTCTTTATGGGCCTTACAGTTTTAAATTCTACTAGGGTATCCTGCTTCAAATTCCCAGATGCTATCTCGACTTTTTCTATTTTCTTAGGCATTGGGCCACCAACAAATTTTACTAATACCCTTCGATTCCTTTGGCGTGCTGCTGCGTCTTGATTGGTTGTAAGAGGCTTGTCTTTTCCAAACCCAACTTTGCCGCTTATTTTTTTTCGATCAAAGCCGTTTTCTACTAAAAGGTTTTCAACTGCTGCAACCCGTCGTTGGGAAAGTCCGTAATTATACCCACGGCTTCCAATGCTATCACAATGCCCCTCTAGGTAAACCCGTTTGATATTTTCCGTATAAATTTTCTTGACTAAAAAAGCCATAGCGCTATCAGGCACTTCAGATTGGTTATAGTCGAACAAAACATAATATTCATTTTGAGCATTCATGCTCATGAAAATCAAAGAAAATAATATGAGATAAAGGGTAACTTTCAATTGGCTAACTAAATTAAGAAATTTTATACGCTTAGCTTTGCACTTTAGATTTTTTTGTGAATTATGGAAAAGAAAAAGGTTGAAGATTCAAAGACGGTTATGACCCAGTTGGTATTACCTAATGATACGAATACTCTTGGGAATTTAATGGGTGGGAAGCTCATGCATTGGATGGATATTGCAGCGGCTATGGCTGCTATGAAGCATTGTAACTGCCCTGTAGTAACGGCAAGCGCTGATAATATTTCTTTTGAAAACCCAATTAGCCTTGGTAACATGGTAACCTTAGAGGCAAGAGTTACTCGAGCGTTTACTACGTCCATGGAAATTTATGTAAAGGTGCACGGTGAAGATGTGGCTAGCCAATATAAATATGTTTCTAACGAAGCCTTTCTTACTTTTGTAGCACTAGACCCGCATGGTAAGCCCAGGAAGGTATGCGAGTTAGTACCCGAAACCGAGGCAGACAAAAAATTGTATGACGGTGCTTTGAGAAGAAGGCAACTGCGCTTGATACTTGGTGGTAAAATGAAACCTGAAGATGCTGATGAATTAAAAGCATTGTTTATGGATCGCTTACCAGATTAAATACGGATTGAATAGCTTTAAGAGGTTAAAGAAAATACGTTAGAAAGGCCTAAAAAGGGAACAGTTCTTACCGCGAACGATAAGAACTGTTATCCCTAACCAAATCAACCTATGAAAAAGAAAGTTTCTTTCGAAACCTCTTAGATTCAAATATACTATCATGTCCTAAATATTTTTTGCTTTTTTTCTTAATAAAGCCTTAATGTAAAAAAAAGTAATATATGATTCTCAAATTGTCAGAATCCTAAGTCAAATATTACATTCGCAAACAAAACAGTAAAATACGTTAAGATGCAAATAATAGAATGTGTACCGAATATCAGCGAAGGTAGAAGACCAGGGATTATTAAAGATATCACCACTGTGGTAGAAACAGTAGAAGGTGTAAAGCTCCTAGACGTAGACCCTGGAGCAGCTACCAATCGGACAGTGATAACGTTTGTGGGCGAACCGCAAGCTGTAATTGACTCTGCCTTTTTATTAATTAAAAAAGCAAGCGAGCTGATTGATATGAGCCAACACAGTGGGGAGCATCCACGAATGGGTGCCACCGATGTATGTCCTCTGATTCCCATTAGCGGTATAACCATGGAGGAGACTGCTGAATGGGCTCATAAACTAGGTAAACGGGTAGGGGAAGAGTTAAGTATACCAGGATATTTCTATGAGAATGCCGCTAGGAGTGATGAACGTAAAAACTTGGCTACTGTTCGTGCAGGTGAGTATGAAGGTTTACCTAAAAAACTGGTAGACCCAAATTGGAAACCAGATTTTGGACCGGCAGCTTTCAATTCAAAAACTGGGGCAACGGCTATAAGCGCAAGAGATTTTTTAGTGGCATATAATGTCAATCTCAATACAACATCTGTACGCCGAGCCAATAGCATCGCATTTGATTTGCGTGAAAATGGACGTATCAAAAGGGAAGGAGGTAAGCTTACAGGCAAACCTATCTTAGATGAAAACGGAGAAGCCTTGCGTGAACCTGGTTTGCTAAAAAAAGTAAAAGCAATTGGCTGGTTTATAGAAGAGTACGGTGTAGCGCAAATATCAATGAATTTGAACGACATCAAAGTGACTCCGCTTCATATTGCATTTGATAAAACTGTTGAAAGAGCTGCGGCACGAGGAATGAGAGTGACGGGAAGTGAACTGGTGGGACTTGTGCCCTTACAAGCCATGTTAGATGCAGGCGACTATTTTCTGAGAAAACAGCAAAGAAGTTTAGGAGTCGATGAGGCCGAAAAAATTAAAATTGCCATAAAAAGCATGGGGCTGGATGAGCTGGCCGGTTTTGATCCTAACAAAAAAATTGTCGAATACGTCATGCGGGACGGCGCTCCTAAACGATTGGTGGATTTGGAGTTAACTGAATTTGCGAATATGACAGCAGGAGAAAGTCCAGCACCAGGAGGAGGGAGTGTAAGTGCGTACGTAGGAAGTTTAGGAGCTGCGTTAGCCACAATGGTAGCAAATTTGAGTAGTCATAAAAGAGGATGGGACGATCGTTGGGAAGAGTTTTCTACTTGGGCCGAAAAAGGTCAAGCTTTAAAAGATGAACTAATTCGACTGGTAGATGAAGATACTAATGCATTTAATAAAATAATTGATGCGGTAAGAATGGCCAAAGAAACTGATGAAGAAAAAACGGCTCGTTCTAAAGCAATTCAAGATGCCACAATTTACGCTATAGACATTCCGCTGCAAACGGTGAAAGTGGCTTATAATGTATTTGAGCTTTGCAAGAAAATGGTTCAAGAAGGAAATCCGAATAGCCTAAGCGATGCAGCAGTGGGAGCACTTTGTGCTAGAGCTGCCGTTTTCGGAGCCAACCTGAATGTGCGAATCAACTGCAAAGATTTAAGTGATGAGTCTTTGGCCAAAAAATATGTAAATGAGGCAAATGAGTTTTTAGAAAAAGCGAATCATGCCGAAGTAGAAATTTTGGAGCAAGTAAATAAAAAAATGTAATCTATTTTACCAACTAAAAAAGCATGATTCCGCAATGGGAAATCATGCTTTCTCTTTATAAAATACTGCAAGCCGATAAGCCGGATTCTGTCTAGGACTATCATTTATCTACTCTCATAGTCGCCTATAAGATTGAGCTACCCACCCGTAAACATCAAGCGAGCAGCTTTATAGCGTTTACTTATTTGGTATTGCAGCACGCAAGGTTTGCCCAATTTTATAGTTGCCTATAAAATTCGTGCGCTCTTACCGCACGTTTTCACCCTCACCACGCCAAAGGTGTGGCAGTTATTTTCTGTGGCACTGGCTCCCCTCCCCAAACATATTGGTGAGGGAGCAGAAGTTATCTGCTGCGTTGCTCTATGCTGTCCGGACTTTCCTATACACCAAAGGCGTATCGATAGTCTGGCTTGCAGTGGAGCAAATGTAAATTATAATTTCATGCGGATGACAATTCTGAAAAGGTTGTCATGAGGTAGTAGGTCAACTATTTAGTGAATAACGCTAAGCAGCTAAATATGCAATGCTCTCCGTTATCCAAAATATTAATTTAAAGTAATTTACGCTCTATCGCTCTCTAGTATTCTTGTCGTTTTTTGAATCACTTTTACGATAACATACCAAACGATTGCGCTTAGTAAAAAATAAAGCCAATGTGCGTCAGTACTCAAAAACGTTTGCGTTCGTAAGTATTCTCGTGCGGCTACAAAAAGGAAACAAACTAAAAATAAATTTAGAATACCTGCTTTTTCTTGTCTAACAACTTTGCGCCAGCTAAACTGATATTTGGGTTGGGTCCATTGGCCAATTTTTGGAACGAAGGCTGGGGTTACTGCGCTCCAATCTGTATAGTCTGAGCCATATTTATCTATTAGAAACATTTCCTCAGCGTACATGATTCGCTCATAGTAAACCCAATATAAAAAGGTAAAGGCCACACAAAACCAAATATTTTGAGTGAAGAGGGCTAAGCCCAGCCACATAAAATAGTTCCCAACATAGAGCGGATGACGTACGGTAGCGTAAGGGCCAGTGCGATTGACTTCATCGGCTATTTGGCCTTCGCTCGTGTTGCGTCCTGAGGTGTTATCGCCAGAAAAACCAATCGTGATAACTCTGATAGCTAGGCCAAAAAGAGCTACACCCAAACAAACTAATTCGTAAATAGTTTTTTTAGTTTGATGAAACGTAAAGTCTTCAAAAATATAAACCATTAATGCCGCTACTAAAATTATGATAGGTAAGTAGCTTCGGTATTTAAATAAAAAATCGCCCTGCGATCGGAGTTCGTTTTTAAGTGCCATGGTCGGACTCAAAAGTAGAGCATTCGTTTTTACTTATCAAATGTAGTTGACAAACTTACTTTATTTTTTGAGCTCTTTTGCCTACTTTTAAAGTCAAAGTATGAATGTAAAAACTATCCAAGCTGAGAACTATACCTGGATTGATATTCAAGGTCCAAATCCTTCGGATATTCCTCAAATTACTCAGGAATATGGCCTAGGAAAATTTTTACTACAAGATAGTTTGGAGCCGGGTCACCTACCAAAAATGGAGAAACGGGAAAAATATGTGTTTTTTATACTACGAGCCTATACCGTTGAAAAAGATATCAAGGCTACCAACATTCCAGAGTTATCTAATAAGATTTCATTTTTTCTTTTTGAGGATAAGCTCATTACTATTCATCAAGTCCCTTTTGATTATTTGAGTTCATCTGAAAAAACGTATGAGTCAGTTTATGCTCATTTAATTACCATGTTGAATAATATTATCAATACGTTTGATAAGCCGGCAGAATGGCATAGTGAAGATTTGGACCGAGTTGAGGAGACTATTTTCTTAAAGAACTATAATCAAATTTCTTTAGAGGAATTGTACTTTCAGAAAGCAGAAATTCGCTTGAGCAAGAAACTATTACTGTTAAATCAAAGTGTGTTGAGCAAAATAGAATTCCCAGAAAAATACCAATACTCATTGGCTGACGTAAAAGATAGTGTGGTACAATATACGCTAGAGTTTGACGAAGCTATAGATGATGCGAATAATATTACGCATACGTATCTTTCAATAGCGGCACAAAAGAGCAATGACGTTATGAAGTTGCTGACTATTTTTTCAGCCTTCTTTTTACCGCTTACATTTATCGTAGGTGTGTACGGAATGAATTTTAAATGGATGCCTGAGCTAGAATATAGAATGGCATATCCTATAACTATGTTAGTCATGGCGGGCATTTGTATTGGAATTTTTGTTTGGTTTAAACGGAAGCAGATTTTATAAGTATAGGGACTTTATAGGATCTTGGTACGGGGCTTTTTTGGATATTTTTGGATAAGGGATTTTCACTTTCTTTGTTTTCTTCCCGATGAGTAAAGAATATTAAAGGTGCAATAAAAAAAAACACCACCCTGTCAAACAAGGTGGTGTTGCACTCAATAATTTATACTTAAAAAATATTAATCTCTTGGGTTGGCTACTTTCACAACAATCTGACGACCGTCTAATTCTGTTTCGTTTAAACCGGCGATAGCAGCTTGCGCTTGCTCGTCATCGTCCATTTCAACGAAACCAAATCCTTTCGATCGGTTTTCATATTTGTCAAAGATAATTTTAGCACTTGATACTTCACCAAATGCTTCAAAAGCTTGCTTAAGCTTTGTTTCGCTCGTGTCATAGTTGAGCTTTGCTACGAAAATGTTCATATAAAAAAATAAAATTTGCGACTCGCTTTTATCGAGTCATTGGTTAAGTCTCGAAGTTAGACCACAATGATGAGGATTAGCTTTTTTTATCCTTAAATTCTTTTGTGAAATGTTCTGTTCGTTCTTCGTCATTGAATTTTTTATTTTTTTTCTTGGCACTGAGAATTGCGTAGCCTTTTTTTACTGCTAGCTCATCGTAGTTTTCTTTATGGTGCAAATGATAAACTATTGCGCCAAATCGTATGGATAATAGTTTTATTCCATTTTGCTTTAATCTCCATTCTATATCTACATCTTCACCAATACCGGCATGAACATAGTTTTCATCGAAACCATCAATCGCTAAAAGTTCACTTTTAGAAATGCTCCAATTGCAGCCCCAAATCCCTTCGTTGCGCTCTTGCTTAATGAATGGTAGATAAAAGCTGTATTTTGTTTTTTTTGCTTTGGCTAGTTTCAATTCAATAAAATTGGGCAATGCCAACTTTCGTTCACTGAGCAACTCATCTGTTTTGTTTTTACTGAGCATGACTCTTCTGCCAAAGAGTGCATACCCCTTTGCTTGTGCCTTAGTATGAGCTTCAATAAAATGTCTATGTGGAATACAATCTCCATCCAAAAAAATTAGATAATCCTGCGAACTAACTTTTACAGCAGCGTTTAATATTTTAGTTTTTCTAAATCCTTGATCGGCTTGTGAAACATGTTTGATAATAAAGATTTTTTTTGCTTGCCACTTTGAAATGAAGTTCACCGTTTCATTGTCCTGAGCATCCTCAGCAACGATTACTTCAAAATTAGTATTACTTTGAACGCAAAGCGCATTGAAAATCAATTCCAAGGCGGGTAAATTTTTATAGTAAGCAATTATGAGGCTATTCATTCCAAATTATAAGATTTGCAGTTTTTGATAAAATATTTTACCCTCACTATTTAGTTGCACCTGATAGACGCCGATTGCTAATTGGTTTATATCTACTATTTTATTATTCGTTTTTAAAAGGAACTTGCCATCTAAAGAATAAATACAAGTCATCGTTCTTCCTTGGAGGTCAATATATAATTTATCATGGCAGGGGTTTGGATAAATAATTGGTAAAATTAGTGTTTGTTCGTCCGCCTTTGTTGGTAGTTGACAGTCTAGTACATGCAGCTCAGAAACAGTCGTTTGAAATTTTTCTGAGCTAATAAAAAAATGGGTATTGTCAATTTGAGCGACACCTTCAATTTGAATAGACGAGTTTGGCTGTAAGACTTTTCTTGATTGTAGTCCAGTAGAAAATAGGTGGTTCCAGTTATTAATTTTCAAATAAAAGGCAGTATTAAACGTATAACCAATGAGCAAAATTTGTTTTTGCGCACTATCGCATACAGCACCGGTGATCCAACCTTGAGAGTTTACACTGTCTGTCTTTACTAAGGAATATGTTCCTGGTTTTTTAGAAATAGGATAGATGTTTGTTCTTGAGTTTCCCCAGTTTTTAGTAAAAATATACAAACTGTCACCGTAGCTAATCAGCGCTTCTGCATCATAGTTCGTCGAAAAAGTAGATGTTGTAAAATCAGTTTGATCACTGTAATCGAATTGAAGGGTATCCGCCAATACCGTATCGTTGGTAAGATAATCTTGCTTGTCTATCTTATAGATTCTAAGGTTGGTTCTATTACCTTGGTTATTGCCAAAGTCTCCAATGTAAATAAAGTCAGCGTCCATACTAATGTCTTCCCAATCAATATTAGTTGCGTTTTGAATGACAACTTTTCTTGTTGGCGAGCCATCGGTTGTATCGATTTCGTACAAGGCTGGTTCGCCGCCAGAATCTGTATGGGTAATTAGTTTGCCATTTAGATATAGCAGTCCAGAAGTTTCTTGCAGGCTAGGCTCAATGCTTGTTTGCAAGCTTAGACTTTGTGCAGATAATTTATTAATCAACAAAAAAAGCGTAACGGTATAGAAAAGGAGACCTCTGATAAAATCGAAGTTAATACAATAATTGATTTTTTTTACTTTCTATTTTTTTATAAATAAGCTCATTTATTTTCCTAGGATAGCATCTAATTTGTCAACGGCATTGTTCCCTTTAAATAATAGTTTTCCTTTTTTGAAAATATAATCTCCACATAATTCTTTGCGTCTTGATTTTACTTTTTGACCGGTAATATCCTCTTGAAACCTTACATCTGTTTTATCAATTTTAGAGCCATAGTAATTGTTATTTACTATAAATACAGGCAGCTTAAAATTGGATTGTTTTATGATTTTATCCAGCTGCCTTAAATCATAGGTCTCGGATACCATATAAAGTTTGACTTCATGTTTTTCTGCGGTGGCTTCAAATGGTTTTATATACTGACATTTTTTTGCACTGCAGAACGGTCGCCAAGTATGAATCCAAACTAATTCATTGCTTGCCTTTATTTGTGATAAATGAGAAGAATCTATTTCGTAGTAATTATTATCATTTGAAAATTTGGTGAGTTGCTCAAAGGATTTAATTCGTTCTTTATCTTGAGCCGTTACATCTTTATAATCATTTTCTCCAATATCAAAAGATAAAACGATACAAGATGAAAAAAAAGAAATAAAAAAAAGGGAAGCAATAATTCGCATCCCTTAAAGTTATTTTGTTTGGTTTGAAGGTGTTTAAATAAAGCATCCTTTTTAGCATCTTTAAGAAAATTGTTTTAGTTACCACTAAATGGAGTTGCCAAAATCGCTCTAATCCAGATTAGTATAATTTATTTCGAAATCATTGATTATGAAAATATTAATACAATCAATTAAAATATTGGAAATCTTTCATTTTTCGAGAAATTAGTTTTGTGCTTAGAAACCGAAATCATAAGAATTTATTTCTTTAGATAAGGATTCTCAAAAAATATATATTATGGAAATAAATAAACTAAGAAGACAGGCAGTAAAATTAATTTTATTTTGTTCGATATTTTTATTTGGACAATGTTCTAAGGAGGATGCCACAAGTAGCCAAGCAATAACAACGCAAGAATCAATTCCTGCCGAACCCGAAGTTTGGGTATTCTTAATGGCTGGGCAGTCAAATATGGCTGGTCGTGATGAGGTTGAAAAAATCGACTCTAATGGTAACCAGAATATTTTATCAATTAATGAGGCTGGAGAAGTAATAACAGCTAAAGAGCCATTACATTTTTATGAACCTGATTTTGCGGGTTTAGATTGCGGCCTTTCTTTCGCTCAAACTATTATTGACAATGCGCCCGATGACACTAAAATTTTAATGATTCCAACTGCCGTTGGTGGGAGTCGTATCGACCAATGGATTGACGATGAAGAGCATCGAGGCGTAAAATTGTTGAGTAATTTTGAGAGCAAAGCAAAGCTAGCAAGAGAGCAAGGAATTATAAAAGGTATCCTCTGGCATCAGGGTGAGGGTAATGCAAACAGTGGTGAAATCGAGAATTACCAAAGCAAGTTAGCAACGCTTTTCACAAAATTTAGAAACATTGTTAACAATGAGGAGTTAACCATTATGATAGGGGAACTTGGCTCTTTTTCTACGAATCAAGCTGACTGGGATCGAATCAATAGCGAAATCAATAATTACGCAAATACTGATAACAATGCTCACGTAATTTCTACAGAAGATTTTAACGACTTAGGCGATGACCTTCATTTCAATTCCGCGGCACAGAGAAAGATGGGCGAACGATTTGCGCTAGAATTTTTAAGTCAATAAATCCGATATGTCGGTTAGGAATCCATTGTGGACTGTCTTGACTAAGAGAGTAAGGCATGCACCACACCCTAAATGTGGCCACTCTTAGGTTGTTTTCAACATAGAAATATCAAGAGAGACTATTCAATATTTATAACTAGTAGACTATTAGTTCCCAGTCTAAAGTTTAACACTTATTGCATTTCACACTTTTCATGTGATTCTGAATGAATTGTCGGGCTAAAAATTTACATTTTAGTAGTAAACAAAAAAAATCCAACTGTTAAGGTTGGATTTTTTACTATGCCTATTATTGTTACAAAACTTCTGCCATTTTCTTACCAATATCAGCTGGGCTATCCACTACATGGATTCCACATTCTGCCATAATTTTTTTCTTAGCTTCAGCTGTATCCTCAGCACCACCAATAATTGCACCTGCATGACCCATTCGGCGTCCTGGAGGAGCTGTTTCTCCCGCTATGAAACCAACCACTGGTTTACGCATATTATCTTTTAACCAACGTGCTGCGTCTGCTTCCATACTACCTCCAATTTCTCCAATCATTACGATTCCTTCTGTCTCCGGATCATTCATAAATAATTCAACCGCATCTTTTGTAGTAGTTCCGATAATGGGATCCCCTCCAATACCGATGGCAGTTGTAATTCCCAAACCTGCTTTCACCACCTGATCAGCTGCTTCGTAAGTAAGCGTTCCTGATTTTGAAACGATTCCAATAGTACCTTTCTTAAAAATAAAGCCTGGCATGATACCTACCTTCGCCACATCACTAGTAATAACTCCTGGGCAATTAGGACCGATTAAACGAACGCCTTTGCTATCAACATAATCTTTGGCTACCACCATATCTTTTACGGGAATACCTTCTGTGATACAAATAATAGTTTCAATGCCAGCATCAGCCGCTTCCATTACCGCATCAGCGGCAAAAGCTGGTGGTACAAAAATAATGCTCACATTGGCCTGAGTTTCTTTCACGGCCTGAGCAACCGTATTAAAAACTGGTTTCTCTAAGTGTGTCTGTCCCCCTTTGCCAGGTGTTACGCCACCCACTACATTGGTTCCATACTCTATCATCTGTCCTGCATGGAAAGTACCCTCAGTACCTGTAAATCCTTGCACAATTATTTTGCTATCTTTTGTTACTAAAACTGCCATAGGTGCGCGAAGATAAATCTCAATGTTCAACTATGTAAAATTTAAGATAGTAACTTAAATAAATCTTTTATAGAACATATTACATTATTTGGTATGCTTTTTGCCCCCTTACCTATAAGCAATTTAGTTAGAACACTATTTTTAGTGATTCTATATGACTTGCAGCTCCTAAAAAATTGACAATCAATTTATTAGGATGATTTATTTATACTAATAACATGAAAAAGTATCTACTAATAATTGTCTTAATGTGCTGCGGCACGTATTTTTCTTATGCACAAACAGTTATTAATTTAGCTGATCAATGCAATTGCGAGGTCAAAAAACCGGGCACTGTCGTAATGCCGGGTGACACGGCGAACTCAGGAAGTAATCAAGGAGACTTATTAGTAGACGCTAATGGAAGTATATTTTATTGGAACGGCAATAGCTGGCAACTACCAAATTTGGGGGGAACTGGCGTTGATAATGATCAAGACAGTACGAATGAACTACAAGTTCTAAGTATTTCTAATGACACTCTTTATTTGAGTAATGGAAATAGTGTTTATCTAGGTCCTATTTCAGGGGACAATGATCAGGATAGCAC
>Ga0114953_1000817_pt1 | contig 22388 bp, 18 predicted proteins | sample SidtaG_FD_87298 | JGI IMG/M metagenome (GOLD analysis project Ga0114953, IMG submission 87298) | Marine algal microbial communities from Sidmouth, United Kingdom - Sidmouth_Male2 metaG | ecosystem: Host-associated > Algae > Red algae > Unclassified | place: Sidmouth, United Kingdom | collected...
ATCGCAATCCGTGATCAGCCGCAGTCCCTCGCTTTCAAGGGAAGACCGCTCAAACCCGCAGCCCCATTCGAACATCCGAACTAGGCTGTGGAGAGAGCGCCTAGACCCGACCTATATCCACAAAAAGGGCCGCAGTCTCCTGCGGCCCTCGCGAAAACAGATTTGAAACCTAGCGCTGACGGCGAAGCACAATACCTGCGAGACCAAGACCAAGCAACATTGCTCGGCTAGGCTCTGGCACTGTCCTAACAACAGCGTTCAAGTTGAGGACGATCGAATTGCCTGTAACAATTGCCGTTCCCACACCTGAGGTGATTCCAAAGACATCAAGCTGAGTTCCATCAAACGAATCCAAAGAACTGAAATCCAGAGTCAAGGTGTCGGTGTAGGTGCCTACCGCCAATCCTGTAGCATCAAAGTTCAGCATCCAGTTGCTAAAGGCAAGTCCTTCGAGACTACCGAAGGCACCAGTTGTAATGTCTGTGCTGAACAACGATCCAGAACCAAAGGTGACATTGTCCAACTGCAGGTCGAGACCCATTACCCAGTTGTAGATATCAAAGAACTGGCTGGTCATCGCTGAACCTTGAAGGACTGAAAAATTCAGCGTGTCGGCGTCGACATCGCCAGTAGCCACCAGCGATGCATCACCAAGATCAACGATATCGATCGAGCTTTCGAAGAGATCTACATCGGCGTCAGAATCGTTAATAGTGATCGAAGTTGTGTAAGTTCCAACACCGAACGCTTGAGCAGCTCCGACAGCGAAACCGACCCCAACTGCAGCACTACCATTGCCAGGAAGCGTGCCACCCGCTCCAGAAACCGTAGCATCGGCACCATAGGTGAAGGTGTAGGTGTCACCGTTACCAGTCTGCTCGGTAAATTGCTCAGCCCGCTGAATGTTTGCACCAACGATATTGGTGCCATCTCCTTGGACGAATGTTCCTGTAACGAATGGGCCTGCATTGTCAAAGTCGATGTCGCCGACTGCTTGCTGCGCTTCTGGCTTACCAATTTGGTTGGCCGTGAAATCTGCTAGAGGGATCGTATCCGTTGCTCCGCCTAAAGCAGGGGTAATGTGGACAATGTCAGAAGTGGCTCCATCGCCTCCTGTCTCCATTCCAATTTGCCCACCAACACCACCATTCACAGCATTACTTTGGTAATCGTAGATGTTGCCGCTCGTGTCAGCCCAAATGAGGTGAATGTTTTGCCCTGATGCAAGCCCTGTGATTTGGTTGCCGGTAGATAGACCATTGTCATCAATCACGATACTTGCCCCTGTCTGCCAGAATGCGTTACCGCCGCTTCCGCTGATCGGCACATTGGCGCCAGTTGGGGCAGCTACACTCTCCAAAACACTAATCACTCTGCCCCCATCACCAGTAGCTTGGTCGATCGTGAGGCCTGATAGTGAAGCGTCGCCGGTTGTGTCGTAGCAGTAAAGGCCCGTGCTAGCATCTAAAGTGATGCCAGATGATGGGGTGACTAGGTCAGCAAGGCTCACGCCTCCGCCATCGGTGTCGACTACAAGGTAAGCGAATTCTGCGGTATCAAAGGACGGGTCTCCTCCCAATGATAAGTTGAACTGAAAGGAGTAGCCCCAAGAGACAGCGGGTAAAGTGAGACCTAATAGGGCGGGGAAGACAATTTTTTTCATGGGAATGAATTTCAACCGTTGGACAAGTGAAAACTAGTAGTTGGGAGTGTTGATGGTAACAGAAGAAAAACCGCCTGACGTCTGATACTTACGGATGACCAAACCCGTAGAGCTGCTTATGACGTCAGTGTTAGCGATGGGAAATCCAGTATCAATGCGAACCCAATTTGTCCCCACCATAATGTATTGGCGCGTGGCAACCTTATTGATTCCTGGAGTAGAATAGTCGAACACCAGCAATCTATCTTTGCGCTGGAAAGTTGCTGTACCGGACGAAACTTCGAAGTCATAAGTCCCGACACCACCGGAACCTCCAACAAAACCAAGATCTTGGATCTCGACGTCGACCGGCCGCTGGAAAGCAACAGCGTTGTCTTGCTGTTGAGTGCCGGTTTGGGTAGCAGCATTGACCGCCGCTGCGTCATAAGAAACTTCTCCAGAGATCACATACTGTGTCGAAGCAACACCACTAAGACTGGGCTTCTTGTGCCTGATAGTAAAAGGAACATCGGGACGGATCACATCCTCACCAGCTGCTGGGAAACCTGCTGATACCCGCTGCCAACCTGCACTGGTGATGATGTATTCCTCGGCAAAGACAAGGTTAATTCCAGTAGTGACAAAATCAGGCAAAAATAAACTAGACCGCTTAAGGAAAGTAGCTGTTCCTCCAGAGACGATAAACGTGGTCTGGGTAGCGGGGGGGAATAGTGTGTCGAGAGTCCAGAATGGAATCACCTTAAATGAGTCACCTGGTGCAGGCACAGGCATTCCTGAGGTATCGAGTACAATTCCAGATGCTGTATTCGATAGGACGTCATAGTATTGTCCATTTTGCGCTCCGCTAGTCATTCTGACGTAATGCGACAAAGCGCCACCACTCCGAAATTGGTTGATCGTCCACGTGACCGCAACTGAGGGAGAGATTGTCGTCCCAGCCACTGTGCCGACGCTACCGACAAATTCAGGGCACTGGTGCATTGACGCAGAAACCATTGAATCAGAACCCAATCCACCGGTCGTGCCCGTGCTACACGTTACCGTATCGAAACCCACCACATTCGAATAGACCGTCGTCTGAGCCGACGAAACCGCTGGAAATACGGCGATGGTACTGAGTGCCAAGAGTTTAAGGGAATGGAAGGATCTCATAGAGTGGGAGGGTCTGGAGGTCGTAAAAATCGCAAATTGACTTCACGAACTTATGCAGATTGACGGATTTCTTAGACCGCGTAAAGCGATTTCGCACCAAATTTGCAGAAATTTTTCGTATGAGCGACCTCTCTATGTGAAGGGGCCGTAAAATCACTTCAATGGTGCTAATACAATCAATTAGCAGATGCACGAAGGCAGAGCCAGACTGACGTAAGTTCGGATTGTGGGGTCGGTCGTGCCCTTAAGTCCCTTAGCTGTTCCGATCAACCATCGCCCCACAACTCAAGGGACTGAGACCTGTTGGCCTGCAAAGACAGCTTAACCTCACGGAGATTTCGCGATAGCGAAGGATTAGGAATCGGCTTAATATGTTAGGTGGGTCGAGCGACGGCTAGATATACCCTGTTGGGCATTGCGTTTGGCTGCTGTTTCCCAGTCTGCGCCACCTTGGTTGATGTTCTCGTTCAGGATTTACCCTTGGAACCCGCCTCGTTTGCCCTGGTGCAGCGTGAGAACTTCCTTCATTGGATCATCGACACGGCACCGATCTTTCTGGGTCTTCTGGCTCATGTTGCCGGTCGCTTTCTCGATCAAGCAACCGACCTCAACGCCACTTTAGAGAGCAGAGTCGCTGAACGGACGGCAGAATTGGAGGAATCCGCCGAGAGAAACCGGACTCTAGCGATCCAAGCCGAGGCAGCGAGCAAAACGAAGTCGGAATTCGTCGCGAACATGAGCCACGAGATCCGCACGCCGATGAATGCGATTCTCGGTATGACTGAGCTAGCACTACTCTCCAATCCGAATGATGAGCAACAGGGCTATTTGGAGATCGTCCAGAGTTCAGCGGACTCATTGATGATGGTAATCAACGATGTTCTCGACTTCTCGAAGATCGAGGCCGGTAAGCTAGTCCTCGAAACAGCGCCGCTCAGTCTACGCCTGACGGTCGCGAATTCGTGCCGCAGCCTGGGTCTGATCGCCCGTGAATCGGGATTGGAGCTAGTTGCCCATATCGATCCTAACATTTTAGACTCTCGGGTCGGCGATGCCGGGCGTCTTGGGCAAATTCTACTCAACTTGATCGGAAACGGGCTCAAGTTCACCTCTGATGGCGAAGTCGAAGTTCGCGTCCAATCCGATCCCGATGGTGATCCCGACCGATTGCTGCTCACCGTCAGGGATACTGGCATCGGCATTCCTGAAGATCGGCAGCAGGAAATTTTTCAAGGTTTCACTCAAGCGGATTCTTCATCGACACGGAGGTTCGGCGGAAGTGGGCTCGGTTTGACCATCACCCGGCGGCTTGTCGAACTAATGGATGGTGAAATCGGATTGACCAGTCAGGAGGGCGAGGGGACGAAATTTTGGTTCAATATTCGGCTGCCCGTGGCCGGCAGTGAATGGAAAATTGTCCCGATGGAGGCACCTCCTTCACTTAAGGGGATGTCAGTTCTGGTCATCGAAGACAATGACACATGTCGATGCTCCTACGCAGAACTGACCAGCGGTTGGGGAATGGATGTCAGCGTGGCGGAGACTTGGAGCGATGGTCTTCACCAGCTCTCTGAGAACCGTTCTTACGACCGAATCGTTGTCGCGGCTGACCATCCCGGAATCGATGGGCCCAGCCTCATCGCACAAATTCGCGAAAAGGCCGACCAAACAAAGATCGTTGTTCTTTTGCATCAGGGAGACAGAAAAGGCCAAGCAGCGTGCCGAGAACAAGGCATTCACCGGCATCTAACAAAACCGGTTTCTCAATGCGAACTCGCTGCGGTCTTGGCTGCCGAGTCACCCGAACCAGGGGAAAACGAGGTCGGCACGGAACGGGGTATCGACACCGGCTCTTCTCTATCCATCCTACTCGCAGAGGACAACGTCTTTAACCAAAAGCACGTCGTTAGCCTTCTTAGTAAGGACGGCCATCGGATCATCGTTGCTGAAGACGGGCAGCAGGCGGTGGATCTTCTGGTGGAAGCCGAGGAAAACGCCTTTGACCTGATCTTAATGGATGTGCAGATGCCCGGATTGGATGGCTTGTCTGCGACCCAGGCGATTCGGGACTCGGAGAAGCTTTCGGGCAGGAAGCGAATTCCGATCGTCGCTCTGACGGCTCATGCGATGGAAGGCGATCGACAGCGCTACCTCGACGCTGGAATGGACTCCGTTATCACGAAACCGATTCGAGCCGAGTTCTTGCTCGGAGAAGTTTCCCGATGGCGCACAAGTTCGGTCACCAAGGCGTCCGAAAACACATCGACCATTGATCCTGCGAGCGCTCAGGAAATCATTGATGCTCACCGCCCAGGCAGCTTAGACGTCTCCGCCGCTCTGGCAGCGGTTGACGGCCACATGGATATTTTAGTCGAATTGTGCGGAATATTCCGAAAAAATGCTCCGGAGTGCATGGCGGCTCTGCGCCACGCCTACGAAAACCAAATCGAAGAGACGATCGGTCGGGAAGCTCACAATCTCAAAGGAATGGTCGGATCGTTCGGCAACCAACGAGCGGTTGAAGCCGCCACGAAGTTACAGTCGATCGGAGTCAGCCGCGGAATTGATGAACGGGCAGGAATGCATGTCGATGTCCTAGAAACAGAGATCAAAGCTCTGACCGAAATGATGGCAGAAATTTTCGGAGATGCCGATTAGGGAAGGTCTAAAACCCTGACAGCGCGAATATTGTTCATAGGTAGAGAGATGGTCGGCTTCGCTGGACGACACCAAACAAGCGGTTCTTTCAGGCACTAGCTGGGCTGCTGTCTCGACAAGGAATCAGTGTCTAGCTTCCCAAACGACTCGGAGGTTGAAACCGACTCGGCTTGGTGTCCGGTTCCAAATGGGCCTGACTGCCATTCTTGCCATCCTCCTCGCCTACATCATCGGAGCGACTCCCTTTGGTTTCCTTGCTGGGAAAATCATCAAGGGTGTGGATGTCCGAGACCATGGAAGCGGAAACATCGGCGCCACTAACGTGTTCCGAGTGATCGGAAAACCAGCTGGCATCGCGGTGTTCGTTCTCGATTTCTTGAAGGGCTTCTTGCCGGTTTACCTGATTCACAATGCGGCCGAAATTGGATTCATGGCAGGGGTCGGAGAAGATTTCCCTCGATGGCTAGGCATCCTAGCAGCACTAGCCACGATTCTGGGGCACAACTTCACTTTCTGGCTCGGCTTCAAAGGCGGCAAAGGAATCGCGACCTCGGCTGGAGCCATCACCGCGCTGATGCCAGGGGCCGTTGGAATCGCTCTGGTGACTTGGATCATTCTGATGGTCGCGACCCGCTATGTCGCCGTGGCGTCGATCGGTTCAGCCATCGCCATTCCCATAGCCATCGCTGTGATGCAGTTGCGCTCTGGCGGAATTTACTGGCCAATGATGGCATTTGGAATCGCTGTTGCCTCCCTAGCAATTGTCCGACATCGATCGAATATCGGACGCCTAAGAGCTGGGACTGAGCACCGCATGGGAACCCCGAAAACGACGACTTAACATGACCGACGAAACCTTGTCTTCGCCCGAATCGGTCGCCATTCTCGGCAGCGGGAGTTGGGGAACTGCGCTGGCACTAGTCGCCGCCGAAACTTCGCCACAAGTCATTCTGTGGGGGCGTGATCCCGTAGCGATCGATGAGATCAAAACGACCCGCAGGAACCAGCGATATCTGCCAGATGTTGAGCTTCCAGATAATGTGATCCCGACGACCGACCTGGCTGCAGCAGCAAACTCCGGAATCATTCTCAGTGTCGTCCCCAGCCGCGCGACTCGCGGGATGATGCGCGCGCTCAAAGCGACCGGCGCTTTGTCCCCTGATAGCGTCATTGTTTCCTGCTCGAAAGGCATCGAACTCGATTCAGGGAAGACCATGTGCGAGATCATTTCCGAAGAACTTCCCAATCAGCCGAACGGGGTTCTTTCGGGGCCCAGCCACGCCGAAGAAGTCGGCCGCAAACTTGCTACGGCGATGGTTGTCGCGGCTACGGAACCGGCTCTAGCCGAGCGCCTGCAGACGGCTTTCTTAGCGCCTTGGGTGCGCCCCTATACGAGTACCGATGTCGTTGGATTGGAGTGGGGAGGTGCGGTAAAAAACGTCTTTGCGATCGCCGCAGGAATTGTCGATGGACTGGGATTGGGAGACAATGCGAAGGCCGCTCTTGTTACCCGTGGTCTGGCAGAGATGACCCGGCTCGGTGTCGCCCTAGGGGGGCAGCGTGAAACGTTTCAGGGCCTCAGCGGAGTCGGCGATCTGATTGCGACCTGTTACAGCATTCACTCCAGAAATTTCCGTGTTGGTCGAGAGCTAGGATCCGGTCGTGAGCTCGAAGAAATTATGGGCGACATGACGATGGTTGCCGAAGGCGTTCCGAACACCGAATCGATCTATAAATGGGCTCGGAAGGCGGGAGCACGGACGCCAGTGATCGATGAAGTCTATGGGATTCTCTATCAAGGAACCCCTCCACTCGATGCGCTCCGCTCCTTGCTCAGTCGAGACCCACGCCCCGAAGCCGACGACCGGATTCAAGATTGACGCGCCTCGCTGTTCGGGTTGCGCTAAGGTAGACGATGATCACGACTCGAAACCGCAACACCCGCCCCCTCTCCACGGCCATTGCAGCAAGCAGCCTGAGCATGGCCATCGCGCTCCTATCCGGTTGTGCGAACAACGAAGAATTCCGGCCCGCCCCCTACTCGCAGCCGGGAGTTTATGCGCCGTCCCCCACTTCGGCCCCGCTAGCTCAAGCCCCGACTGCAACCGCAGTGCAGCCGGCCGCCCACGGTGCCCGCCGAGCCTCCCCGCGCGATACCTTTGGAACAGGAGACCTCGTGACGCTGTATGTCTACGAGGGCGTTCGAAACTCTAAGAAAATCATCGGAGGCGACTACGCGGTAGATCCCGACGGAAACATTCGGCTCGGCCACCTAGGCCCCGTCGCGGTCGTCGGACTTACGCCGGCCGAGGTCTCACGGAAAATCAGCTCGGTCTGCACTAGATCCGATCGCGGACTCGGCGTCAATTTCACTACCCACTTCGCCAAGCTAGGTGGCGCTCCCGTGGTGGTTATTCAGAACGGCGTCAACATGCCGGGGATCCTCACTCTGGGTTCCGAAAAAATGACTCTCTCTCAAGCCGTAGCCTACGCAGGAGGGCTCAGCAATCCCAACCAATCCGCGATTTACATCGTGCGCGAGGGCCGAAAGCGCCTAGTGCTCGTCGGTTCCCAAAACTTCCGAAGAACCAAGCTTGAAGCTGGAGATATTATCCTGACCGAATAGGGAAATGGCCTCCAAAAAATCTCTACCAGCGACTCCACCCGCTCATGCGACTGGCCATCTCCGGATCTCCAGTCCGGTCGGCGAACTTGAGCTTTTCGCCACAGAAGCTGGGATCGCAGGGCTCTACTTTGATGGGCGCATCAACTTTGATGGGTGGTCTTGTCCTGATTCCGAATCGGACAAGCCGAACCGTATTCTAGCCAACGCTGCCAAGGCCTTAGACAAGTATTTTGGCGGTGCCACCGATACCCTGACCAATCTGCCAACCGACGCCGCAGGAACCGAATTCCAACGCTCAGTATGGCAGCAACTTTCTCAGATTCCGTTTGGCAAAACTCGGAGCTACGGCGAGATCGCGACCCTCTTGAAGAAGCCGGGAGCGATGCGCGCGGTCGGGCTGGCAAACGGATCGAACCCGATCTCAATCATCGTGCCCTGCCACCGCGTGATTGGCACTGACGGCTCTCTGACCGGGTTCGGCGGCGGGCTTAAAATCAAACGCCAGCTTCTTGAGCTCGAAGGATCTCTCTCCCCCACCCTACTCTAATATGTCCACATCAGCCCCCCAGTTCCCAACCGAAACCACGACAATCCGCTGCGGCACCGCCAGTGCGACCATTGCCCACCACGGCGCTCATTTGCTGTCATTTATTCCTGAAGGTGGCAGCACCGAAGACGACCTTTTGTGGGTCAGCGAGAAGGCTGAGTTCAGAGACGGTAAGGCGATCCGCGGCGGGATTCCGATCTGTTGGCCATGGTTCGCCGATCACCCGACCGATTCGTCCAAGCCGGCTCACGGGGTAGCCCGAACGCAGACTTGGGAACTCCTCCCGACGGCTTCAGAAAGCACCGCCAGCTTTCGACTGACCGACACCGACGCATCCCGCGAAATCTGGCCCCACGCTTTTGAGCTCATCCTCACCGCAACCGTTTCGGCAACCAGCCTAGAGATCGTCTTCAGAGCCAGCAATCCGGCTGACGCAACAGACCCCATTGTTTGCCAAGGCGCTCTCCACACCTACCTGGCAGTGTCCGATGTCACACAAACTCGGATCTCTGGGTTGGGCGATTCGATCTACATCGACAAGCTCGCTGAGGACACCTTGGAACCGCAGATCGGGGACATCACAATCGATCGAGAAGTTGATAGAATCTATCTCGACACCGTTGCGGATTGCCTTCTCCATGATCCTCAATTTAAGGATTCCGGCCGGAACATCCGGGTCGCGAAAGAGGGCTCAACTTCCACCGTTATCTGGAATCCATGGATCGACAAGGCCGCCCGAATGGGAGACTTCGGTGACGATGAGTATCCCGGAATGGTCTGTATCGAAACCACCAACTCGGGCCCGAAAGACATTGTCCAGATCGCACCAGGTCAGAGCCACGAGCTCATCGCCCGAATCTCTCTGGAGACGTCCTAAAACAATTTTTAAAGAAAGTAGAAACTCACGCCGATCGCTGGGGTTCGATCTCTAAGGAAGTCGCCGTCAACCGGCCAAAATCCAAATTCACAATCATGAAAAAGACGATCATTACCCTTCTAGCAGCTGCCCTCGCACCTCTTGCCGTCGCCGACGACAAAGGTGGAAAGTCGAAAGATGGAAAGAGGCCTGAGCCCGCAGAGCTGGCGCAGAAAATGCTCGATAAGCTCGACACCGACAAGAGCGACGACGTTTCGCTCACGGAGTTCAAAACTGGAATGGCCAAAAAGATGGAGGATGCAGATGCAGAGAAGCGCTTCACCACCATCGACACTGATTCCGATGGTGCAGCCACTCTCAAAGAAATGACCGCAGCCCTCGAAGCCCGCAAAGACAAGGGTGGAAAAGGTAAAGGCGGAAAAGGTAAGGGTGGCCCTGGCAAAGGTAAGGGTGGCCCTGGTAAGGGCGGAGATAAGGGAGAAGGCGCCGTATAGCCTCAACCGATTCCCAAGAAACGATTCTTAGGAAAGCCCCGGCCGTCTGCGGTTGGGGCTTTTTTGTGCCCACTGGGCGGAACGTCCCCGGCCTGCCGGAAGTGAGCCCCAGCGAAATGCCCTCGTGCGCCGGTGGCTGGAAGTCCCAAACCCTACCTACTTGAAGTGATCTAAGATCGCATTAACCAAGCCGGGGATCGAGTGCTCTTCGGCTTCGATATCGACATCGAATCCTTCTTCCCGAAGCATGTCTGATGTCACTGGCCCGATGCTAGCGAGCAGGCAATTTTCTGGCATCGGCAGTCCCAGATCGAGGAAACACTCGACGGTGGTGGCGCTGGTGAATGTGATGATGTCAGCACCCTCCTCTTTGAACCTCGCCTGACCACCAGTGACGTCTTCGACTTGCGGCACTGTACGATAGGCGATGGCGTGATCGAGAATCGCCATTTTTTCCTTCATGAAATCAGTGATCACATCGCGGGTCTCCTCCGCCCGTGCCCACAGGATCTGTAAATTTTCCAAGTCGATCCCCTTCTTGCCAAACGCCTCGATCAACCCCTCTGCGACGAAATCTTTCTCCGGCATCAAGTCGACGTCGACATGGAATTCAGCCAACTTCTTGGCAGTTCCAGGACCGACTACTGCGACGCGAACACCACCGATCGCACGGGCATCTTTGTAGAGTTTGTAGAACGCTTCGAAAAACGATTCGACCGCGTTCGGGCTGGTGAAAATGAGCCAGTCATACTTGTAGGCATCCATCACCAGACTGTAAAAATCCTCCAACTCTTTGGGTGGTTCGATGCGAATCGTCGGGATCTCAAACGCGTCCGCGCCGAGGTCTTGGAGCCGACGACTTAGAACGCCCGCTTGCTTCCGAGTGCGGGTGACGACGATCCGCTTGCCGAACAGAGGCCGCTGCTCGAACCAGTTGATTTCGTCGCGCAGGTTGACGACCTGCCCGAAAACCGCGACGGCCGGAGCCTTGAAGTTCACTCGTTCAGCCTCGGCTGCAATCGTCCCCAGAGTCGCCTGAATTGTCTCTTGGCGGCCTGTCGTTGCCCAACGCACCAGCGCGGCGGGCTCGTCTGGAGACATACCATTTTTCTCTAGGTCAGCGGTGATTGCGGCCATGCGAGAAACGCCCATGAGCATCACTTTGGTGCCGGGCGCCTTGGCGATCTGGGCGTAGTCGACAGTCGAGTTTTCCTTCGTCGGATCCTCGTGCCCGGTGAAAATTGTCAGCTGCGTGTTGCACGCACGATGAGTCACAGGAATCCCGGCATAGGCCGGACCGGCGATAGTTGAACTGATTCCCGGAACGAGCTCAAAAGCGACTCCGGCCTTACGCAATTCCTGAGCCTCCTCACCACCGCGACCAAAAATTAGCGGATCACCGCCTTTCATCCGAGCGACGATTTGGCCGGCGCTCGTGCGCTCAACGATCAGCGCATTAATTTCGTCCTGAGTCAGAGTGTGGTCACCCGCCTTCTTGCCGACGTAAATTTTCTCCGCGCCATCCTTGGCCCAGTCGAGCATCTGTGGATTGCACAAGTAGTCGTAGACCAATACATCGGCGATCTCGACGCACTCCTTCCCTTTAAGAGTCATCAGGCCGATGTCGCCGGGACCGGCTCCGATCAGGTAGCAGATTCCTTTGTTGGAGTCTTCGCTCATGGGTCTAAGTGGATGGGAAAAGTTGGTTATGAAGGGCCATTGCGCAGCCCTGCGGGTCGTTCCTGTCGCCCGTGATTTGCCCTTCGGCAACGGGATCCTGACTTTCTGGGTCATCGGGGAAGACGCGCGCACAGATGGTGATCGACTTCTTGTCAGAACCCAACGCTGTATGGAGCCCGACTGGAGTCTCGCAGCCCGCTCCCAGTGCAGCGAGAAACGCCCGCTCCAGAGCCACTCGATCACCGGTATCGGTGCAATGAATCGACTGAAGAAGCTCAGTCACACGACTTCCGGAACGCGAGTGAACTTCGATTCCTACAGCTCCCTGCGCAGCGGCAGGCAGGAAGACAACCGGGTCGAGAATCTCGTAGTGCAGCGTCTTGTCCGCGCCCAAAATCCCCAACCGCTCCAATCCCGCACGCGCCAACAATACCCCGTGCAACCCGTCCTCAGACTCAGCAGCCTTGCGAATCCGAGTCGGCACATTACCGCGAATTTCGACCGGAACGCAGTCGGGACGCAATTGCTGCAACTGACGGATCCGACGAACGCTCGAGGTGCCGATCCGAGCCCCTTCCGGTAAGCCAGCAATGCCACCCGGTGACTGGCTGACGAGCACATCCTCAATCGGAGCCCGAGGTAATACACAGACGATTGAGTATCCGTCGGCGAGTTCGGTGGGCACGTCTTTGAGAGAATGAACAGCCAGATCGACCCCGCCGTCAGCCAATGCTTCCTCAAGCTCTTTGGTAAAGATTCCCTTGTCGACAATCGCTTCTCCCTTAGCACCAAATTCGCTGAACCGAAGGTCCGTGCGCTTGTCGCCGATGGTCTTCACAACCACCCTCTCAAGAACCAAATTAGGGTGCGCTTCAGTGAGAGCTGCCTCGGTCATCCCGGCTTGCACCAAGGCGAGCGCGCTACCTCGAGTTCCGACTTTGAGAGACTGACTGGCCGGATCGCTGGTCATCGTTTGGGTTGCCATGAGAAATATTAACTGCCGTGCTGGTTGTGAAAACCCTCGGCTTCGTCACTGATCATCAGCTCGCAGATTTCTATCTGCTTCTCGCGTTTCTGACGGGCTTGAGAAGCGATGTTTTGGATGGTATCGATGTCGTAAACATAGACATTGTCCATCTCATGGATAGCCGGGTCGATATCGCGCGGAACGGCAATATCGATGAGAAACAGCGGCTTGCCCCGTCGCTCTTCGAAAACTCCTTCGATCTGCTCGGGCGTCACGACGTAGCCATCGGCCGAAGTCGACGAAATCAGGATATCAATGTGTTTGAGTTGGCGTGGCCAGTCGTCAAATGCCAGGGCTGAGCCATGCATACTCGACGCCAGCTGCTGTGCCTTTTCGACAGATCGGTTGGCGACAATAATGCCTTTCGCCCCGCGTGAAGCCATGCTCTGAGCGGTCACCCGACTCATCTCTCCGGCACCCAGAATCATGATTTGGGACTCCGACAATGATCCGAAGATCTTCTCTGCCAAATCCACTCCGACTGACCCAATCGACGTCGATCCTCGCTGAATTTCGGTTTGGCTGCGGACGCGCTTGCCGACTCGAAATGCTGTCTGGAATAGGCGATTGAGCAACCCAGTCGTCGTCCCACGCTCTTGAGCGTGGGCGTATGCCTTCTTCAACTGGCCAAAAATCTCAGTCTCGCCAAGCACCATGGAATCAAGTCCCGCTGCCACCCGGAACAAGTGTTTCGCGGCATCCAACCCGCCATGGCGATAGAGGGGCAAATCCGGATCGGCTTGATTCTGAGCACTTCCAGACCCACCAGAAAACCGGTCTTCTAAATAGCTGACGACCGTTTCTGATTCCGACTCAGCATAGATCTCGACACGGTTGCAGGTCGACAGCAAGACAGCCCCATCAATGGTCTCGATCGACACTAACTCATCGAGCGTTTCGTTGAGATGCGATTTCGGCACGGCGAGACGCTCACGCTGCTCGACCGCAGCGAGTTCGTGGTTGATGCCGACGCAAACAACTGGCTTGGCTGGAGACATGGAAGAACCGGATGGCATCGAAATTTCTGCGCTAACAACTAGCGCGCCCCCATAATGGTCAGAGTGAGCAAAGGCAGAAGAAACGCGAGCACGGACACCTTCGCGATCTGCTTGGGAGCCAGATGTGATCTCCCATGAACCAACAGAATTAGCCCGTAAACAATCCAAACACTCAACGTCAGAGAAATTTTCGTCCAGCCGGGAAACTCACGAATCGCGAACGCCGATGCGAGGCCCGCGCTCAGTAGCACGAACCCAACCAGCACTAGGCGTGATATGGCACTCGCCAAATAGCTGATCGGCGGAAGGTTATAGAAGAGCGCAGTCATGCTTTTGCTCTTCAGTAAGCTGTCTTGAACTAGAAACATCACCCCAGCGACGAGAGCCAGAGCAAAGGCTCCGTAGGAAACCAGCGATACGGAGGCGTGAAACTCGAGCCAAGCATCGGCCGGACGAGAAGCTACAGGAATCCCACCTCCCACACCACCACCGACCAAACCGAGCACAACGAACAATCCGACCACCGGTGCCGTGAACACCCCCAGCAGAGACAAGCGGTAGGTCGATCCAATCACGAAATAGATCAAGACGGTGCTCCAACTCAGAAAGATCATGATCTCGGGAAGAGTCGTAATTGGGCAGCGCCCTCGGACATTGCCCTGATATTGGAGATAGACCGTCTCCAACAAAAACCCGACACCCATCAATGTCATCGTGATCGCCCGGTGATGAGAGCTTCCCCGCCGCACCTCGATCACCGCAGTCACGAAAGCCACAGCGAAGCAGCTGATCGCACCGAGCAGGCTAAACAATGCCAGATTGTTCGAGATTTCCATTTTTCAGTTTTGCCACATGTTCGCAGTTAATGGTGCGTTCGTCAGGCGGTGGTGTAGGATAGCCCAGATTCAACGCAAGGACATCCCACCACCATACTTCGAAGAACATTTCTCCATCATGAGCAAAGAATCCATCGCCAAACTAGACGCCGCTATTCGTGACGTTCCCGACTTTCCAAAGCCCGGCATCTTGTTCAAGGACATAACGCCCGTCCTCGCAGATCCCGATCTTCTTCCACTAACTGCTGACTTGCTCGCAGAAACGTCTGGAGGTGCAAAAATCGATCAGGTCGTCGGCATTGATGCTCGAGGCTTCATTTTTGCCGCCATGGTCGCCGAACGGCTCAACGCCGGTTTTGTTCCGGTTCGGAAGAAAGGTAAGCTCCCGTTCGAAACCGTCGGTAAAGCATATGCCCTCGAATATGGCGAAGCCGAAGTCGAAATCCATGTCGACGCCGTGAAGCCTGGTGAGAATATTTTACTGGTCGACGACCTTCTTGCCACCGGCGGCACGGCAGCTGCTGCGCGAGACTTGATCGAAGGGATCGGAGGCAACATTGTTGCCATCTCATTCCTCATCGAGTTGTCCTTCCTCGGTGGACGGGAGGTGCTTGGCGACAGCACTCCAATCCATTCGATCTTGAGCTACTAGAGCTCAGACCACATCAACTACGTCGCATCACCAGATGGCCAAGCGCTCGAGACACCTCCAGAAAGTCATCGCTCACGCCGAGGAGCGGTTACAGCGCGAACGTCCGAAGAAACGCGATCGAAAGGAACTCTTAGAGCTTTACAAGCGCTTCCTTAAAATCGAGCGGCACAGGCTGAAACTCCGCCACGGTGCCGGAGTCGATGGAAGAGAAATCGCAGCACGAAGGTCTGGTCTGCTTGATATCGTCCTCTCGAATTTATTTGAGGAATCGCTCAAAGACCTCGCAGGCCCTGACTCCGAAGACTCAGATTCAGCACGGCTGGCGCTGGTCGCCGTAGGTGGTTACGGCCGAGGTCTGCTCAACCCAGGCAGTGATATCGATCTGCTGTTTCTGACCAAGGCGTCGACCAAAACGCTACGCCCAGAAACTTCGGAGCTGATTGAACAGATCCTCTACATGCTCTGGGATGTCGGCTTCAAAGTAGGACACTCTGTGCGCTCGATTAAAGAGTCGATGGAAGAGTCAAAACGAGACTTCCAGAACTTCTCAGCAATGATCGAAGCCAGACTAATCGTCGGCAACAGCGAGCTTTTCGAAGCGTTTCTTAAGGCGTTCCAAACGAAGTGCATCACCACGATGAAGGACGCCTATCTCGATGACCGCCTCGCGGATCGAGACGCTCGGCACGAAAAGCACCAGACGGTTTACCTTCAGGAACCGCAAGTAAAAGAAGGGCTCGGCAGCCTACGTGAATACCACAACATTTCTTGGATCACTTTCGTCCACTTCGGCACCACCGATATCGCGGAATTGGTCGAGAAAGGACTACTCAGCGAAAGTGGCTTTAAAGAAATGGAGAAAGCCTACGACTTCCTCCTAACTGTTCGAAACCACCTCCACTATGCCGAAAAGCATCCGACCGACATTTTAACCCTCCGACTGCAGGGAGTTGTCGCCACGGAAATGGAATATCCTGAGCGCACAATTCTTCGCCGATGCGAGAGTTTCATGCGCGACTACTACCAGCACACCTCAAACATGTTGATGCGGTGCAATGAGGTGTTTGACCGATTAGAACTCAGGGACAAGGCCCGCGGCCGGGGCCTGGGGCGGATCGGAGCCTTCGCTCGGTCATTGCGATCCAATGATGAATTCGATGAATTCTTCATTCAGGACGAGCGCCTTTATCCTAAAAACCCTCACCTGTTTGACGAAGACCCCAGTCGCATGATGCGATTGTTTCAACACACTCAACTGCGCGGCCTTCAAATGAGTGCCGAACTGGTTGATCTTGTCCAAGCCAATTACCACCTGATCAATCGCTCATTTCGCTACAGCCGCAGTAATCGCGAAACCTTCGACGCCATCCTGTCCCGCAAAGGCTCCGTCGCTTGGAGCCTGCGCCAAATGCATCGGATCGGCTTCCTCGGAAAATATCTCCCAGAGTTCGGGTCTCTGACCTGCCTCGTCCAACATGAGTTTTTTCACCGCTACACAGCCGACGAACACACTCTAAAAACGATCGAAGCTCTCGACGACCTCGTAGTCAATGACAACCCTCGACTGCAGATCTATAAAGACATCTTTCACCACCTCGAAGACCCGTTTGTCATCTACATGACACTCATCATGCATGACACTGGCCGGGCTGCGAACATGCGTCACCACGAGGACGCGAGCACCTTGCTAGCATCCAAGGTTTGCAACCGGCTTAAGATCAGCATGCCTAGGCGGAAGATTATTCTCTTCCTAGTTGATCACCACCTAACTCTCTACCGAACAGCCACAACAAAAAACACTGATGACCCCGAAATCATCGCTGAGTTTGGTGACATCATCGGATCGAAGAGTTATTTAGACACACTCCTTCTTCTTACCTACGTCGACTCAGTTGGCACCAACGAAGAAGGCTGGACGGGCTGGAAAGAATCACTGATCGTTCAGCTCTATCACAACACTCGCTCCTACCTTAAAGACCGGGAAAATTTCCAGTCGAATACTCTCAAGGCGAAGGAAGAACTTCGGGAGCGGGTCGAAAAGAAACTCGGCGAATCCTACTCCACAGAGATTCAAGCTCACTTCGACGGCATGCCGCCACGCTACTTTAACTTCCGGTCGTCGGATGTTGTTGCCGCCCACGTCAAGCTGTTCCGAAAATTCTTCAAAAGTCTCCACAATGATCAAGGAAAAGCATTTCCGCTGATGCCGGTCTTGTCCTGGGAGCCTAAACCTGAGAGCGGATGGACAGTGCTCCGAATTACCACTTGGAATCAGAGTTTCCTTCTAGCGCGCCTGTCAGGTTCTCTCGCAGCCAATGGCATCAATATCCTAAGTGCCGACTTCTTCCGACGCTCAGACGATTTGGTTCTCGACCTCTTCCGGCTCTGCAACACCGACTACTCTTTAGTCGAGAGCAAAGCGAAGTTTAGTGCAGTTGAGGAAACTCTGCGGAGTTCCCTAACCGAACCTAAATTTTCGTTTCAACCTTTGATTAAGAAAGCACTCGATGCAGAACGAACGGACGGCAGTGAATTGATTGAAGTCCCGACTCGCGTCGTAGTTCGCAATGATCCTAACGGACGGCACACGCTAGTTGAAATTCAGGCTCGCGATCGAATCGGCTTGCTGCACGACGTCTCATCAGCCATCGCTGGACTCGGCAACGAAGTTTGCCACGCTCGAATCAATACCGAAAAAGGCGCCGCAGTCGACACCATCTACATCTGGGACGAAACTGGAAACCCCCTCAGCGACGAAAAGCGGATGAAGGAGTTGGAGGAGACGCTTGATACCCTCGTGCGATAGCCTTCGCGGCTTTATAGAAACCCCATGAGAATATCGAAGAAAGCCGAGTATGCCATGCGGGCAGTGGTTTCGATCGCTAAGTCTCCCAGCGACAAACCTCTCCCGCTCGCCGAACTCTGCGATTCTGAAAAGATCCCACTTCGCTTTCTCGAACAGATCGTCCTGATTCTCCGCCGCGGAGGAATTCTGAAAAGTCGGCGTGGCGCTAGCGGTGGTTATCTCCTAGACAAACCGTCTTCCAAAATTTCTCTCTCCGAAATTCTTGAGCTTATCGACGGCCCGCTCGAGCTCCTCGAATCGGGCTCAGCAACCGCACCAAAAGCTAATTCCGGACTTTGCTTATTCTTCTCCGAAGTGGAAAGCGAACTATCTAAAAAGCTTCAGTCGACCAGTATCGAAGATATCATCGCCAAAGATGCTCAAATCGGCGAGGCGCTGGCTTTCGATATTTAGGCCTGAGTAAAGGTCGAGAAAGATGCCAACATCCCGGCCGTTCCATCCCCATGGAACGCCGCACCTTTCTAAAAAAAACGCAGCCTCCGCAGCCACTGCAACAGCTCTTTCTGGCAATACCGCCTCAGCGACACCGGATTCCAAACCGAACCTGATCGTTGTTCACTGCGACGAACTAAACTTCCGCACGCTAGGCTACTCGATCTCAAGAACGACCCAGACGAACTCATCAACTATCTTGACGAACATCCAGAGATCGCTAAACAACTCGCAGAGTCTCTCAAGGCCTACGGCAACCAAACCAGCGACCCCTATTTAAAGAACCCACAGACCCGCCAGTCTCTAGACCAAATCCTCGTCTAACTCAGATCAATTCACTGCACTCATTCGCACTCTCAAGGTTAAGCCTTGTCATCGGCACCATTTTTGATCACGGTGTCAGCGCTATGAGTAAACTAGATGATGCCATTGACTCGGCACAAAAACAGATGAAGAAGCAGGCCATCCCCTGCAATCAAGACCTCCTCCGTGCGATTGCGAAGAGCATCGGACCATCCCTCTACAACCGCGACAGCAAGCTCATCGCCGCCCGCGACCCGAAGGAAATCGATACCATCAAAAAGAACTTCATCGCCAAGAAGCTCGGCGAGAAGGACGAAAAGAAACAAGACGCAGCCATCGCCCACGCCATCGATAAGATCGGCCCATCCAACCGCGCTAAGCTTCGCTCCGTTTTCTACTACTTGATCGTTAAGAAGCTAAAGAAAGAGTCGCTCTACAGTTAGCGACCTTCACACCCCCAACACCTTCGAAAAGGCTGATCCGGAAACGGGTCAGCCTTTTTGTTGTCATCCTCGATCGATACGAACAAGACGGCCACTTCCAGCTTCCCCCAAATTCTCCTTCCATCCGCACGTTTCCCGCCTACGTTCTCCACGAATTTTTCTGTTTTAAAAACACCATGGCAATCGACGCAGTTCGCAACTTCACCACCGGCACCGGAGCCGAAGGGAAACTCCATTCTCTCGCAGCGCTCGAGGAGGCTGGAATCGCCCAGAATCTCTCGAACCTACCAGTCTCGATCCGCATTGTGCTCGAGTCGGTATTGAGAAACTGCGACGGCTTGAAGGTGACCGAGGACGATGTCAAAAACCTCGCGAATTGGGATGCCAAAGCTCCGGGCGAATACGAAATTCCTTTCACGGTTGCCCGGATCGTTCTCCAAGACTTCACAGGAGTCCCACTCCTCGTCGACGTCGCCGCCATGCGCGACGCTGCAGTCAAAGCCGGCGCTGATCCGAAAGCCGTCGAGCCGCTCGTGCCCGTCGACCTTGTTGTTGATCACTCCGTTCAAGTCGACTTCGCTGGCTCGCAAGCCGCGCTCGACCGCAACATGGCAATCGAGTTCATCCGCAACCGCGAGCGCTACGAGTTCTGCAAGTGGGGCCAGCAAGCCTTCGATACCTTTTCCGTCGTGCCTCCCGGCATCGGCATCGTCCACCAAGTGAACCTCGAATACCTCGCGAAGGGTGTTCTTTCCAAGGACGAAACCTACTACCCCGACACTCTGGTCGGCACCGATTCGCATACCACCATGATTAACGGCCTCGGCGTCGTTGGTTGGGGCGTGGGCGGCATCGAAGCCGAAGCTGGAATGCTCGGCCAGCCGGTCACCTTCCTCGTTCCTGAAGTCGTCGGCGTCTACCTGCACGGCGATCTTGCCGAAGGCGTCACCGCGACCGACCTGACTCTGCGCGTCACCGAAATCCTCCGCGAGCACGGCGTGGTCGGAAAGTTCGTCGAGTTCTACGGCCCTGGCGCTGTCGCATTGAGCCTGCCAGACCGCGCGACGATCGCCAACATGGCTCCCGAATACGGAGCGACCATGGGCTTCTTCCCAGTCGACGACGAGACCATCAACTACCTGCGCGGCACCGGCCGTTCGGAAGAGCAGTGCACCACGGTCGAAAATTACTACAAGGCGCAAGGCCTGTTCGGCATCCCGACCGAAAAAGGCGCGATCACCTTCACCGATGAGCTTGAACTCGACCTCGCCACGGTCGTTCCCGCTGTCTCCGGACCCAAACGTCCTCAAGACCGCATCGACGTCCCAGCCCTCGGCGATAAGTTCAACGACCTGTTCACCGCCACTGTCGCCGACGGTGGATTCGGCTACGATGAAGGCGCTCGCAACACCCGCGTGCCCTTCAATCTCGAGTCCCCAGCCGGTGAGTTCGACAATCCGCTGATCGAAGGCGAAACCATCACCGCGACCGATACCGACACAGAAATCGGCCACGGCTCGATCCTGATCGCCGCGATCACCTCGTGCACGAACACCAGCAACCCCAGCGTCATGCTCGCCGCTGGCTTGGTCGCGAAAAAGGCCAACGCGCTCGGCCTGACGGTCGCTCCTTACATCAAGTCGTCCCTCGGACCGGGTTCGCGCGTCGTCACCGACTACCTCGAAGCCACCAACCTTCAGAAGGAACTCGACACCCTCGGCTTCGACACCGTCGGTTATGGCTGCACGACCTGCATCGGAAATGCTGGTCCGCTTCACCCGAAAATCGACGCCGCCATTAAGGAAGGTGATCTTGTCTGTGCTTCCGTGCTTTCCGGTAACCGCAACTTTGAAGCCCGAATCCACGGAGCGATCAAAGCGAACTTCCTCATGTCACCACCCCTCGTCGTCGCCTACGCCATCGCTGGCCGTGTCGACATCAACCTGACGACCGAACCCATCGGCAACGATCAAGACGGCAACCCAGTGTTCCTAAAGGACGTCTGGCCCGATCAGTCCGAAGTCAACGAACTCATCGGCGCTGCGCTCAAGCCCGAGGTCTACGAAAAGCTCTACGGCGACGTCGACAATGCCAACCCGAAGTGGGGCGAAATCGCCGGTAAGACTGGTGCTGTCTACGAATGGGACGACAACTCGACCTACGTTCAGCTTCCTCCCTTCTTCGAAGGCTACGACGGCAGCATGGGCGACCTTAAGGACATTACCGACGCCCGCCCCCTCGGCATTTTCGGCGACTCCGTCACCACCGATCATATCTCCCCGGCTGGAGCGATCAAAGAGGACTCGCCTGCTGGTCACTACCTCCTCGCCAACGGCGTCGAAAAAGCCAGCTTCAACTCCTTCGGTTCCCGCCGTGGAAATGACCGCGTCATGACCCGTGGCACCTTCGGAAACGTCCGGATTAAGAACCTCATGGTTCCCGACACCGAAGGCGGCTACACCACCTACTTCGGCGGCAAGGAAGTCACCGAACTCGCCAATCCCAAGTCGACCGATGACGGCATCCCGACCCACATCTACGACGCCTGCATGGCCTACAAAGAAGAGGGCCGAAACCTCATCGTCATCGGCGGCGCCGACTATGGCATGGGATCCAGCCGAGACTGGGCAGCCAAAGGCACTCGCCTTCTTGGAGTCCAAGCCGTCATCACCAAGAGCTTCGAGCGCATTCACCGCTCCAACCTCATCGGCATGGGCGTCCTCCCGCTCAACTTCAAAGTCGAATCCGACTACGAAGCTGCCAGCTTCTACCACGACGCCACCTTCAGCATCACCGGCCTGTCCAACGATACCCAACCCCGCGACGAAGTCACCCTCACCGTCCACAAAGCCGACGGCACCGAAGCAACCTTCCCGCTCATCGTGCGCCTGGATACACCGGTCGAAATCGACTACTACCGCGCTGGAGGGATTCTGCCGTATGTCCTGACCCAGATCCTGGACGAGGCGAAGAGCTAGAGGGAGGGCAGGCGAGGGTTTTCGTGCCCTCAGGACAATATCCTTAGCAGTGAGGCTAAGAATGGATTTCAAAGCCCTCGCCACCCATCTCCAAGAGCTCGATCTCAGCCTTCAAGACCGAGCCTCCAGCGCGGTCAATGTTTCGCTGAACGCGAG
>Ga0114953_1000824_pt1 | contig 22304 bp, 22 predicted proteins | sample SidtaG_FD_87298 | JGI IMG/M metagenome (GOLD analysis project Ga0114953, IMG submission 87298) | Marine algal microbial communities from Sidmouth, United Kingdom - Sidmouth_Male2 metaG | ecosystem: Host-associated > Algae > Red algae > Unclassified | place: Sidmouth, United Kingdom | collected...
CTCGCGATCCTGCCGAAGACCGGCAGCCGCAAGTCGCGCCGTCAGTTCGAGCGGGGTGCGGACGAGGAGACGTCCCTGCGGCGCATACGGGCCATTCCGCACAATTCCATTCTCCAGCAGATGGGTCTGCTGGCGAACATCCTGGGCGGGGTCGGTGGTGCGGTCGCGGTCGAACCCGAAGGCTACGCAAGACTTGCGCGTCAATCGGATCGCTTTGCCCGGATCATGCGACTGGTCGCAACGGCCAACAGCCGCTCGGAAATGAAGACGCTGATCGCCTACATGAAGCTCTACGACGGCAGCTTCTGGGCCACGCGGCCGATCTCGGGTGAAGAACGTGCGCTGGAGGCGCCGTGCGCGGTGCTTGCTGATGCCTTGTCGGAGGATCATCGCTACTTCACCGCCTTGCAGCTGGCCGCGCGCCTGCGCTCGGACTCGATCTCGCTGACCCGCATCCTCGGGCAGATGGATCTGCCGCCCCCCAGCCACACGCCGGTAAGCCTCGATCTGCTGCATGCCGTGCGCCTTGCCGCGATCCAGCACTGCTTCCTGATCGCTGCGCGCCTGCCGACCTTCACACCCCAGGGCGGGTTCAATCGAGAGGACGTGATGTCGCTGATCTTCGCGCTTGACGTGCCGCAAGCCTGCGAGACGCTGCGCGAGACCTTTCCGACCGATCCACACGAAGAGGCGCGCATCACGCTGGACGAGCCAGCCGACTACCCGGCCGAGGGCGACGCGCGGTACCAGGGGATAGAGCGAGACTTCGTCAGGCCCCTCGAAGAATCGTACGAATTGATTTTGCGCTTGTCAGTCGGCGTCGCGAATCACTTCGCAGCCGTGGGCTGAGCGGTGAGCGTCGTCAGTTCGCTCATCACATCGACCAGGCTCCTGATCTCGACGCCGTGTCGCACCTTGTAGCAGTCCTCTCCCGCATAGACGATGATCCGCCGCCCGGCTTCGATGTCGCGACAGCCTTCGTGAAATCCGCGGCTGGGCACGGGCCCACTGGCATGCTTTATCTCGATCGCCCAGCGTTCGGAAGGGAATTCGAGCACGAGGTCGATCTCCGCACCGCCGCCGGTGCCGTACCAGAATGGCTGCACGCCTGCAGGCGCTACGGCGAGCAGGTTCTCGATGACGAATCCCTCGAAGCTGTCGCCGAGCTTGGGATGACCGAGCAGTGCCTCGCGTGTCAGAATGTCGAGAAGAGCGTGTATCAGGCCTGTATCGCGAACGTACAACTCAGTGACTTGACAAGACGCTTGCCGACATTGCCGTGCCATGGCGCAAGTCGGCGAACCAACAGCAGGTCGACGAGCAGATCGAGATAGCGGGTGACGGTGGTGGCATCGATCCCGAGGCTTCGCGACAGACTCGCGGCATTGAGACGGGTAGCGGAGAGGTGCGCGAGCATCGTCCAGAAGCGTCGCAAGGTCTCCGCAGGAACGCGCGGGCCGAGATCGGGTATGTCCCGTTGCAGATAGGTTGTGATGAAATCGCGACGCCAGTCGAGACTCGCAGTATCGTCAGCGGCGAGCAGTGAGTCCGGGAAGCCGCCTCGCGTCCATAGCGTCCGCAAGTGCTCGGCTGTACTCTTGCCTGTGCTTTCGGAAAGTTCGAGCAGATCGACGCCCTGAAGCTCGAGGTAGGCGATGCGGCCGGCGAGTGTCTCACCGGACTGTCGAAGTAGCTCGAGGCTAGCCGAGCCGAGCACGACGAAATGAGCGACACGTCGCCCGGCACGCCTGTGCCCGTCGATCGTCCCGCAGAGCGTATCGAACAGCGCCGGCACTCGATGCACTTCGTCGAGCACGATCAAGCCGTCTGCATGCTCGACGAAGTACTGCTCAGGCTCGTCCAGCCTTGCTCGAACCGACGGCGACTGCAGGTCGAGATAAGTCACCTTGCAATTCTGGCATTTAGTACCCGATTTGCATGTTTAGTATGTTTCTTCTGTCAATCAGAAGGTGTTGTTCATCGTCAAGCTGATGGGTCCTGCTCGGACAACGGCGTCTCGATGAATGTCGATCAGACCGTCCGTCACGCCTCCGTCGATAACGAGATGAATTCACATCTCGGACCCGGAGTGTTGATCAGGCGCTTGTCGAGCGTCGCAAGCGGCGCATCCAATGCCTCAGCCAGCGCCACATGCCAGGCGTCGTAGCTGCTCAGATTGGATCGTAGTGCCCACACGCGTTCGGACAACGGCTCGAAAGGGTAGAGATCCAGGGCCAAAGTCATCAGATCTCGATGGGCTGCCGAGGCCTCGAGATCGGAGAGTCTTCCTGAAGTCGTCAGGCGCCTGAGGACGTTGGTGGACTCAACCAGAATCAGCTGTGGTGCGGCCGGCGGTGTCCGGATCAGCAGGCTCTCCGCCCATTGGCCTTCAGGACCGTTGTCTAGCAGCGCGGCGATGCATGTGGAGGCATCGATGACGACGATCATCGGCGATCCTTGTCGCGCTGCCCCACGATTTCGTCGCTGGAAATCCGTGCTCCCGAAAGAGCCTTGCGTTGTCGAACGGTGGCCATCCATTGGTCTGGCGACGGCTTCGATGCCAGCGACTCAAGCGAACTGCGCAGGTATTCCTGCATGGAACGCCCCTGCCGCGCGGCACGTGAAGCCAGTTCGTCCCGAACGGATTCAGGAACGTCGCGTATCGTTATTTGCACACCCACGCAGGCATAACGACTGCAATGAAGGCAAATTGCAAGCATTCGGAAAGAGTGCTGTGATTCAGTGCAGATCGCATCGCTGCCTCTCTGCCACGGCTACTCCACGACTACCACCAGCGAGCAGTTTGCGGGCGTGGCTCGCGAAGCACGAGTGGATCGAGATGCCGGAACGCCTGCACCAGCCCTTCATGCTGACTCATCGTCGGGTCTTCGTGTTCGATAGAGAGGACGCCTGCGTAGTCGGCCATCTGCAGTTCGCTGATGAGGCGTCGCCAGTCCAGGTCACCCCATCCGCACACGCGGAATCGGAAGCCTCGATTGCGCCGTTGCCAGGGCCCTTCAGCATGCAGACCGGAGCGGGCGACATTGTGCTCGACTCGTTCGGCGTCCTTGGCATGCACATTCCAGATTCGGTGACCGAGCTCGCTGATGAAATTCACCGGCTCCATGCCGGCAAGCACGAGATTGCCCGGGTCGAAGTTGAAGCCGAAGGCCGCGTGATCGTCAACCAGCTTGAGCGCGAGCAAGGCCGTTTCGAGATTGAAGGCAAACTGCTTGGGGTGACACTCGTGCGCGAACCGTACACCGACATCGGAAAACCTGTCGAGTACAGGTCGCCGGTCTTTGCCATCTGCTCGCTTGCCCATGCGGACTGCGCGGCGGCCGGTCCTGCAAAGACGTCTTGGAGATCGGCAGCGGGACCCAACAGCAGTTGGCCTTCCTGATGGTTCGACAGGGACGAGATCTCGAGGTCGGCTTCGCCTGCCTTGTCCCGAAGCCTGCGCCAGTCTCCGGTGAGCGCTTTGTCCAGGTCGACGGACGGACTGCTCGCATCGACGGGCAACTCGATGGCCTCGGCGCCGAGCCTTGCCGCCGTGGCGATCGCGTCGGCGTAGCTCAGGTTGTAGAGCGCTTGCGAACACACACCGATTTTCATGTATCGACCTCGGGTTCGCTCCTATCTGGCGCCCCCATGTTGCCGCCGGCAACGATCTGTTTGACTGCGTATTCGACCTCGCGCGATCGCATCTCGAGGGGTAACCCTTCGAGCGCCTTTCGCAACAGTGTCGTGTCGCGCTCCATGGCCGCCCGATAGGCGAGATCGTCGGACGTCGCGACGGCGAGGAGGAAGTCCGTCACCTTGCCAGGCAATCGAGGGAAGGGGTCGGCGGAAGCGCCGGTGTCACACCAGCTGGCCCGGGTCTCGACGACAGTTTCCGCAGGAAAGGGGGTTTCGGAAAAAGTGCTCATGCTTGCATTTGCGAACGCGCGATGCGTCGAATAGCCGAGCAGCGCCGATGTGATCGGTACGAGAGCGTGATCGAACCAGGGGGTCTTGCGTCGAGCGAGCGTCGGGGCGCCGTTCGACGGATACTCGCGCATTTCCTGCTCGGCCTCGGCGACGAGTTCGCCAAGTGCTTGCGCTCGACCCGGCACGAACGCCTGGCCCAGTCGCGTCGCCGCAGCGGGATCGAACAGTCGATAATGGTAATGAAGCGGTAGCGCGCCGAAACGTTCGACGGTCGTCCTGTCGCCATTACCCGCGCTGACGGCGTGCTCTATCGCTGCCCACTCGACATCGTTGGCGGGACAGAACCAACCAAGATGGTTGAGCCCACCGTAGGTCATCGTCTTGGCCAAGGGTCCCAGCGCGCGTCGGCTGGTGTACGGCAACTCGCACACCCCCCATGTGCTCATTCCCTGTTCAGTGAGACAGCGAGTGGTCGTCGCCAGTGGGGCTGTCAGGTTCAACACGGTGGCCGAGGGCGCGCGGGCCGCGATATCGGCTCGGAGTGTCTCCATGAAGGGCAAGGTTCGCCATGTGTTCGAGATCCCACCGAGGCCAATGCCCTCGTCACCGATCTGGTCGATCTTTGCAGGAAAGGACTCGTCATGACAGCGAGCTGCAAGCCCGCCAACCCTGACCATTCCCATGACTACATCGGCACCGTCGAGCCCCGCAGCGCGATCGGTGGTAGTGAGGATTTCCCAATCGGGCCGACGTCCGGCGAGTACGGCGACGCAGCTTGTGCCGATGGCATCGAGTCGCCGCAGATCTCGGGCGACGATACGAATGCCGAGCTCGCGATCGTCGATCTGATCGGCCAGTAGTTTGACAAAAGGGCACCGTGCCCTGGCGGTACAAGCTCTTCAGGTTGTGGATCAACCGTGGATCGGCATGGGCTTCGGTATCGAACTCGAGCATCGAGCCGAACTTCAGATGGAACTTGGTGAACGCCGCGCCCAGCACGACGGTCATCGAATGCCGAACCGAGCCCTTGCGGCGTGAATCCGGCACGGCGGAGAAACTCTCGCGCAGGGTGTTGATCAAGCCAGGAGCGGACAGATTGGTGCGCAAACGCGCAGCGGGTGTTGCCATGGACGTACGAGTGTGACGAAGAGAGACCCATGAAAGAAGCTTACGAGGAGCTTTGCGCCAGTGCGAACGAAAACCCCTATTCCATAACGCATCGCTCGTTCGCCGGAAAGTGCTGCTTCGACCTTCCGTCCAGTCTTGGTGGCTGTAGATGCGATCAATTTTATTATAACTTTATAGCTGGTCAGTGGCTTCCCCGCCAGTTGATGGAGATGAAGGAGAACAGTCGGTGCTCAATCTTGTTCCACTTGCTGGTGCCCGGTGGAAAATGGCTAACCGATATCTCGATTCAACGGGCGTCAGCGAATTCGAATCTCAATTGGTCAAGTTATTTTGCTACAGGCCCTAAGAGCCGTGTGCGGTAATTGCGCATGCACGGGCAGTACGGGGCCCCGCGAGGGGTATCCCTAGCGTGTCTATCTGCTAGGGCTTGAGCTGCTCGTAGTCCAGCATCAGGTACTTGGCGGGCCTTCCCTTTCGGGCGTTGCCTTCGTCACTCGTGACGAGCAATCGGGATTCCCCTCGAAACTCGATCGAATCAATCGATTCGACGTTGTCGAGGTTGATGATTCCTGGCAGTGCGATTGGCAGGGGAGACTCGCCCGGCACGCCACTCCAGGACCAGAGTTGCGAGACGTAATCATTTGCCGCCGTCTTCACCTCGTTGACGATGAGAAATGTCTCCAGGACCGGATCGTAGCTCAGAGCACGAATTCCACCTCCGCTCAGGTCGAGCAGAATCGGTTTGCCGAACCGAGGTGTCGCTTGCCGTTCGAACACATCCGCGGGGTTTTCAATCACGAGAATTACCGACAACGGCCCCGCCATGGGTGAGCGTAGCCCGAGCAACAGCTGCTGCTCTTTCCGGTAATAGGCGAGCCCTTCGATGTTTAGTTCGTCGAATGCGACGGTGACGCCCGTGATCTCCTTGATCACACGGACAATCTCATCTGCCGACATCAGGACGTCGCGCAAGCGTGTATACGCGCTCAGGTTTCCGGTACTGCTCCCCTTGATCTGAAAGCGCAGCAGCTGCTCGCGATCGGCTTGTCGCTGGCCACTCTTGTCTGATGAATGAGAAGTGGTCGCATAGATGAAACCCTCCTCATCCGCTGACAAACCCTCGAGATCACTGAGCTTGCGACCAATGCCTCGCATCAGCTTCAGGTTGGTCACGGTGTTCTCTACCAGACTGCCGTCATCAGCAAAGGTCATCACGTTGATGGCGCGCGAGGCCTCGTCTTCGACCACGAGCAAGCGCCCGTCGGAAAGCTGCTGTACGGCAGATGGCTCGTAGACGTTGTTGAATTCGGCGATGCCAAGGTTTCTCAGAGGCGGCTCGGCTGTGCTCTTCTCAAGTTCAGGGAAGACCACGAGAAAAGATCGCACACCGAGGAAGGCGAGTACGGAGCAAAGCAAGCCCCAGCGAAACGCCGTGTAGGAGATGTTCAAAAGTTTGAACTTCCTGTTAGCCATCTGGCCCAGCCAATAGAGCTGATCGCTCATCTTGTGGTAGACATCATCCCGGTCGCGCAGGAGTGCCTGCATGCGGGACCAATACTCTTCTTGCGTGAGGTGCATGCGGTCCTCGTATATGAGCAGGTTCAGGTCTGCTCTTGCCTTTGACTTCCTGCCACGCATCACGTAACTTCGCAGGTCCCTGACACCGGCTTCGCGACGACGGACGGCACTGATCCAGTCTCCTACCGCTCCGAAGAAGTCGACCTGTTCGGGTGAAGCGGCAAGCAGGGCAAATACGATCGACGTCGCAGCTGTCAACAGAAAGATGCCTGCTGGCAGGAGAAACACCGGCGACGATGCGAAGATGAACGCGCCCGAGATCATCAGGGCCGAGATGATGATCCCGTTCAACGAGATCATGATGTTCGCCTTGACCGCGGCGAGTGAAATGATGTCGAGTTCTGCGCGGTATGCATTGCGAAAGAGCGTCTCGACGGCCTTTGCCGTACCCAGCGGTTTCGATGTGCGCGACTCGCTGGAAGCATCGGACTTGTCCTTCCTCATCTTCTTTTTCTGACCAGACTTCCCGGGGTCCCCGGATTCATTCTTTCTCGACATTTCCTTTCTGTCCGACTAGTGGCCTTGAATCTTGATACTGACGGGCGCAGAGACTCTTGGCGCCCTCACGGCAAGACACCTCGACAATGGGTGCGCTGGAGTGCGCCGAGGAGAGGCAACGCCAGCGTGGATGCCCTGAAGGGCAAGTGCGCCGAGGAGCATCCTTCGGGTGATCCTGTCAGTACCGAGGCGCAAGACTACACACGCGCAGGACCCCCGGCGCGCGTCTGAATATACGGAATGTTGAACGACACTACCGCAGAACAAACATCCACGCATCACGCTACTACGCGCGATCGTGACCGTGGGATGCCGTCCGTTCGAGCTTGTGGGAAACCGTCTGCCGCGGAGGGCAGATCGGCGGTCATGCCGTGCATTGGCGTGATCAGCATCCATGATCGTCCGCCCGGAACTCCGTCGGCGTACCATACCTGTCGGGTATTCGCGCGAACACACAGCTCGATCGGTCCCGAAAGGTGAGCGCCTAGTGATGGCGATGAGCACGCTCGATTCGTCCGGCGAGACGACACCTGGTGAGAGCGCATCCAGGGAATTCACACGGAAGTAGTCGTCGACCGATGATCGAAATCGAAGGCGCTGGATCTCACGCCCTTGATGTTCGGTGTTGAGTGGCGCGGGCGGGGTCCCGGTCAATGACCAGAAGCGAACGCGCGTCGTCTGAGGCGTTCGCGGGCATGGATACGGCATGCTACCGATTCGGTCGCGGCGGGCGCTTCGGCTTTACATCGAACCAGGTCACGACGCTTCCACGGTCGTGAGCCACTGCCAGACGGCCTTGATCGAACTGCGGTGATTGGTATTCAACTGCCGGCACACTGACGTCTTGCCCGCCGCAAGCTCGCACCGATCAGTGGTACCGGTGGCTGCCGTCACGCCAGTCGCCAGGGCGCTTTCGGTCATCGCATTCGTCATTCGGACTGGTCAATATTCGGACTGGTCAATTGTCCAGGACGTTGGTTCAGACTCTTCGTTCAGTGGCAGCGTCCGTCGCTGGGGATCACTTTGTCCAACGAGTGACAAGGCGGTGTCCAGGAACAGCGCGGGTCGCAACGTCTACGGAATCGGCGTCGAGGACAGCATGAGGTTTTCGCCAGGGTTCGATGAAGGGACGGTCTTCATCAACGGTTGGCGACTTCGCTACGCCGAGGGCGATCATCAGGTGTTTGCTCTTTCGTCTGCTATCGTCGACATCGAGAAGCAAGACGGTAAACTTCGATGGAAGGCGGGCGGCGTTCTCTCCGACAGGAGCGGCGACGACCCCTACGACTGGTGTTACCACTACACCGTGTTGTTCTGGAAGAGCGACAGGCTTGAACTCGGCTGGGTTTCGATATCGAGGCGATCATCGATGATTCGGACGAAGGAGCCGATCTGACATTCCTGTCGTACGATACTGGAGATCCGCTGCGCTCGTATCGAAGCACGGTCAACGTCGGCCCCGACCTGTCGCCAATGCAACCGCTGTAGTTCTGCCGCGCGGTTTCGGCATGATGTGGGAGCTTGTTCGCGGTGTCTTGCCGCTCAGGAGCGATTCACGCGATCATCCACTCTTGCACTTCTCGATGAAACACGGTGACGGTCAGCTTGAGTACGTGGATGACGGACTGAGCAATCTTTAATGGCGTCACCAGAGCGTTTTGCGCGACAAGAACACCGACGATGACTATGCGGCGTCGCAGGTCGTATCGATCATTCACGGTCAGCGCGTTGGGTTCGAGCAGTCCGAACTCCGGATATTGGACAGTCCCGAACTGGGCCAACCTACGGGTACACGCGAGGTCTTCAGCGACACGATAGTCGTCGAAGATGTGCCGTTCGACTATGCCGTTCCGGTGCTCGTCGGTTGGGACATGGGAGACAACGAGAAGGACATCAACCTCAATGACATCGGTGCCTGGATCGAGAGCTTCGAGTTTGTCCGCGCGCCCGGGGCTGACAATGGAACGCTGATCGATACCATCAAATCCGCCTCACTCGACAAGGGTGGCAGGTTCAGCTCGGTTGGAGCACGAGACCCACGGTATCAGGTCAATGTGCTTGGCTTGGACGCCTCCCGGTTTTCGGCTCCCGTCGGTGAGTTCGAGGTGACTCCGGTCGAAGCGCCTGCCGAGCCCGCCTTGAGCGTTCCGGCAGGATCGCTCGCGGTCACACGAGGTCGGTAATCTACAGGCCGTGGCACGCAAGTTGAGTGACGAACATCCGGACTCCGCCATGGGCGATGGATGTGAAGAAGCAAGAGGTCTCGGGAGCCGAAGTTTCCGTGCAGCTGCCGTTGTGGAAATTCGTGGGGCTGAGCTTGTCGGGACTTCTGGGCGTGTTTGCCGTCGCGATGTCGGTATTCCAATGGACTGTCGACAACACATTGTCGGGAATCGACAGGCGAGTCGACATGTTGATGGATGATGTGAACCGACTGGAGGTCAACCTTGCTCACCATGTCGAACGGCTCGATTCGACGGTCTTACAGGTGAGAGGATTGGTCAACGAGGTTGATAGTACGATCGAGATAGCCGGTGTCGAAAGGGTACACCCCAAGGACGACGTCGATGAAGTCAAGCTCAAGGTGGAAGCAATCAGTTCGGGACTTGACGACACCAGCGTCAAGATCGAGTCCTTGAAGACAGTTCTGAATGTCGCGTTCGGGCATGATGCCGATATCAAGATCCTGTTGGAAGATGCTCGCTTGTCGGAACTCCTGCCGCTGGACTTCTTCGAGGACGAACCGCCCGCCGGTGCGGCACGTCCGGTAGATGAACCCTCGGGTGGCTCGGCAAGTAGCGATTCGCCGCGGCCAAACGGAACGACCCGGTCGGAAAGAGACAGCATCGCGAACAGATGTAGCGGCCAGGGCGCCTCGACAACGACTTGCTATGGCCGCTACATCAAGCGTTACGAGGTCTACCGGGGCAACTCTGTCAAATAACGCTTTCCGAGAGCGTCTATCGTCCTGGCTACTCGTTGCTTGTTGACTACGCCGTGCTTCGCTACGCGGCCTTTGATCCTGGTTTGAAGACTGGCAGTGGATCGACTGCGGCATGCACACCTGATTTTCTGGCGGCTTCAAAGGTCGTCCGCGAGCAGACCTTCGGGTCGTAGATGACCGTCGGCAGGAAATTGATCAGGAAACTGAGATAGTCACGACCACCCGCCAGCGAGACATTCTCTATGTGTCTTTCCCGGCAAACGCGATCAAGCATGAAGACGAGATTGTCCTTTTTGGCCCCACTGAAGAGGTCTGCCGGTGAGATCAGTTCTCCGGCCTCGGTACGTGCTAGCGCGAGGCACTCGTACCCCCACAATTCCAGTGAGGTACTCGCGAACACTGGCCTATACCAGGTTTCTATTCGACCTGCGCTCAGTATTTCTGCCAGCGGCGAAGCATGCTTGCCAGCCCAGTTTTTCAACGGCTCGGCGCCTGCCGGTGTCTGAATCTGCCTGCCAAGCGTCTTGACCGGATCGATCCTGCAGTCCTTCAATGGCGCCCCGGCGAGGGCCACTGCGTCTCCAGGAAGTCACGCAGATGGCTTGCCGCCGGAAAAACGCCAGAATCGGAGATCTCGAAAACGACAACCGACATGTCCGCCGAATAGCTCGTGGCCATCCGGTGCGCGATCGAGCGAAACTCGGGCAGCGAACCTTCCAGACCATCGAGCAGTATGGTCGCCGCTCGACGTGTCGACTGACACTGACAGACGTGGGATTGGATGTTCGACGCCATGTGCCTCGCGCTGCGTCTACCGATGTGCAGGTGCAATCGGCATCGACGCAGGGTGCTTGAGCGTTGCGGCCGTGTCGTGCGCGTGGAGGTGCTCGTTGTTGAACCGTCATTGCCTCAGTGGGAGCATGAACGGGTAGAGGGCCAATCATCACGCCAGCAAGCGGTGTCGATAACAGTAGCGACGAGCCCGGGAGATGTGCGCTGGTCAGCGATCGGAGGGAAATTGCATTAGAAACACGACGAACCCCATTCGGCATCTGTTCTTCGTCGCATTGGTTGTGGCAATGGCCGCGACGAGCGGCTGCAGTGATGACGGGACGAGAGAAGGGGGTAGCGGTAGTTCGAGCGGCTCGACAAGCGGAGGTCCGGGGAATGATCTCTCGCCCGGAACGGGTCAAGCTGATGACGACGCCACTGTGCCCGATCAGACATGCGGTCCGTCGACGCCGCCGACGGCAGACTTTCCGTTTTCCGGCATCTTTGTGGTTGACGATTACTCTCCATCCATCTTATCTCCCGAATACGAAGGCATCGTCGAGATCCAGCCGACTCCGCTGCAGAAGATCCGGATTCTCAACGGCAGCCTTCCTCGTCGCTACCCGGACGGTCGAACGACGTTGCGCCAGCCTTGTGAACAGCTAGTGTCGCGAATTGCACTCGCTGACAGTAATAATCTCTCAGCGCCCATCACGCCCTGCAGCAGAGGAATTCCGAATGAAGGGGCATCGCCGACCAACTTCAGACAGTCGAATCTGTCTCCCGACGGGAGCATGGTGGCAGTCGAGGCAACCGCCTACGTGACGCCGGCGGGCGGAGACTCGCTGGTCTTGAGCTTCTCGACCCTGGTATTCGATATCGCGAGCCGGCAACTACTGGCTACGTGGCAAGGGGGTTACAACGCCACGTGGACGCCGGACGGTCGTCTGTGGATAGCCTCTGGCGATGGCGTCCAGTTGCTGGATGCGAATCTCGACAATCCCGTTCGCACTGGCAATGAAGTACGGGGCCCGGTCGGTAAAGCGGATGTCAATCCGGACGGGACCGCGATTGGCTTTGAGTTCAACCAGCAGATCTGGGGCATGAAAATCGACGGCAGTAGCGCACGGCAACTGGTCACCAGTAGGTCGCGCTTGCGCTTTCCGATATGGGCACCGGACGGGTCGCTCACTATCTCCTACCTCGCTACGCACTCGGACGACAAGTACCTTGGCATCATCTTCGTGCTCGATCTCGAAATCGGACGTGAATACTCGCTCGTACTCGATTTAGTACTCGAAGTCGGCAGTTCCTACTTCCTGAGGACAATCAATGGACCGCTCAAGTGGAACCTGTGAGACTTGCTGCACTGCTTCAGAGGCTCCGGATCGAGAGGCGCCAGAATGTTCAGCGTTCGGCGTGTCTGGACTATCCTGTGTTGCAGTGCGGTGAGGCGTTACACTGGCGGCGCGCTCGGTCAGCCAGGCGGGTGTGTGGGCTACACTGAAGCCCTTGTCAAGCATGCGTCCCGGACTGCTTGCCGGCCGCTTGTACCCATACGTGGAGGATTTCAAATCAACAGCAATCCGGTTGTCTGGTTCGAGATCTACGTTGCCGACATGCCACGCGCCAAGGTTTTCTATGAGAGCGTGCTTGGCGTGCCCATCGAGAAATTACCGATGCCCGATATGGCCGATGAGGACTCCGGCGGGCCCGATTCGGGTATCGAGATGATGGCCTTTCCGATGCATCAGGATGGCGCTGGCGCAGCTGGCGCTCTCGTGAAGATGCCCGGTTATCCGATGAATGGCAACGGCACCATCGTCTACTTCACGTGTGACGACTGCGCGGTCGAGGCCGGGCGTGTTGCAGATGCGGGTGGCACACTCGAGCGCCCGAAGATGTCCATCGGTGAGTTCGGCTTCATCGCACTCGCAGCTGATCCTGATGGCAACATGTTCGGTCTGCACTCGGAGAAATAGCGCGCACGGCAGCGCAAGGAGCACCAGGCAACACGCCGGGGCGCTAGCTGCGCGTGCGCCAAAATCGATCAGGCGGCGCGACGGGGGTCTTGCGACCGGGTTCTGCTTGACAGTAGGGCGGCGATTTCTGCCGAGGGCACGGGCTTGCTTATCAGATATCCCTGCACCTCATCGCAGCCGAGACGTCTCAATGTGTCGAACTGCCCGATGGTCTCGACTCCTTCGGCGATGACGCGCAATTTCAGTGCATGCGCCATGCGCACCACGGACTCGACGATGGCGTGACTACGATCGCCGCTACTCAGCGCGACGATGAACGAACGATCAATCTTGACTTCGTCCAACGGCAGATCGGCGAGCAGGGACAACGACGTGTAGCCGGTGCCGAAGTCATCCATCGAGATACCGATGCCGGCATCGTGGAGCTGACCAAGTGCTATTTTCACTCGGTTCGGGGAATCGATGACCGAAGTCTCGGTCAGCTCCATGACCAGTTGCTTCGTGGGTATGCCGGCTTCGGCAATTCGTGTCAACGTGTCCATGACGAAACTCGTGTCCCTCAGCTGCAATGCCGACACGTTGATGGCGACTCTGAAGTTGGTGTGTCCGGCCGCTCGCCACTTGCCGAGATTTTCAAGAGCGTCTTGCAGGACGAAGCTGAAGATGTCGTGTATCAGACCACTGGACTCTGCCACGGGAATGAAGCTCTCGGGAGATATCAAACCGTGATCGGCGTGCGACCAGCGAATGAGCGCCTCGACACCGACGATCTTCCCCGAGGTCAGCTCTTGCTTAGGTTGGTAGTGAACCTGGAAGTCCCCGTTGTCGACAGCTTTGAACAGGTTCGACTCAAGCTCGATGTAACGGCGAGACACTTCGCTCAAGCTGTTCGACGCGAAGTTGTAGCAGAATTTCTCGACGCCGACTTCCGCAGCATGCTTTGCCTGGATTGCCGATTCGAGCAAGCGATCCGACTTCTGTGTAGCTGGCGTCAATAGCGCGATGCCGATCTTGACGCCGATGTAGAGGGTGTGACCTTCCAGCTCGAAGGGCATCGATAGCATCCTGCGCAGTCGTGTCAGCACGGGAATTGCCTGACTGAAGTCATCGAGATCTGTCAGCAAGACGGCGAAGTCATTGTTGGCGAGTCGGGAGAGTGCCTGATCAGTCGATATTTCTGCCACGAGATCGGTACGGCGCAGTCCATTGTGCAAGCGTTGCACGAACTGGATGAGCAGTGAGTCGACCAGCGTGGTGCCGTAGGAGGCACTGATATTGGGCAGGTCGCGAATCTCGAGGGCCATGACACCTAGATGTTTCTCGCTCCGGATGGCCCTTTGCAGTTCTCCATCCAACGCTGCCTGGAATAAAACCTGACGTGGACTGCCTGTCAGGGAATCGAAGTTCCGGAGGAGTTCGATGTCGCGCTCGCGTTGACCGAGCCTGGACTCGAGTTCATCGACACGAGCGCTCGACGGGTCATTCTCCCGCGAGTCGCCTGTCTCGTTTCTTTCCTTGAATGCTTCCGAGGCCGGATCGTAGGCAACGACGCGGTTGCGTCCCCCTTGCTTGGCGGCATATAGTGCCTGGTCAGCCCGGTCGATCAGTGCGCTGAGCGCATCGTCATCGTGTAGATACTCGTGTACACCGAGGCTGATCGTCAACGTGTCGAGTGGAAACGCAGGCTCCTTGCTGAGTTGACTCACTGCGAGGCGAACCTTCTCGGCGACAAGGGCCGTCGCATCGGTGTCGGTATCGGGTAGGGCTACCACGTATTCCTCTCCGCCGTAGCGACCGATGAGATCGGTGGCGCGACATTCCCGTCGCAAGGCTGTCGCGACGGCGCAGATGACTTCGTCCCCGACGCCGTGACCGTAGGTGTCATTGACGCGCTTGAAGTGGTCGATGTCGAGCATGATGCAGCCAAGTGGCTTGTCGTGCGACTGTGCCGTCTCCAGCGCGGACTGGAATCTTTCCATGAAGGCGCGACGGTTGAGCAATCCGCTGAGTGAATCGCGATTGGCAAGTTGTTCGAGCTCTTCGTTCTTTCTGCTGATCAAGGTCAGTGTAGAGGATAGTTCCTGATTGGTTTCCTCGAGCTCGGTCACGTCGTCCAGCGTCACCAGCATGCCCTTCATCTGCTGGTCCTCGCCTCCGATCATCGAGCAGTTCGCCATGAACCGTCGCGGTGGGTCGTCACCGAGTCTGAGCGACTGGCCTGCAATGTCGCGGCCGCTGCTCAAGCAAGTTTGCCAGGGTGAACTGGCGTCTCCTGATATATGCCATGGCCAATCCTCCAGGAATTTGCCGATCGGGTTCATGCCATCGTTCGTCAAGATCGCGGATGCAGAAGCATTGGTAAACACGACACGCAATTCGTAGTCAAGCACGATGACAGCATCCGAGAACATGTCAAATGCCGTACTGACCCTTTTTGGTACCACGGCGCCGGGATCGAGTAGCACCAGCGCGCGCGTCAGAAAGACTGCATAACCCGCAAAAGCCACCAGCATTACCACGAGAAAATAGCGCATCATGTGCCATGTGCTGTTGACTGGTTCGAAGGCAACGTGAACTTCGCCCCAGGCCCGGCGGCCATCGAAGATGGGCACGATGATCTGCTCGAGCGTCGAATGGGTCAGCTGATCATCGATTCTGCTCGCGTCGCCCGACTGTACCAGCAGCGCTCCTCGACCGTCGTTCAAGCGCGCAGCCAGCACCAGATCATTTCGGCGTACGAATTCGATGATGGAATACTCGACTGCCGGGATATTATCAATCGAGGCGAGCGTCGTGAGCTGAACGGCAAGCGACTCGACGACCATCTTGCGCGACTCGCGCTGATCGACCCTGCTGTCCTTGCCGATTCCCATCAATTCCGCAAAGAACAATGCGCTCGCTGTCAGCAGGACCAGACTTGCAGCGAGATGCAGTGGCCGAGACTGACGTAAGGACTTGAGTCGTTCGATCACTTGGCTGCGGCCGCTGTAACGTCAGGGGATGGGGAGTCGCGCACGCAAGTCTGCTCAATGCTCGTCTTCGTTCTCTGCCTGGTGCAAGGCAGCATTGGCTGATTCGAGAAATTCGACGAAACAGTTCTGACCACTGATGATGGACAAGTCGGCATTGGGCAATCGCAGGAGCACGTTGAAGGTGCCGCTTCGAGGGTCGAGGAAGCGATCGACGCGTTCGACCTCGCTGATCAAGCGTTCATTGCCGGGAATCTCGGGATGAACTTCCACCGGATCACCGACCTCCACCGTTCCGAACATCGTCCCGGGTAATACCACATCGACTCGGAGTGGGTCGATCTGGGAGATGCGCATGAGCGGTTGGTCTCGCACGAATTCTCCTTCATAGACGACCTGCTCGGTGACAAGCCCACTGATGGGGCTGCGAATGATCATGTGCTCGAGCTGGACCCGCGCACGATCGCGTTCGATATCCAGCAACGCCTGGTTATCTCGCGCCTGCTGTCGTGCCGAGTTCGCCAGTTGAAGAGTCGCGACCGCTTCGTCAAGGACTTGTTTCGGTACCATTTCGTCGGCGCGTAATGACTTGACGCGGTCAAGATTCAGCTTGGCAAGCGTGACCTCGGCTTCGTGTGCCGCGATCTCGCTTTTCATGCTGGCTCGTTTGGTGGCGAGTTCGAGATTGAGAACTTGATCCTTTGCATCGAGGACGATCAGTGCCGCGCCGCGCTCGACGTAGTCGCCGCGTTGTACATCGACACGCCTGACGATCCCCTGCACTGCCGTACCGACGGCGGTGACCACATTGGGTTCGATCAGGCACTCGAAACCTTTGTCGTCGATTGGATCCGCTATGGTGGTCGCAGCGATGACAGGTGCGCCTGTGCCACCCGTAGAAAAACAGACGACCATGGCCAGAGTACGGCAGCGGGATATCGGAGACCGTGATCGCGTCGATCGGTGCGACGTCGATTCGGCAGGCATTTCAGGCACGATCACCCCCGATGGCAAGATAGTCTTCGAGCCCACGACGGTTCCGATGCAAGCGTAGTCGCTGACGGTGTGCCCGGTGCTCGAATGACCATTGAACGGTGCGCAGAATGATGTCTGTCAGAGTCTGTGGTCTGGCCTGCCCTTCGGCGTTCACGAGCCTGCTCATCAAGGACAGGCTCCAGGCTGGGAAGATGCGACCGAAAAGCTCGTCCTCGAGTGACAGGAGGTAACGCGCTTCACCAGGGTTGCCCTGACGCGCCGCTCGACCGAACAATTGTCTGTCGATTCGCCGGGATTCGTTCAATTCGAGATTCAATACACACAGGCCGCCATGACGTCGCGCACTGCCCTCGAGCGGAATGTCGGTGCCACGTCCAGCCATGTTCGTCGCCACGGTCACCGCGCCCGGTTCGCCGGCATGTGCGATGACACTCGCTTCGTCAGCGTCTTGCCGCGCGCTCAGCACGTCGTGATCGACAGCTGCTCGAGACAGGTATTCGCTGACTTCTGTCGAGAACGCGACAGAGCGGGTTCCGATCAAGACCGGCTGTCCGTGACGCTGTCGCTCTCTGACGAAACTGACAAGGTACTGCAACTGTGCCGCACGACTCCTGAACAACAGTGCGGGTCTGACTTGCAGCAGGGAAGGCCGATGCAGCGGCACGCTGACACGTGCCAGTCCGTAGACCTGGCGCAGTTCCCGTTGGAGCCCGTTGAACGTTCCGCTCATGCCGATAATCGAAAAATAGCGTTGAAAGAACGCCTGTACGGTGATCGCCGCGACAGTCTCATCCTCCGGAGAGGGTTTGACGCGCTCCTTGAGTTCGAGCATGCGATGCAGGCCGCGTCGCAAGCGTCGGTCGGGAAGCACACGACCGGTTGCGCTGTCGATCAGTAGAATCCTGTCGTCTCGGACAAGGTAATCGTGGTCTGCGCGGAGACGATGCAGAGCCGTGAGGGCTTGCGTCACGTACTCGCGTCGAAAGCGCTCGCTCTGCCACAGTCCGCCGAGCTGCGCCGCGATGGCTTGCAGCTCGTCGTGACCCGTCGAAGTGATCGTGACAGAGCCCTGTTCTTCGTCGAGCTTGAAGTCAGCGTCAATGATCAGCGAGCGGGCGATACCGAGGGCTGTTGCTGCCTCGGATGCGATCGTATCGACCGGTCTCCCTGCCGTTGCGAGAACGCAGGGAGTGCGGGCGTCATCAACTAGCACGCTGTCGGCCTCGTCGATGATGGTGCAGCACAGACCGCGCATGACCGGTTCGAAGGCGGGTTCGCCAAGCAGCGAGCGCAGGCGATCGGTGAGTGGACAGGCGTGCAGGCTCCGTTCCCGGCGATCGCGCAAGTAGTCGAAAACAATCTGCTTGTTGCTGACATAGGTTATCGTCTGGGCATAGCCGTTGCGCCGTTCTGCATCCGATTGCCCCTCGAGTACACAACCCACCTGCAGACCCATCGCGTCGAACAGGGGGGCCATGGCTTTCGCATCGCGCTGCACGAGATACTCGTTGACAGTGATCACTTGTATCGGCATTCCGATCGAAGCCAGTAGTCCGGCCGCGACACCCGACGTCAATGTCTTGCCCTCGCCTGTCTTCATCTCGATCAAAAGGCCGTGAAGCAGACACCAGATCGCGAAAAGCTGTTCGTCGTAGAGCTTCAGATCGAGTGTGTCGTGCACCAGGCGCGCAGCGATGGCAAGGGTCCTGACGTGGCTTGCCGGATCAACGGTAGCGGCCGTTGTGTCAGACGCGAACTGCTCTCGCCATGCGCTGACGATCGTGGAAGGGTGAGCGGGCAGTTGCGACTCGATCTCGCGTATGGCGTCGCGGGTCGATTCGAAACGGTTGAAATCGAGGGTATCGCGACGAACGAGTGATGGCAGCCCTTGCAGCGCCCGTTGCCAGTCGATCGAGCGCTCGGTCCGCTCGGGTGTCGATCCGTATCGCAGACCTGGCCGGACAAGTGAAATGGAGCTGTTCATGCGTTGGAGTCGCTGCCGATGGCGCGCCTCACGGCCGATACTGTACGCGGAAGCAAGGCCAGGGGAGTCTGTTCGAACCTGACCCTGATCCGGCTGCCGACACCGACCGAAGGGGCTGCGTCTGGCCACTCCAGTTCAACGTCGAAGACCGACTCATCGACTTCCAGTTCGGAATGGGTTCCGCTGTTGCCGAGACGCCCGCCACCCGTACGGGTCAAGGAAGCACTGACGACGCGCCGACTTGCCTTGGGTACGACGCGCACGATGGCACTGTCGAAGGTGGTGCGAAAATCGCCTTCAGCGGAGAACTGCAGCTGGATCGCTCGAGTCGCTGAATCTATCGCTGCCATCTCGGACTGACGCACAGCGGCGCGGATGGTCCGTCCGACGCGGGGAATCACGAAGCCGATCAAGTCCCCCTTTTCGTAGTAACGCCCCGTGACTGTGTCCCCGCTGACGGTGATGAACTGTCCATCGGTTGCTGCGCTCATGTGAGCTTCGTCGCGACGTCTTTGAAGATCGTCGATTCGGGCATCCACCGCCGTGAGACGTCCGCCGAGAATCCGGGCGCCTGCTTCGTCGCGTTGGGCGACCGCCTGACGTTCGGCGCGGATGGTGGCCCGTTGGCCTCTCTCGTATGCAAGCTCGGCCATCAGCGTCTCGTCCTCGCAATGGAGCAACGGATCACCTTCGTTGACGCGCATGCCAGAAGACACCTGCACATCCGTGATCTCGCAATCTCCGGGCGCTCTCAACTGGGAGTCTTCCGTAATCCAGACCACGGCATCGACGACCGTATGCCGTGGCAAGGGCGTTGCAGTAATCGCGACGACGATCACCATCAACAATACGGTCCTGGTCAGAGCCGCACGTCTTTGCCCTTGCAGAAAGGAGTTTGCAGCGAAGGACAAGCAATGCCAGGTCGGTAACAACAGCTGGGTGGCCACCACCCAGATGGCGAGAATCAGGCCGAACACGAAATACTGGTGGCTGAGCATGACGGCGATGGTGAGCATCAAGGCGATTCGAAACGGGCCGGCAACCAGCGCATAGCCCATCAGCCATGCGCGTTCGCCTCTATCGGGTACAGGTTCGCCGGGCGCTGCCTGCCCGAGAAACAGGCGCTTGCTCGCATCGATGAGTGTCTGTCTGGATCGGCTCGCCAGATTGGGAATCTCGATTGCGTCTGCCAACAGGTAGTAGCCATCGAAACGCAACAGTGGATTGCCGTTGAACAGCAGGGTTGAGACTGTTCCGGTAATCATCACCATCAGTGCGACCGTGTTGAGTGCACCCTGCGATACCGTCCAGAGCAGCGTTGCAATGGCCGCCAGCAGCAACTCACAGAGCATGCCGGCCGCGCTGACGAGCATGCGTTGGCGCTTGTCGGGCAGCACAGCGGCCGCGCTGCAGTCCACATACGGGATCGGCAGCAGGACCAGTAGTGCCACTCCTGCCTCTCTGGCGCTGCCTCCGAAGCGTTTCAGGACAAGCGCATGGGCCAGCTCGTGCAGGGCCTTCATGAGCGGATACACCAGCAGGAAGAGGCCGACATGCAGCGGCGAGAGGAAGTCGGTCTCGGCCAGATCACTCTGCAGTCGGCTCCACTCGGGTATCAAGGCGAACAACGCCCAACCGACGATCAGCACGTAGCCTGTCAGCAGCATCCGGCCCGACACACCGATCGTCAATGCATGCAGCTTGCTGGTCAGCCTATCGGGATCGAATCCCTTTGCCCTGATGTTCAGGGGATTCAGATAGCGTTGCCGGCGTTCCTTGAGCGTACGCCTCTCGCCTCTCGCAAAGAGGCTGTCGGCATCCAGCCACGCATCCACCTTGAGCAGTTCGGCGACATGCAGCCTGGCCAGCAGATCGAGCATTTCCGGTTGCGACGGAACTTCCCCTCTTGGCTGGTCAAGTGCACGTTTCCAGATGTCGTCAACCGTGCTGTTGCCGTCGAATTGCCGCAACAGTGCGTAGGTGTTCGCGCTCACGCGAATGTAGTCGCAGGTCGTGGGCTGATGCAGCACATAGCTCGGCACGCCCCGATAGAGGTGCTGACGAATCTCGACGTTTGCCGCGAGCTGGACCCGGAGGTGAGAGACCCGATGCCAGTGATCGCTGAAGAACGATTCGTCGTTCATCCGAACCATTCCCACCAACGTTGCTTGCACCACATCACGAAATCGCGGGAATGGACATGCAGTGGTGACGCTTGACCGACGGTGATGCGAGCGACACCGGTCTGACCCGGAAGGAGATTCTCGGGAGGAGATTCCAGCGTGGCGTTCATGCGGAATCGAGTCTGGCCATTCGAAGCGATGGCGATCGGGTGGACTCGGCTCAAGGTGAAGCGGTGTCGATCCTCCGGGCTTGCCGTCAAGGACAGCTCCCCGGACGGCTCTCCCTCGACCAGGGACATGTCGGCTTCATTGACCAGAATCTCCACTTCATAGCCCTCGGCGGAAGCGAGCTCGACGAGCAGTTCACCGCGTTCGACGGGCTGTCCCTCCAATTCCTGAAACGCACCTCCCGCCACGAGCCCGGCAACTGGAGCAGAAACGTCGGCGCGTGACAGTTGCCTGTCGATACGCTGGACTTCGGTGGCTGCCTGACTGCGTCTTGCGCGTTGCACAGCGACCTCGGGATAGTCATGACTTGCCATGGCTTGTCGCAGTTCGGCGCTGGTACCATCGAGATCGGTCTGCCACTGGCTTCTCTGCAGGTTCAGATCGCGCCTGTCCAGTTTCAAGAGCAGGTCACCCTTCTCGACATGCTCACCCGGTGAGGCCACGATTTTCGACACGAAGCCAGAGAAGGGAGCCGTGACCAGTCTTCGTTCGATCGGTGTGACTGTCGCGTCAGCCACGACCTCCTGTTCGATGGACATCACGCTGGCGAGAAGGAGGAGAGCCACGCACGTAGTGGCTGCGGTGACTCCTCGAAGTTGGCGCTCACCGATCCAGCCATGAATGGTTCGACGCCAGCGGCGTTTCAGGCGGTCGCTCGCCGATCGCTCAGCGTCCAGGCGCATGGCGATCAGCGGACTGAGCATGTCCGCAATCGGCTGCAACGCCGACTCGATGTCATCGCTGGAAGAATGGTTCCGAGCACTCTCGATTGTCAGCACGCCAACGGCCTCGTGACGATGAAAAAGCGGCAGCGAAACGAGCTGACTGTCTGTACTTCCGGCGAGCAAGGCGTCGTGCGCGAGGGCGTTAGGGACGTCGGGCATGACATCGCCCCGAGATGTGACAGGTTGCTCACGTTGCAGTGCTTCTTCCATGGCGCGTTCGATCAGCGGTACTTCAGTTGCCCGGCGATTTATCCTCGACTGTTGAGAGATGGCAACCAGTCGCGTCGCTTGTCCATTGTGTAGTCCGAGCATCGCGCGTTCGGCGCTGTGACGCTGTTGCAATTCTCCGACCAGCGCAAGTGCGGCGAGCTCGAGCGTCTCGGGTTCCAGAAACGTGGCAACACTGCGTAGAACTTGCGCTTGGTGCCGCGTGTGCAGTTGTCCTGAC
>Ga0114953_1000825_pt1 | contig 22302 bp, 30 predicted proteins | sample SidtaG_FD_87298 | JGI IMG/M metagenome (GOLD analysis project Ga0114953, IMG submission 87298) | Marine algal microbial communities from Sidmouth, United Kingdom - Sidmouth_Male2 metaG | ecosystem: Host-associated > Algae > Red algae > Unclassified | place: Sidmouth, United Kingdom | collected...
GCCGTCCCTGGAAGGGGGGGGGGGTGGGGAAGGGCCCCGTCCGGGGGCCGGATCCCCCCCCCCCCCCCGCCCCGCCCCCCCCCCCCTCCCGTGGCCTCCCTCCCGCCCCCACCTTCCCTTACCCCCCCGAGGCTTCTGCTTGGCTGCGCTGACCTCGAAAGCATAGTCTGCGGCGCCTGCTGGCACATACTCTCCACTTGTACTCCTGTGGGCCCCTGCGCCCGCCCGGTGCGGCCGTGACCCCCACGCGCGCCACGCAGCCGGCTTAGCCGCCCTTTTGGCGTGCCACCGTTTGGCCCCGCGTCGCCGTCCGTCCCCTCCCCCCCCGGTCTACCTACCTTCCCCTCGTCGCCCCACGAACCCCTATCGGCTCGTCCACATCCCCGAGAAACCAGTGGTGTGGTCGGGCAGTCACCCCGCTCTGAACCGCGCCGCAACCGCGCCACACCCCCGCCGTCGCGGCTCTGCACCCGTCGCCGCGCTCCTTCCGCCGCTCCCCTCACCCCGACCCTCAGCGAAGACGGCTTCATCACCCATAGCTGCCTGGGGCCGGGAGATGCAGGGGCTTTGAGCGCGGCCGCCGCCTCGCGGTGGCGGCGGCAGATGGCGGCGACGCCGCAGCGGAAGCCCAACGGGCGCTGCCACAGTGTGCCGCCGCCGCTTATGCAGCAGGCCGACTCGCAGCCACCGGAGCCGCCCGACCCGCGGCTTTTGTGCGGCGCCGCCGTGCGCGGGAGGCGCCCTACCCGCCGCCGCTGCAAGCCAACGTGTTAATGCGTTGCGTCGGCGGCGGCACCGCCGCCGCCGACGGCCGCCGCTCGGACGGGTGGCCGTCGGCATCCGAAGTGGCGGGCGCACCGGTTGCCCACGGCGTCGGCTCCACGGCCTGCGCGGACGGGGGAGGCGGAAGGACCCCCCAAAATATCCCACACGCGCGCTTCAGCGCCGCCCAATGTACCGTCTCAAGCGCAGTGTGGCCGTCGGCTTCGAGCCCCAGAGTGTCCACCGACGGCGGGGTGGAGCCAGTGAGTGTACTTGGGGGGAAGGCGGAGTGTACAGTATTGTGGGGCATGCGTCATTTTTAGAACTTTTTCGATGACTGCTGTTGTGTTGGCGCCTTCTAGATAGCTTTCTGTGTACTTGGTCATGGTTCATCTCTGTACTCGACCGCATTGTCCGTTGGTGGCCACCTACAGCCAGCATGTTCCAGAGTGTAAGATCTGCATACATTCGCATTGGGCGTGCGCACGGCGCAGCGAGGAGTGCGCACGAAGCAGCTAGGAGTGTTATCTTCACCTGGGATCTGCCAGGGAGGAATCAGTGTGGTTTGGTTCCATATCAGATATTATGCGACCCATGCGCACGACACGGGGGTTCCTGGGTTGGTTCAAAGCACACTGTAAGCTGCTGGAATCATGCGACGGGCCCGCTCGAGCGCTGCTTGGGGGGGGTGGTGGGGGGGCTTTCCGGAGCGCATGAGCGGTGGCGGGGTGTGTCTGGGTGGCTGTGCGCAGTGGTCGACCGGAAACGCGGTTTAGAGGACGGAAGGGGCCGCTGACTATTTCCCACCGTCGTCGTCACCCTAATCCCGCCGCCGCTGATTTTGGTCCACCCGCCTCACTCGTGAGCACCACCGACGCGATCCCTCCTCCAGCTCGCTGTCCACGCACTCCGCTCGCATACTGCCTGCCCGCCCCCCCCTTTCTTCAACCCAACGCCTTCAATACGCGCCTGTCTTTTTTCCCCATCTCCACCTCGTGACCCACGACGCACGGTTCGCCGTCCCCTCCTCCACGACCTCGCCGCGCACGCGCGCCACTCGGCCCCCTCCCCACTCCCGCCCTCTCTCCGCAAGAAGCGGACTGCACTCCCTTGATGGTCTCATCAATTTATATTTCCGGCGGCACGGAGTACGATCGCTGGTATGGACGTCCACGAGGAGGCACTCTCTACCACTGCCGCTTTGTTGGCCGAGGACGACTGTGCGGACGTTGCTGCTGTTGTGCGCGCGCACGTAAGTGTGATCATTGCTGTGCGCCGACGCGCGCGCGCGCAGCGCATTGCCCGACGACGGCAGGATCCCGGATCCACTGCGGGGCCCCGTGGCAACAAGCGCCGCGACTTTGCGGCCGGTGTGAACAACATTCTGCGGGCCTAGTTCAGTGTCGGCGGGCTGCCTCCTATATACGATGAACGGGACTTTGAGACGCGGTTCTGCGTCCCCCGCGCCGTCTTCCGGCGTGTCTATTTGGCTTTCAAGGACGATCTTTTTTTGCAACAACTCATAAAGCGACGGGCAAGATGCAGGCTCGTCCACTACGGACTGTGGTGGCAGCCTTTCGCGTCATCGCCTACGGCGAGGCGGCCGACCGAGACGACGACTACTTGCGCCTGTCCCGGGCGGTGATCGCCAAGTCCACGAAGTTCCTGATGAAGTTTATTGTCAGGCGATGGGGACCTACCTACCTACGACGACCTAACCAAGACGAGCTCAACACCATCATGGCGCGCATCAAGGAGCGTGCGATGCCTGGGTGCATGGGTTGTTTCCACTGTGAGTGGCACCAGTGTCCGACGGGGATGGAGAAAGCGTCTCAGAGTCTCAAGGGCAAGAGGGGCATCTTCGTGGAACCTTTTTATGACGAGGACCTGTACGTGTGGACATAAAAATCATGCAGCAGTCGCCGCTTCACCCGGACGTCACTGGCGGCCGGTGGCCGCCACGCGGCCCGCCCTTCACTATCAACGGCCGCACGCGCACGCTACCCTACTACCTTGTCGACTGAATTAACCCGCTCTACGCTTTTCTGACTTGGTCGTACCGCAAGCCTTCCACAAAGGAGCAGACGAAGTTCATAAGCCCCCAGCAGGCCATCCGAAAATACTTGGAGCGGATTTCTGGCGATATCATGAAGCGCTTTCATGCTGCTCTGCACCCTTGGCGTTACCACTCCGTGCCGCATCTTGTGAATACCTACAAGGCCATTTGCATTCTTCACAACATGTGTGTCGAGAGCAAATGTAGAAACTCTCTGAGTCGCCTTCGACGCGCGGCGACGAGCGATGGTGGAACTACCTGCGGTAGAGGTGGCGATGTTGGTGACCGGTTAGGGGGCGGTGAGGGAAAGAGCGGTGGGGCACCAGCTGGCGGCACTGCTTCCACCGGGGCACTTGCACCTGGCGGCGGTAGCACCGGTGGCGTCGGCGGCGGTACTGCTGCCGCCGGGGCTTCTGTATCTGGCGGTGGCGTCGGCGGCGTTGCTGCGGCAATGGACAAAACTGACCCCGTGGGCAACGCGTCCCCTGCTCTGAATCCCGCCGCCAATCCGCCTTCCGCCGGCATGGCTTCCATGTTACATGCCTGGGCTGAGACGCAGAACGTGCAAGAGAACTAGAGCCTGGAAGCCGACCTGACTGCCGACATTCATCGTTACCGAGGCCGAATGCTTTCCCCCTACACTGAGTGACGTGATGTAGGGATTAATAGAGAAGACACGTAAAGGTTCTTCTTCATGCTGGAAAGGGTCCCTTTTTCCTCCATACCATTCGCACGACTTTGTACACGGCCGCATACCCCCGTAGCCGGGCGCGGATGCTGCTCATAGCCGGCTGTGGGATTTCGCCGCGTCGGCGGCAGCGTCGGAACGGCCTGGGCGCAGTTGGCCAGTGCCGGTGGGTGCGGCGGCTCGGTACGTGAGAAAGAAGGGGCGCCCGCTTTTGGGGGGGGGGGCTCTGATGCGCGCGGCGGGCGCCCGTATCCGCCAGCCTCCCACTGCCAGCAGATTGCAGGCCGAGGCTGAGTCTGCGGCGGAGGCAGTCGGCGGCGCGCCCACGGGCGCCGCGGACGGAGGTAGCCCGGAGCGGCTGGCCGTTGGTGGCGGCGGGGGATCCCCGGTGTTTCGGCTGCTACGGCCATCATTGAGGGCCGCGCCCGCCGCCCCGCCGCGCCCGCCACAAGGCTGCGACCCGTGGTGGCGAAGGCGCTCGCGGCCCCCGCGAATTCGGCCGCGAAGCGCCCACAGTCGAATCCCTTCTGCGGGTCTCCGACTCCACCGCTGCGGCCGCCGTCGCTACCGCCGCCACAGCTGCCTATGACGCCACCGCGGCTGCCGCCGCCCGCGCCACCGCTGCAGTCTCCACCACCACCGCTGGTGCAGCAGCCGTCGCCGGTGCCTCTCGACGGCCGACCCCGAGTTGGCGGCGGCGGCGGGGGGCGTGACAGAGACGAGGACTGTGGTGGCAGGCAGCTGCAGCGGGCCGGCCGCCGCCGCCGCTGTCCCTCAAGGTTACACAAACGTACCGCGCTTTCAAGCGTCGGCTGTTCTGGACCTACTGCAGGCTGCGAAGACCTACCCCGTGGGCATCTTCCAGGAACAGAAAATGTGTTCCATTCACGCCAAGCGCGTCACTGTGATGGAAAAATACATCCAGCTTGCTCGCCGCATCCGCGGCGAGCGGGCGTAGCTATTTCTTTTCGGAGATCCTCTGGCGCTGGGTTTATTACAGTCATTGAACTCTTTGGGAGACGTTGCGCTCTAATGGTTAGAGACAAGGTATCAGGAGGGATGAAGGCGCCAAAATAAGAAAAACAATCGTCTAGCGACGCCGTGGCTCCAGCACACGCGTCGCCGCGGCCGGGTGGCAGCGCCAACCCAGAGCGCTCCAGCGGAACCTCCGTGCCGCAGCCATCGTGTCCGCATTTTAGGCCGCCCGCGCGAGTGCGGCCACCTTAGTGGCCGCCGCCGCCGCCGCCACGTCCTCACGGCGCCGTTGACGCGGAGCACACCAGCTCCAGGCCTGTGGCCGTGGCGCCACCGCCGCCGCACGCGCACGGCCGCCCGATTTTCCGCCGCCGCCCAAGCACAGCGCGGGGCTGGGCGGAGGGCGGTGTATCACCAGCAACAGTGCCTCTGCAGCATCCGCCGGCCGCAAGGTTCCCCTCGATGCGGAGGCGGGCGACGGCATCTTGGGCACCGGCAGCGGCGGTGAAACAGCGTTCATCGCCGCCGCCGCCACCGCCGCCGCCGCCGCCACGGCGCCCGTGTCAAGCACCACCACCCGCGGAGGCGGCAGAGGCGGCGCTCGCGGCAGCGGCGTCGCGGACATACCGTTAGCTGCCACCGCCACGGCCTCCACCTCCGCCACCGCCACCGCCGCCGCCGCATTGCCCACCCCGAGAGCCACCACCTGCAGGGAGGGCTTCAAAAGTCGCCGCCCGGTTCAACACCAGTAGCAGTTTGGCCCACAACTCGCAGGCCCGACGGTAAGCCGCGGCACGGGCAGGAGAGAGAATCCCGTCGAACACGTCGCAGACCGCTGCAAGGCGCCGCCCAATCTTGCTACACGCTCGACCTGAAAGTGAGAGGAGCACCTCCCCGGCCGGGCGGCCAACGACCGGCAGATCAATGAACTGATTCCGCGCCAACAGATCCGCCATCAAGGCCTCAACGGCTGACTGTACGCTTGCCGGCAAGGCTCCCTGCGCCGTAGATCTTATCATATTACGCTCCTCTGCAAAGGCCGCCTGTCCATCCGTGCGCATCACCGAGGCGCTCGTCGGTCCGCTCCGAGCCCCCCCCATCAGGCATCGAATCCGCTTCCACTTCTCGTAGGGGATACTGTGGGCGACAACGAGTTACGTCTGTTCCCGCACTGAAAGCGCCGCAACTGCATCTGACGGAACAACCGCCATAATCCAAGCGCCCCTGGCCCAACGGCAGGTGTCCTCAAGGACCTACTCCATAGCCGCCTCGTCATCGCGGCACGAACGTGCAAAGGCTGACGACGCCTCGAGAGACCGCCGCCGGGCTTGCCTGCGACCCACGACGGTCTTGCCGGACACAGTCTCACTAGTGTACAGCAAGTCACGCGCGTTGCTTGACCTGGAGCGACATTTCTTGGGCTTTTCAGCCGCGAGGTGCATGCTGACGATTTTCCCTACCAACCGCCGCTGGGCCTCGTCAAGCGTGCCAAAGGCCCCGATCAAAGTGGCAATGGCCATGTCAACGCTGGGCCTGACACGCGACGCCGCCTGATCCGCGCCACTCCGAGTGCGTGCAGCGGGTGCGCATGCAGTGGCAGTTGAGTCCCCATCGCCATCACCAGCACTGGACAAAGCGGGCCCGTCTAGGTCCGCCGCCCCTGCGAGGGGGCCATTGGCCGCAACGACAGTGGAAACTGCCAAATCTACGCTGTCCCCATCTGCCTTAGTGGCAGGGACCGCGGCACGCGCAGTAAGAATCACGGCTCCAAAATCTCCGCACACCGTGTCGCCAGGCGCAGCCAAACAACCACTCGTTATGGGGTTGACCGACCAATCCGTGCCTGGCTCCGCCGCCGGCGCCTCCTCTACACCGCTCGCTGTGGGTGTAGCGGTTCTAAGCACCACCATGTTGGTTCGTCGTTCAGCCGAAGTGATCTCTTGATCAGCTCGGTCAGTCGAAGGAGCTGCTCCGGAAAACATCCCACAGCCCAGCCTTCCCCGACGGGGGTGACGATCACGGCAAAGCTCAGGGGGGAATCGTCGTCCAAGAAACAGTTGATTCTATCACGCGGCCAGGAAGAGGGCCACCTCCCCGCCCAATAAACCCTCTCCGAAACACAACCAGCGACGGAAAAAGTAGCCGCCCCAAATGCACCCAAAACAAGCGAATCCCACTAATTCAGAAGAAATACAAGCGATGTAGGGGGGCTAGGAAAACCTCTTGGGAAAAGCCGAGCCTCATGTGAGATCCAATCTCCCCGAGCCACAACGGGTGGGCCGTGTGCCCGCCCGAGGGCCCGGTTGGAGATATTTCGGGGGCGGCGCCTGTCTGGGTGGGCCCCCCACGACTGAGGGCTCGCCCTCCGGTCGAGCGGAGAACCACAACCGCCACACAGCCCCCTCGACGTGTGACGTGGCGTCCCCGCCAGTCACACGGAGACCCCCTGGAAAGGTGGTTCTGGACCGGCCCACCGCGTGAGCGCCGACCACAGCCCCCCCCCTCCCCCCCCGATCCCTTCCCCCAAGGGGTTTTCAGGGTCGGGTGACGTGGCGGGCCACGCGGCCCACCCCCGCGATACCCCCCACATCGGGGTCGTGGGGGCGGTCACCCCCCAACCGGGCCGGGTGCCCACCCGGTCCCCATCCCCTCCCGCCCGGGGTGTCCCGGGTCGGCGCGCCTACCCACACCCTCGTGGACCTACGAGACGTGCGGCCACGCCTCCCCACTACGTACTTCCGCTCACCCCGCCACGTCACCCGCCCCGCGACGAGAACCCCTTCCTCCCCACCCGCCTGTCACCACCCCCGTGGTGTCTGTCGCCCTCTTCCTCCCCGCAACCCCTGACGAGCCGCCCCCTCCTCCACCGCGTGGCGCCCGACGCTTCCGCTGTCTGTTGGCCCACGCGGGCCCCCCTTCCTCCGCACATCGAGGGCCCTGCGACTGCCGTACTCCTCCGCGTCCGTGCCCGCGTTCTTCACCGCGATGGCCGACGAGGAGATGATGTACCGCACCGCCGTGGTCCCCCTACCCGTGCTTACCGACCCGTCGACGTGAGCGCCGGCGTGAACGCGCGAGCAGGCGCGTCCGGACGTAACAGAGACGCTTTCCCACGCGACATTCCGAGCGATCGACCAGGGCCGCCCCGCCAACCCGTTCGCGAAGCAGATAAACGCGATTATCCACGCCCGCATCCCGTCCTTTGACGACCGCGCCTCGTCGATCACCGTGGTGCAGCATCGCCGCGAGGCGGGTTACCGCCGATTGTACGTCGGGTTCTTGGACGACCCCCCGGCGGACCCGCCGTTAGTGCAGACCTTCGAGTACATCTTGACGTCGCCGCCCTACATCGAGGAGGCCGACTTGGAGGGCCCCACGACGGCCTAGTTGACGACGGCCCGTAACCACCGGGGCGGGCTTGCCGGTCACCTCGTGGGCTGGCACCAAGCGGAGTACTCGAGCTGCGCGTCGGCGACCCGCTCGCACTTCTACATGCCGACTCCCGCGTGGTGGTCTGGTGTGGAAGTTCCCTACTGGTGTATGGCGGAACTTCCGTGGGTCCACGCTTACGCCGCGGAAGACCTGCACGCAGGGAGACGTACCCCGTGGGCCATCTTTCGTAGCGATTGGGCCCTTGGGGCGGCCATCGCCCTCCTCGACGCGTTCCGTAACCGCCGGGTGTTGTGGCGTTTCCCCCCGCGGTTGATCGACTGGATGCGTTCCTTGGGGGCGGCGAACGTCTGCTCCGGCGCCGAGGGTCCCAACGGCGAGACGACCGCCACCCTCGAGGCGTTTCTGCACCTCGCGGACCAGCTCCCCGACACGGAGGAGTTCCGCCAGCGCCTCCGGGCACGCAGCATCGACCGTCGTGACCGCAAGTGATGGGTTTGGGTAGACATCTAGGCGGGCGACGGGGGGACGCGCGTCTTGGTCGCCGAGGATCTTCGCCCCTTCGACTTTCCGTACACCGCGGACATCCTCGAGGCCCGCGGATACGGCCACGCGCGGGGGCTGGGCCGCCGCCGTCTCGGCCGCCCGGGGGCCGCGCTACCCTGGGGATGGATCCGCCCCGCCGTCTTCCTCCGTAGTGACCGCCGCCGCGGGATCATCTACCGCGGGACCCTCGCCGCCTGCGGCATCGACCGCCCCGTCGCCGGGCAACACCCGGGGGAGCCACATCGTTGCCTTCGACCCCGTGGAGCACCGCGACATCCCCGACGCGGCCTTCGACCAGGTGAACCACGTACCGTCGGATCTGGTCCCCCAGGCGTTGGCGCGGGTGGTTGCTTGTGACCCCGGGGAACTCGGCGGTTATACCACGGGGACCTTTATGGCCGGCTTATGCCACACCGAGGTGTCCCTCGGCGACGCGATCGGCCAGTGGGCCCGTAAAAACCCTGGTGTTCCGCCCCGCCGATTTGAGGAGCTCCTTCAACTCTTGGGCCGACGGGGCATCCGTGCAGTCTTCATCCACGAGACTGGCGTGGACGCCGGGGGGGCGGACCGTCGTCAACAGTACCAGCTCGACCGCGATGGGTACAGCGAGGAGCCGCCGTCGCAGAGCCCGCGCGGTCTCCCCGGCCACGGGTGGGGTCGGTCCGCGTGGGGGCAGCGTTCAGTCGGGGCAGCGGGAAGACGGACCACGACGGGGGGAGGAGATCGCTCACGGTGGCAGTAGTAGTAGCTCGAGTGTAGGGGGCGTAGTTGCGTCGATGGTGCCAGCCGGCGTGTCAGCGACCAATAAACCCCGCGCGGGTCAGGTGCGTATCACCCGCGAGAGCGGCCCCTGCTCCTCGGCCCGGATCCCTCCCCGATTCCGCCTGGACAGCCACAGCCGCCCCCGTTCACACGGGTCTGCCATCACACCCACCCCTCCCGGCCACGTCCACGGTGCCCGACCGCCTTGGGCCCATACCATAGCCATGGGGCGGGTCGCCGTTTCGCCGTACGGCGGTGACGGTCCCCACCGCGGCCACGTGGCCCCCACTGAAGGACGTCTCGTTGGCCAAAAACCCGCCACGATTCGAAACTTGAAAATCACGTGTCCCCCGGAGAGGAATTTTACCCGCACGCGAAGAAGTCGACGACTTCCACCGCTGTTTCGACACGTAGGCCCACGCGGCGCCTATACTGGTGCACCTTGCGGAGGTCGAACCGACTGGCCAACTCGAGGGTGTCCTCATTCGGGTGGTAGCCCCACCAGCGGGTCCACAGGCGCAGCGTGCCGTCGTCGGAGACCTCACGACCCACGAGGGCCTCTCAGACGAGCTCCTTGCCCGTGTTCTGGTGCCTCTCGGGTACCACGACGTCTTGGGGCACGCCGAGGTTTTGGATGAGCTTCTGCGGGTCCCCCTGCGGGTCCGGCGCGGGCGTCACGTGGTCGCTGCTCACCGTCTCTGAATATCCGCCGATGTCCAACGATAACGTGCCTTCTCCGATGGATGGCACCTTGTGGGGTCCAGCCTCGTGGGTCCCGAGCTTATTCTTGGTCCTCGCGTGACCATCGACGAACACGCACTCCCCTGCTTGGATGTCCTTCTTCACGGGCCTCACGCGGGCGTCGTAGCTCCTCTTGTACCGCCGTTGTGCCACCGAGAGGTACCGCCGCACCTTGTGCATGAGGCTACGCAGCCACGCCCTGGTGGCCTCGCGGACACCCTGCGGGCAACCGTCCTTCTCATCTGGTGCTGGGAACGGACCATGCGCTCCACAGAGAGGCTCCGTACCCGCTCGGGCGTAACGAACTCGAGTGGCGCCACCCCGGTGCTCTGCTGCGGCCGACTGTTGTAGGCCAGCGTCAGCATCGACACGAGGGCATCCCATCGTTCTTGATGATCTTCGACGTACGGCTGCAGTTGCCCCACGATAGTCCGGCTGTAGCGCTCCACTTGGCCGTTCGTCTGCGGGTGATACGTCGTGGAATACCGGTTGGTGATCCCGAGTAGCGATCAGACCCCTCAGAAGAACGTGGAGTCGAACTGAGGGCAATTTTCGGACAACACCGTCACCGGGAGTCCGTAGGCCGCCACCCAATGATCCAAAAAGGCCGCCGCGATGGATTCCGCGTCAATCCGCTGAAGGGGAGTGGCCCGCGTAATCTTGGAGAAGCCATCCACGATGACCAGCAGGTGTTCATTCCCCACCTCGGTTCGGGGGAGGGGACCGAGCAGGTCGAGACACAAATCCGTCAGCTGTTCCGTCGGGGGGAATGTCTAGAGGTATTTCGTCTTACGTCGTTTGCCGATGCGGTTCCGCGCACACTGCACACAGTTGGCCACGAAGGCGTAGACGTCCACCACCATAGATTCCCAATACAACCACCGTCGCATCGACGTGTACATCTTGTTGGCCCTCGGATGTCCGGTTTGCGGGGAGTAGGGCTCCCGAATCATTTCCCCATAGCGCATGTGGGTCGGCACGTCGACTTGCGCGACTCTGTCCAATGGTGCCGTGCGGACCAAGAGGCCGTTCGGATCCTCGCGGAACAGGGACTTTTTGTTTCCATCCATGGCCTCCCGGACCTCCCTGCACCGACCATCGTCCGCCTGCCCCTCGAGGAACTCCGATAGCGTCAGGGGGGACAACTCCCCTCCCTCCGTCTGCGGCGGCAATTGCCACGCGGCCGACGAGTTGGGTAGGGCCAAACAGGGTACCGCGTCGGGTATCGGCCCGTCGTCCCCCGCGGGTGTCGAGATACGCGACATCGTGTCCTCTGCGTGGTGTGATGCACCCGGTCGCGTCTGCACGACGTAGTCGAGTTCCGCCAAGCGTAACCGCCACCGCGCCAGCCTCCCGTGCGCCCCGTCCATATGTAGCATCGACTTGAGCGCCGCGTGGTCCGTGCGAGCCGTGAAGCGAGTCCCCTCGATTTCGGGGCGGAGGAGAAGAGATGCCCATACCACCGCGAGGCACTCTCGCTCCGTGGTGCTGTAGTTCCGCTCCGCCGCGTTGAGGGAGCGACTCCAGTAGCCGACGGGCTGCGTGGATTCGTCGGGCTGTTCCTGCAGTAGCCCCGCGCCGACCTGCCCTATCGTCGCATTCGACGGGGGCCGGTATGTCGGTACCCGTGTACCGCCCCGTTAGCGAGCCGTTGGCCGTCTCGGCCAATGCAAGGCATGGGATATCGTCGTTGATATCTTCGACGTCGGCGTCATTGTCCGTTCGGGACAAAAAGTCTGGGGCGTGGTGCGATGCACCGGGTTTGTACTGCATGTCGAATGTATATTCGAACAGCCATAGGCGCCATCGCAGCAACCGACTACTTGAGTCAGTGGTGCTGTAAATCCAGCTTAGGGCTTGGTGGTCGGTCCTTTTAGGAAGCGATGACCGTCGAGGAAGTGTCTGAGCTTGAGTACGCTCCACACAACGCCGAGGCACTCGCGTTCCGTTGTGGAATAGTTTTTCTCAGCTGGGCTGAGTCCACGGCTCCAATATCCAACCTGTAATCTAGTACGGTTCGTTTGCTCTTGCAGCAAGGTGCATCCGAGTTGGTCGGCGCAGGCGTCGACATCGACAATCATTCGGCCTTTGGCCTTTGGCAGGACCAAAATTGGTGGTCCAAGAAGCGCTTTCCGTAGGTCGTCGACGGCCGCGAGGGCTGCGTCGGTTGGCTTTGGTAAGTCTGGGGGGACCTCCGCGCGGGTCATTGCGTTGAGCGGCTTTGCTTGTTTAGCAAAGTCTTTGACGAAACGTCGACAGACATTACACATCCCCAAGAAGCTTTTAAGCTGGGTCTTGGCGGCGGGGAAAGAAGCGTGCTTCAACGCGTCGACGTTCTTATTTTGCACATGGAGTTGACCCGGTCGGACAATGTGTCCAAGGTACTCGACATCGTCGGACAACCAGGTGTATTTCTCAATATTGAGAGTGACACCGGCTTCATGCAACCGCGTTAAGACCACATCAACGTCCTTGACGTGTTGCTCTGCAGAGGCAGAGAAGATGGTGACATCATCTAGGTAGACGAGGCAAAGCTGCCACTTGAGTCCAGACAATATAATGTCGAGGGAACGTTGAAACGTAGCGGGGGCGTTGGTCAGTCCAAAGGGCATGGAAAGCCAATGGTAAATACCCGCATGCGTTGTAAACGCAGTCTTCTCTCCGTCGGCAGGGCGTAGGGGCACTTTCCAATAGCCTTCCGTACAGTCATGGGAGTTGAAGACCTTTGCATCCCCCAGGGAGTTCAGGCAATCCTCCATTCGGGGAAGGGGATAGGCATCCTTTTTGGTGATGTTTTTGAGTCGTCGGTAATCCACACAGAAGCGGGCCTTGCCTTTCTTCTTTGGTACGATGACGACGGGGTTTTCCCATGCACTGTGGCTAGGTTCTATAGCCTTGAGCTTTAACATCGTGTTGATTTCATCAGCAATGATCTGCCGCTTGAATGGACCCGTGCGATACGGTTGTGCCCGGATGGGTACGGCATCCGTTGGGGTGACGATGGCATGCTCAGTGGCGTGTATAGAACCGAGGGTACCGTCCCACATCGCGGAATGCGTGCGTAGCATCTCCCAGATTTGATTGTGCAGATGCTCCGGTGCCTCACGAAGGTCCACATCCTCGACAGGGTCGTCGGACAGCGATGTATCCTCGCCGGTTGGTGTGTCTTGGATTGCCTTCTCCTCTGTTATGGCGGCCAACATGGGCCCTTGGAATGGTTCGGTGAACCCGAGGATGCTGTTCTTACGAATTATGGCCTGGTCCGTCCCGAAGTTGCAGACCTTAACCAAAGATTGTTCATCGGGCTAGACGAGTGCAACGCCACGGGCGACTGCCACTGAATTTTGCCGACATAGGCGGATGTTGGGCGAAATGGTGACGAGGCCAGGGGTGGCACAGGTCGCCATGACCCGATCTTCCATTCGTCCTTTGACGCGAACCTGGCGACACGCCCGTATCTTGGCAGGTTGTTCTTCCCACGACCGTTCCCACTTATTGGAAAGTAGAGTGGCGAGGATAGGCGTTCGCCTTAGGTTCCTGGTGACATCACCGACGTGGTCTTGCCACACAACCTTCTTCAGGCGTGTGAAGATGGCTTCGACATGGTTATCCATGAACTCCGTACCGAGAATACATGGCACCGATAGGTGTTCGGCGAAAAAGAATCGGTCTAAGACCTTGGCGCATCCAACAACTATGTACAGATGTATAGCATAGTTTGCTATGAGGCGGTTGTTGTTTCCATCTTTGATGCGGGGTGTGCGCTCGAGCTCTTCAGCATAACTCTGCCAGTTGGCGGGTAAGACGTTAGGTCGAACCAAGTTAATGCCGGCCCCAGTTTCCAAGACAGGGCGACAGCTGTGCATTTCCCGTTGGCACGGGCCAATAGTGGCCGCGATCTCATAGTGCCGATATGCCGGGCTGAGAATTCTTGTGACTTTACGTCTTTCACCATTTGGTGATGATGCACCGGGAAACCTGCTAAGAGGCACCCGGCTCATTCGTTTTTCGAGTCGGTGGACTCGTTGCTATCGCTTTCAGCGCTTGGTTTGGTATCCTCCGTTACGGAGTTCACGGCAATAACAGGGCTGCGGTGTTCGCGTGGCCGGTACGGCTCAGCGCATTGCGCGGCGAAGTAACCGGGCTTGTTACAGTTGTAACAAGTGTCGTTCCTCGCCTGAGGCGACTCCTTAGGAGGAGGGGAACGGGACCGGACCCTCGGTTGGGTAACCGGGAAGGGGCGGTCGACACTGGTATGCCGGGTTGGCATGGGCGAGGCGTCGGCCACCTTAGTCGTCTGAAGACGAGGCAGCTCAAGCGATAGGCGAAGCTTATTCGTTCCGTCCCAATACATCTGCGCGGTAGAGACGGTGTCCGCCAGTGTGCGCTTGGGGAACTGCCCGTCCAATACCCGGAAATGAGATTAGATAATCTCGGACAAGCCATTGATGAATACATCCTTCACATCTTGGGCGTAGAACAGGCCGTCTAGGCGGTCGCACTGCGTCTCAACGCGGTGCCCAAAGGCTGTGTACGACTCATTGTCGGGTTGACGCATTGTAATACTGTCGTGGTAGGCGGAGGCCATTACGGCGTGGGTGGCATACTTGGCTAGAAGCCATTTAATAGCGGCATCATAGGTGCGGATCGCATATGTGCGGTGCCCGGCTTTCGAGTTGAGGGCACTCGATAAGGCCCGTTTAGCAGCGCCTGACAGGCGAAAGGCCAAGAGAGGAAGGGATTGCCCATGCGTCAAGCCGGCTGCGTCACATGCGCGCCGAAAGGTCGTCAGGAAGGTGAATCCACCGAGGGGGCTATTGTCTGTGAATTGCTCTTACCCTTGGAATCCGCCATCCAGGCGGCGGTTCATCTTATGTGTTTTCTCCAATAGGGAGGGGGGCAGATACAGATCACTTCGGATCAGAAAGTAGGTACGATAGTCCAATAGGGACTTGAAGCGACTGTTGGAGGGTCGAATGACCTTTTGCCGATCGGCTTGCTCCAACCGCTTTTTAGAGTGGGGGCGACTCTTGTACGGACCCGGGCGGGATCTCCGAGACGCGGTGTCCGATGAGTCGTCCGAAAACTCGAAGCTTGAGCTCGACGACGGGGAAGACGGGGAACCCGGGGATTCTCAGGAGTCGGAGGACGAAGAGAAAGTTGTCCCACTGGACGAGCCTGACTCATTCGCGGCCGACATGTTGGCGTTCTCAACTGAGGATGTTGAGCTGGCCAACTTGGTCTCCTTGCGAATCTTACGCAACTTCTTGCGAAGCTTGCGCTCTTGATCCCGACGTTCGGTCGCTCGGCCAACTGGCTCTGGAGGAGAGGAAGACGACTCGCCCCTCTTGGGGTCGATCTTGACCCTGGTCTTGCTCATCGTATTGCGACGCGACTTTGCCGCCCGGGCATCGGACTCTATGTCCTCCTGGCGCATAGCCTCCACCCTTGCGATCAGTTCGTCGTTTGCTTCCGCTAACGAGAGGTTAGTTGCTTGTTGGGCCGTCAGACGGAGACGAAGTGTCTCCATTTCCGCCTTAAGGCTCTCCGCATCGAGTAGTTGGCCAGAGGCCGCCGCATGCAACGCAGGTGATCCCGAGAGGGAACCACCTAGGGTGTTGGCGTCGCGCATGTTCGTACGAACGCCTCCCGGCGGGACATATTCGGAAGGCAGGGCGTTGCCCTTACCCTTCCCATTGCCACGTTGCCCATCGGCACCACCAGCGGTCATTGCTCAACCGGCACAGTGCCAATAGAAGCGCCCCGCGCTCCAATTGGAGATCACCACCCACGACGCCCAGCGTCGTGGCACACACAAGTGGGAGACGCGCCCTGCGCGTCAAGCCAATGGGTGCAATACCCGTCACCGTGCCACTCGGCACCAAGAGACAGCACTCGAGCTGCCGTCGAAGATTCTAGTGCAGTTGGTGGAAACTGGTACTCAGACAGGTTGAAGTGTGAAATTATGTGTTTCTCTTTTCCCTAATGACGTTACTAGGCCCCTCTGAATTCTCTCTTTTTAATTAACACTGAAATTGAGCCGTAACGCCCATGAGCTCCTGGAAGGTGCATAGTTCTCTCTCGCGAGAGGAACACAGCATCACCGAACAGAATGCGATTCTGTTCGGGCTCTGTTGCGAGAACAGGCCTCTCAATACATGGGCGTGTGTTTGGCTGTTGCCTAACAGGCCAGCTGTTCGGCAGTCTGTTGGTCCGCCGCCTGACGCGACGATGAGGATCGTCGCTGCAGGCGGCAGCCCAACAGAACGCCGAACAGAATCGCTGTTGGGCAACAGCCGAACAGAAGGCCATCTGTTGGGGCGGTCTGTTCTGGAACAGACGCCGAACAGAACGCCATTCTGTTCGGCGCCGCTGTTGGTCTGTCTCGTGTGTCGATTACTCCACTGCCAGGAACTGGCTCGTGTAACGGCTCTCATTATGATGATTAGGGTTTTCTTTATAGCCTAAGCCTGTTTCAGGCTTCAAAGAAAGTATGTGGCCCAGCTCGTCATGGACTGCCGTGCGAGGAAGTGCCACATTGTCGCTAGGTAATGTCAAATACGACTCAGCCAGCCCTGTCCTTATGTGTAGCTCGTTGGAGAAGGGTTGGTGCAATGTGTCCACTGGCACTCCAGCGTGCAGGCAGCCTTCCACCTCGTCTTCTCAACCACCCACGTGCCATTTGCCGATGGCTTCTCGGCTGGGCAACCGCTACCTTCGGCCGACTGCCACGAACACAGCTCGTTCCACGAACTGCCCAGCTCAACCGCCTCCCCCCTGGCGTCAACGCCCTCCCTCAACGTTTTCACTTGCTCTATCGGTGCATGGCCTCTGGGCGCGCTTCTCAATCGCCTGTGGTGCGTTTCATGGCGTTTTCCTTGCGTGCGGTTCCCCTGCCCCCGAGCCCCCCGCACCCCCTCCCACGACTTGCTGCGGACTGTTTCTGCGGCGCGACCTCGGCTCTGCAGCGCTAGTGGCTCTGTAGGTGATCATGATCTGCATGCGTTTTCTCTCACGCGGTCGTTGTTGGAACAGGCGCACTAACCTTCTCTGTCTTTGGCGTGTGCTTCACTGTTTTTACTGGGTCATTCCACTTTTCGTGGGGCTTCTCTGTCTCTGTTCGCACCAGGCTGGATTGGTGGTGCGTCGAGGCTCGTGTTTGTAGAAGCGAGTAAAGGAGTAGCTCCGTGTCTTGTGGGCAAGACGCAATAGCCTGGCCCTGACGGTCAGATCAGGAATTGCGCAGTTCGCATGTATTGGTAAAAAATGCTACGGTCTGCCCACGTTGGACTGCAACTTGTATTCGCAAGCCTTTTTCCCAATGACCCTAATCCAGAGCACCCGATCCCGTCCTCGATCACATGTGCTGCACGGTCCTGCCGAAAATCCTGAGATCCAGCACCTAGCACCGAACAGGACTGTAACAGAATCCCATCTGTAGGGCGTCTGTTCGGTAACAAACGCCGAACAGAATGGCGTTCTGTTGGGGCTGTCGCCTGCAGCGACGATGCACGCCACAGCTGTGCGAGACCCTTGGACGCTGGAACGCCCCTGTGCACAGTCAAAAGCGGCTTCCCCGCCTCTTGGCAACGAAGCACAGCGGAGCAGCCGCCGGTCGACGAGCGCCTCATAAATATAGGGTACGACTTAGGCACGACTGTCAGATACGCGGCAGCTTTGGTCGGCGCACCTCGTCTCGCTCTCGCCATCCGCAACACGTCTGGAATCAAATCGACCGTCGGCCACCCTCCATTCGTGCTCGCTGGTGTGTCCGCCGAATGCCTTGGCCTCAGATTCAGAGGTCGACACGCGGCGCCAGACTGTGAGGGGTTGGGCTGCGAGTCGCCGTCCACCGTGCTGCACTGCAACTGCAAATGCGGCACAGGGAGAGGTGAGCAGCGGTCAAGAGCAAGTCTCACGTCTGTGCATCACCACAGCTCATCCCGATCCGCTACAATTCGGTGCATGCGACTGGCTCAGTCGCGAGATCCCTCAGAGTCGCTGGCCGTCCTCCGGTGACCTTTGTCTATTTTAAGAAGTCTCGTCCAAGAATACTGGGCCCACTACATCCTCGGACCGGACCGCACAGTCGGTCCAATAGGCCGCATCGTCCAAACGCATCCATCCTTGGACACTGCGGAATTCATATTCCCACTTTTCTTTTTCAAGGTGGCAGAGACCTCGAAGCTATGAAGCTGCGTTTCGTCGGAAAACTCTCCAAGTCAGAAGAAACATTTGGCCACTTCGCGGTCATCTGAATGCGCAAGAATGAAGTGCTCGACCGCCAGCAGCGACTTCAATCTTCCTAAGCCAGGGATGCAAGGCGAGAACTATGTCCCTAGTACTAAAGTGTACATTACAATATCTTAATTGCAACCATCATCCGGTGAAAAAATAAACACCACGTCCGTGCTAGTTGCCTTCCACATGAACAGAAACGGAAAATTCAGTATAACAGTGGAGATCCACTGCAGCCAGTGTCGATGGCAGCACCTCCACCTCCGTGCCACAGAAAGTGCGATGACCCACCTTCGATCTCCTTCCCTACTTCCGTGCCGCCGCAGAGGTTTCGGAGACCCCTCCTCGAGCTATTTGTCTGTTCATAGGATTTCACTGTGACTCAAGGAATGTCACACCTTTCAGCGTTTCAGGGTCAACAGAAACGCAGAGGCGTGGCATGCGTTGGAAGCCACGCCACTGTCGTGCGTCGTCAAGATGGGGCTGTGCGGTCGCTGGGGTAGATGCGCCCGCTTTTCACCGGCGTGCCGGTGCAGCGTGTGCTTCTTTGACGTGAGAGACTCGCCCCTAGTTGACTTCTTTCAGGCTGCGATGTGATCGTGACGACAAATCAACTGCAATCGTCGTGCATGCACGACGATTGCTTTTCCAAGCGTCGCTGGTTTAGCCAAAAATACTCGTCTCTGCTATGAGGTGCTCAGATTGTTTGGAGGCCAATTGAGAGCTACTCGTCAAAAGTTCTAAAACTGGCGGGATGCACTATTGTCATTGGCCGAGAGAGTTTTCAAAAAATGAACTTTCTTCGCTATAAACACGCTGTGCAGTGCAAAATGGTGAGATTTGGCAGACTGAGCCCTTGTTGACTTCGGATAGCCTCCAGATGGCAGCGCGAATCACCAATCGGCACCACTGATCGACGTGGTGCGAGCGTCTGGAGAGACGCTCTCATTCGTTCTGCCATCGCGTGTTGCAGCAAACCCCACTGGAAGTCGGACATGGCCCACATCGGGGGGCCGTGCATGTCACCTCTGCCGACGGGTGGCACACGAAGCGCGCAGCCCATCGGTCCTCCGCTTGATCTCTCGTCACCCACTGTCAAGTCAACAGCACTCCACTTCTGCGCTGTTGGACCAACGGGCGCCCACCTGTATTTTTCGCTTTTTGTAGCCTTTTTTCTTGTTTATCTCGAAGCATCGCCGCTGGACGAGGCGGCCCCAACAGAACGCGGTTCTGTTCGGGCGTCTGTTACCGAACAGACGCCCAACAAACGCGATTTTGTTGTTTTGTTGTTCGGGTGCTCGGTTCTGGAACTCGAGTTTGTTCCAGAAAGGGGAGGAACAGCCATGGCACACGAGCTTGTTGGCCATACTTAGAGGTGTACATGAGATCGCCTCAGTGAGATACAACTAAGTGAAGTCTCCCAGAGTCCCGAGCCTGCTTCTCAATTGCCTATGATTGGTTGAATTGGCCCGTGCCGTCCGTTGCAGCTGGAGCTGCACCTTCCCGATGCGTCGAGAGGCCCACCTCCACTTTTTTGAGAGCTACCAACACTACGCTCAACGTGACGACCAAAAGCACGGAGGACACAGACATGTCAACAGTACCACGTGGAGGAAACACCGTGCCCAAGAGATCAAGTAAAGCACACACTGAGCACAGCCGCAAGTCAGTACATGAGTGATCAGCAACATCAGAAACAAAACAAGTTCACGTCACATGCGGGCACCCAGTCGGCAGAACCGTGGAGCCACGGTCGTGCGGCAGCACGTATTCGGTGCCCGTGGAGGTAGAAAGGAGGGGGGCCTGGAGCAACACACTGGGGGTTGGGGTGGGGGGGCTTACGCGGGTGGAGAGTATGGCATGAAACCTACGCTAGGCGTCTAGAAACGCTCCCAGACGGAATGCATTCGCAGAGCGGGTGGGAAGGCAGGATAAGGGCAATGAGCCGCAAGGGGACAAGAGGGAAAAGGGGCGAGGGGGATAGGGCGACAGCAGAGCAGCGTGCGGCAAGAGAGATAGCGGTAGCATCCGGCGAACGAAGACGACGTCGAGGACGACGGTGCACGGGGCGTGGGTGGCTGCAAGCGCGAGTTGGAAGGCAGCCTCCCACGCTGAGGTCCCACAGGGAGATTGCATGTTGCCGCTCATCCGACAACCATGTAAAGATTCTACTATACTAGTGGTTTTCTTGATGAAGCGAGCTTGTATTAGTTGATAGTTGTACATTTAAGTCGTATGGAGAAGCGAGCTGTCTCTAGGTTCTTCGTTAGGCCCTGGATTGGAGCCGTTACTCTGATGAGGGCCTATGTAGCATTTTCGTGGGTCCCCCTCGAGAGAGACTATCCGATAACAGAGACGCCGAACAGATTGTCATTCTGTTCGGGCTCTGTTGCCCGAACAGATGGACCAACAGATGCGCGTTTGTTTGCCTGTTGCCAAACAGACAGTTCTGTTCGGCGGTCTGTTCGTTTGCCTCGTCCAGCGATGATCGCGGATCCGCTTCAGGCCACCGGTCGCGGCGTTAGGTTTTTTGAAGACGGGCGGCACGGCGCTGCCAACAGCGCCGTATGCTGCACCCATTGAGATGGAGGGGGGGCGGGAGGTGCCAATAGGGCGTTGCTTACGACGTGCTAGGCAGCGGCGGACGGCGACGGGAGCGATCCGCGCTCCAGCGGCGAGCCCAGACCACCCCGGTGAGCTTTCCTGTACGCCAGTGAAGGGTCCAGCGCGGCGTGAGGCGGCGGTGGCAGCGCGGGGCGGGGGGGTGGGGGGGGCGGCGCGCCGGCCACAGCGGGGCGCCGGGCTTGAGTGTGCTACCTCTCGCTCGCTCGCATGCCGGGGCCACCCGGCGTTCTTGCATGCACCTGGCGTGCGGTAGCGTTCAAGTGGACAGAGCCTTGCTCCCCACCGTCGCCGCCGCCGCCGCCGCCGCCACCGCGCTCGTGACACCGACTTTCCGCGACCGCTGCCGCACGGCGCGGTGGCGCTGTGCAGCGCCGCCGCCGACAGGCACCCTACGCCCGGGTGCGGGGGGTGGGGGAAGGGGGAGCACCGCCGTTGGCTGTACCGGTCGTACCGCGCGGCTGTACTAGTGGCGACAGTTGGGAGTGCGTGAGGGGAGGGACGAGCTGCGACCCCCGGCCGCGCGCCTTCTCTGGCAGCCTCCCGCTCACAGCACTGCGGCACACCTTTTAGAGGCGCACCCGCGAGCAGGTGGGGACACTGGATCACCCCCGGCGCCTGTACCCGACCACCGTCATCGTGCGGGCGCTCAAGCACCGCCTTGCGCGCGCTCGTCGTCCTGCTACCGCACGCGGCACACCCACACACCTCCTTCCCACGGTCGAGCGTGTCGGTTCTCTCGTTCGTGCCCCCGATCTTCTCTGGGCCGCCAGACGCTCTTCCCCCCACCACCTCTCCCCACCGATCACCATGGACATGGATAGCAGCACCTGGCGCGGCGGCGTCACCCCTCGGGTGGCCAATCCCCCCTCTCGCGGAGGCGTGCCGTGCCACCGCCGCCTCGGAGTCCTCGAATTGCCGGCGGGGCACGGCCTCGGCCAAAGGTTTGGGCCGATCGGCGGTAGTGGCGCCACCGGCGGCCGCGCCGACGGCGCCGAAGCCGGCGCCGGCGCCGGCGTCGCCGGCGCCGCAGCCGGCGGTGGCGGCGGTGGCCCGACGTTCGTGTTGTCCCCCGGCTTGGGGCGGTCAGGCGGCGGCGGCGGGTGCGTCACGGGCGGCGTGCTCGCGCCCCTCCACCCGCCTACGACGGCGGCGGGAGGGGGCGTGTCTCCCCCCCCGCACGGTTTTGGCGCGGCGGCGCTGCCGCCGGCCCTCCCCTGCCGCACGCCGCTCGGCGGCCTATCGGCCGTCGGTGGGAGCATGTTTGCGGCGCCGACGCCCTTGTCGGGCGGCTATGGCGCCGTCGACGGCGGCACTTACCCGAGCTGCCCGCTGGATGAGCCCCCACTGCTCGCGTCTTCCACCGTGTCGCCGGCGGCGGCTCCCGACTTTAGTCTCACCTACACGTCGGAGGGGGGCGGCGGGGGTGGGGGGGGGGGGGGGCGTTCCCTGCCCGCGGGGGGGGGCGGGGGAGGGGGGGGTTCCCCCCCGGGTGCGGCCCCCCCGTCGCCCCCCGGCGGCC
>Ga0114953_1000832_pt1 | contig 22236 bp, 21 predicted proteins | sample SidtaG_FD_87298 | JGI IMG/M metagenome (GOLD analysis project Ga0114953, IMG submission 87298) | Marine algal microbial communities from Sidmouth, United Kingdom - Sidmouth_Male2 metaG | ecosystem: Host-associated > Algae > Red algae > Unclassified | place: Sidmouth, United Kingdom | collected...
CGCTGCATCGAACAACCCTGTGTTGTCGACGCTCGTAACCGCAGTCGTCGAAGCCGACCTGGTCGACACGCTCAACAGCGACGGCCCATTCACCATCTTCGCTCCAACCAACGATGCATTCGCCGCAATCCCCGAAGATCAGCTCGCCGCAGTGCTTGCTGACAAGGACTTGCTGACCAGCATCTTGACCCTGCACGTCGTCGCCGGTGAATCACTCACCGCTGAAGACCTCGTCGACGCTGCCGCCGTTGAAACAGTCAATGGCGAAACCCTCAACTTCGAGTTTGTTGATGACAACCAACTGTCAGTGAACGGTGTCGCCACCTCGATCTGCCAGAACGTACCGACGGCAAACGCCACGGTTCACATCATCGACGCAGTTCTCCTTCCAGCTGGCTGATCCCCTCAGCTCGTAGAAGTTAGACAAACCCGTTGGGGTCGCAGTGCACTCGCACTGCGGCCCTAATGTCGTTTTACGGCACTGGCTCGGCGGAGCCCTGAGCAAAATAATCTGGTTGCGCGCAGGGCTGGGTGCTGAGGTCAGAAGCGCCAAGGAGTACAGTCAGCCACACCATGGCAACTGTTACTGAAGAAGTGGTTGAAGCCGACGCGGGCGACACGCGCAAGATTCGACCAAATCACCTCATCATCGGCTTCTGGACGCTGATCGCAATCGTTACTGCGCTGTCTGGCGTGGCAGCGGCGGTGTTCGAATTCCACCACGAAGAAGGCGCGGTCACGCGCGAGGTCTTTGGCAACATCCCCACGGCCATCAAGGTCATGTTTTACAGCCTGGTCCCAGCGCTGTTGATCTACTGCGGTTTCCAGCTGTCGTTCCGAGTCAAGAACTGGCAACGAGGCGCTCCCGAGAACCGCAAGACCACCCGCAAGAACGTCAAACAGCGGCTGGCCGACATGCGTGCTGGCTTGTATATGCAAACCCTCATGCGTGACCCAGTCGCCGGGATCATGCACTCGATGATCTACTTCGGTTTCCTGATCTTGATGGCCGTGACCACCACACTCGAAATCGATCATCAGCTGCCCGAGTCACTCAAGTTCCTCGACGGCGGCGTGTATAAGGGATACGCCCTCGTCGGCGACGCAGCTGGCCTGATGTTCTTCGCCGGCCTCATGTGGGCACTCGGCCGACGCCTGGGCCCCCGCTCGATGCGCCCGTATCGCATTCGCATCAAGAACAAGCCTGAACATTTTGTGATCCTGGGCACCCTGCTGGCAATTTCGATCAGCGGCTACGGCGCCGAAGCCTTCCGCATTGCGCTCGAAGATTCGCCGAGCTACGAGAAGTGGTCCTTCATTGGTTACCCGCTCGCTCAACTCGTCGACGGCATGGGAAACCTGGCCGGATGGCACCAAGCATGGTGGATAGCGCATGTGATCTCGTTCGCGCTGTTCTTAGTTATCTTGCCGACAACCATGTTACGGCACATGGTGACGTCGCCGGCCAACATGTATCTCAAAGAGCGTGAGCGTCCCAAGGGTGCCATGAAGCCAATGGCGAACCTCATGGAAACCGAGATGGAGAGTTTCGGTGCTGCGGTCGTCGAAGACTTCACGTGGAAACAACTCATGGACACCGACTCGTGCACCATGTGCGGTCGCTGTACGGCTGTGTGCCCGGCCCACGCCACCGGCAAATCGCTCGACCCTCGCGAGATCGTGCTTAAGACCGGCGAAGTCATGGCTCGCTCGGGCACCCCAGAAGTTTCGCCTCCGATCGGCGTTGACAAAGAAATCACCGTGGCCAACGAACCCGGCAACATTCTTGTCGCACCAAACAACGTGTTCGATCGCATCACCAGCGAAGAAATCTGGGCGTGCACCACCTGCAAGGCCTGCGACGAGAACTGCCCGGTCAACATCGAGATTCTCGACAAAATCCTCGACATGCGCCGCTATCTGTCACTTATGGAAAGTGACTTCCCGACCGAGCTCGGCAACGCCTATCGCGCTATGGAGAACCAAGGCAATCCGTGGGGCATGGGCCAAGGAGAACGCGCCAACTGGGCCCAAGAATTCGAAGGCCTCGAAGTGCTGGACGGCGGCGATCCAATGACGGCCGAGTACCTGTACTGGGTTGGTTGCGCTGGCAGCTTCGACGACAAGAACCAAAAGGTCTCCCAGGCGTTCAGCAAGCTCATGGATCGTGCTGGCGTCAGCTTCGCCATCTTGGGCCCATCAGAAATGTGCACTGGTGACCCGGCTAGGCGCAGCGGCAACGAGTACATCTTCCAGATGCTGGCCATGCAGAACATCGAAACGCTCAACTCGATGGGCGTCAAGAAGATCGTGGCGCAGTGCCCGCATTGCTTCAACACGCTCGCCAACGAATACCCGCAGCTCGGTGGTCACTACGAAGTCGTGCACCATAGCCAGCTGCTAGAAAATCTGATCGACGAAGGCAAGCTCGACGTTTCGAACGCGACGCTCGAAGACCGGCTCGTCTATCACGACTCGTGTTACCTGGGTCGCCACAACGACGTCTACCTGTCGCCGCGCAACGTGGTCGGCTCCATTGGCGGCATCCAGGTTGTCGAAGCTGAGCGCAATGGCACTAAGGGCATGTGTTGTGGCGCCGGTGGCGCTCGCATGTGGATGGAAGAACACGTCGGCAAACAGATCAATGTCGACCGTTCTCAAGAGCTGCTTGCAACCGGCGCGACCCGTATCGCCACCGCCTGCCCGTTCTGTTACGTAATGATCGACGACGGCATCAAAGGCGAGGGCGTCGAAGAAGATCAAGTGCTCGTGCAAGACATCGCAATGCACCTGCTCGACGCCATCGAAGAAGGCGAAGCCAAGGCCGCCGAAACCATGGTCAACGTGACCCTCAAGCCCGCATCACAGCGAGTCACCGCCGATGTCATAGAACCACCCTTGGGCTACGGCATGCACGGCGATCTCGACGGCGACGGCACCAAAGACATGGTCGATCCGCTCGCACCAGGCCCCATCGCCTCGCTGATGGACGAGGCGTAGCCGCGTAGTCCGCCTTTTCGACTCGTTCCTCGCCAAAAACGCTGTCCGAGCCAAATCCTCCACGGTCCGCACCCGCCCACACAACCCACGTAGTCCGCCTTTTCGACTCGTTCCTCGCCGAAAACGCTGTCCGAGCCAAATCCTCCACGGTCCGCACCCGCCCAAGCAACCCACGTAGTCCGCGTCCGAGCTCAGGGGAATACTTCTGCTCCAAGGTGGGTCGCTAGTAAGTCAGCGACCATTGCCGCGGTCTGGTCGCTGCGTCGATGGCAGGCGCGCCAGGTAATCGGCAGACCGTCTGCGCCGCACTGCGCGGTGGCGATCCGCCCCGACTCGACGAGCGGCATCGTGGCCCACTTGCTAAGAATCGAGACTCCGACTCCGGCCGCGACCATCTCGATGATGGCGCTAGTTTGGCGCACAACGCGCACGATGCGCGGTGGGCCCCCAGCTGGTCGAATGAAGCGGTCGTACTCGAAGCCCGGGCTCGGAAGCGCGTTATAGGTCAAGTAGGTTTCGTCGACGAGATCGACTGCCTCGACCGTGGCCCGGTCCGCAAGCCGATGGTGCGGCGCGCAGGTGAAAACCAATGCGTCGTCGAGTACTGGAACCAGTACGTGGTCTCCCGACGGCTGGCCCGGCGCCAACACGAGATCGACCGTTCGGTCAGCGAGCGACGTACCGGGGTCATCGCCCACCGCCAGAAGATCGAGTTCGATTGCCGGATTATCTCGCCGCGCCGCCCGAAGAAAGCTCGGATACCAGTGGAAGGCCTCGTAGCCGCCGACCCCTATCCGTACCGTTACTTGGACCGACGAATCGGTCCCGACCAAGGTCTCTTCGACTCGTCCGAGATCAGCAAGCGCCCTGGCCGCAGCTTGAGATAGTGCGACACCGTTGTTCGTGGGCGACAACCGGCGATCTGATCCACGTGTGAATAACGTGACCCCCAGTCGACGCTCGGCTTCGGCCAGGCGATGGCTCATGGCTGACTGCGAAATCGACAACTGCCGCGCCGCCTCGGTCATCGAACCGAACTCCACGATCGCCACAACTGTTTCATAGTGACGCACGTCGAGTCGGAGCGGAGGAATCACGAACGAGATCGTACATGCATCGATTCGATAACAGATCATGATCATGATTCGTTAGACGCGGAGTGTTGTGCGTTGTTAACTAAGGACACGACACAAAAAGCGTCAGCAACATGACGCAACACACCGAGAGGAAAAGCGTGCGGGTACGGCATCAGGCATCTCCATCCACACCACGATTGGCGGACCCCGAGATTGGAGCGCTCGATGACATCGTCAACCTGGACAAATTCGGACTGAGTTCGACGAGCGCAAGCTGGGATGAACTCGGTCGTACCATGGCGACTCACCTCGACCGCGACGGGATTGCTTCACTGGCTGGATTCCTTCGACCAGCAGTGGTCGCAACCATTGCTCAAGAACTCGATGCGATGCTGCCGTTTGTGGCGATAGGCCGCGACCGACGATCCGCGTACAGCCGAGAGTTCTGCGACGCGACAGCGCACCCCGCTGTTTCGGCAACTTCAGACTGGGTCGCTGGCCATGTAACCCGAGACATGATCCCCGCACAGTCCCCAGCCCACAGACTGTACGTCTCGCCATTGTTCAAGCGGCTCGTCGCCTCGTGCCTGGGTCGTGAGCGCGTCTTCGAGTACGCAGATCCACTTGCCGGGCTTGTTGCCACCGTCTTGCCTCCCGGTGGCCGCTACGGCTGGCACTACGACACGAACGAGTACGTGGTGACGATTGGCGTTCGCCAGGCCAGCGAAGGCGGCACGTTCGAGTTCCACCACAACCTGCGCTCCGTTGGCGACGAAAATCTTGACGGCCTCGTCGACGTGCTCGATGGACGAAACGTCTCCACTCGACGATCGGCGATGTCTGCTCCAGGCGACCTCCAAATATTTCGCGGTCGCTATTCGCTGCACCGCGTGACCAATGTCAGTGGCCGTGACCACCGTCTGACGCTGGTGCTCTCCTACGCAGACCAGCCAGGGCTCATCGGGCCGCTCGATCGCACCCGGCGTGTCTATGGCCGCGTTACCGAAGCGCACCTGGTGGCCGAGGCCGCCGCGCGCGGCGCCGACGGATTGTTCCTTTGACTAGCCTCGATTCCGTCGCATCCCCCAACGTTGCCGTTACCGAGTTAATCAACTCGTTGTGCATCGAGCGGCGCGCTCGCCTCGACCAAGTGATGGGCGAGTTAAATGTTCCAGCACTACTTACTTCGGACCCGTTTGCGATTCGCTACATAACCGGCACTCGCAACATGTTGGTGCACAATATGACCGGCCCAGATCGGCTCGTGCTTGCCTTTGCGGATGGACCAACCGTGCTCTGGGAATTCGCGGGTTGCGAACACCTGTGGTCCGGGCACGAAGGCGTTGATGAGATCCGAGAAGCACCTGGCCTCAATGCCAAGAAAACACCGAACTTTCGCAACGAAGCGATCGCTTTTGCTCGCGAGATCGCCGACCGGTGCCACGAGCGGTTCGCTGGCGATCTCCGACTCGCAGTCGAAGGACTCGACACGCCGGTCACCGACGCGCTTCGAGCCAGCGGCCTCGAGCTCAGCGATGCGACCTGGCCATTGCAAACAGCGATGGCGATAAAGCAGCCTGCCGAAATCGAAGCGATGCGCCAAGCGGTCGCGGTTACCGAATCTGCGACCGCAGCGCTACATCGTGGGATCGAACCCGGCCGCACCGAGCAGGAGGTCTGGGCCGAGTTCCACCGCGCCCTCATCGCGTGCGGAGGAGAGCTCGTCGTGGCCCGGCTCCTGCAAGCTGGGCTACGCACGTTTCCGTACTTCCAAGAAGCATCCAATCACCAGCTTTCGGCTGGCGACCTGGTGTGTTTCGACACCGATGCCGTCGCACTTCACGGTTACTCGGTCGATTTCTCTCGAACCTTCTTCTGTGGTGACGGTGAGCCAACGGTCCACCAACGATTCCTGCACAATCTGGCCAGCGATCAGCTTGAGCACAACGCAGCCAACCTGGAACCGGGTCGTAGTTTCGAGCACTTCGCCGAAATGGCCTTCGGCGTACCTGAGCCGTACCGCAGGTATGGCTACTACCAACTCGCTCACGGCCTCGGCCTGGCCGGAGGCCATCCCAACATTCCTCGGGCGAGCGACGGTGCATATCCGCTCGGTGGTTGCTTCGAGCCGGGAATGGTGATCTGTGTCGAGAGTTATGTGGGCGATCCGGTGACACGTCAGGGCGTCAAGCTTGAGGATCAGTTTCTCATCACCGACAATGGCACCGAAGTGATGACTACCTACCCATTCGACGGTCGGCTACACGCAACGATGCCGTGACCCCAAGCGCAACATCGTCAGCGCGGCGATCGATGTAACACCGTGCGCGCCAGCACGGCCCGGCCACTATGGCAGTAGTGTGCGGGTATGAGCCTTGGTGGTCCAGAGATACTCATCATCGTCATCGTTGCAGTGGTTTTGTTCGGCGCCGGGTGGCTTCCGAAGGCTGCAAAGAACCTTGGCAAAGCCAAGGTCGAGTTCGACAACGTGCAGCAGCAGTTCAACCAAACCAAAGATTCTGTGGTCGAGGCCACCGGCGTCAAAGAGCTCGAAGCAACCATAACCAAGGCCAACAAGGTCTTGAAGACTTCGCCTCAACAACTCATGAAAGACGCCGCCAAATCAACTGCTGCTGGCAGTTCCGTAGCCAAAACCAGCGACGACGACGACATCGAAGACGCCGAGATCGTCGAACCATCGACGGCCGCAAAATCTCCGGCTGGCGAAACCAACACGCCAGCGCCCACCGCAACCGACGCGGCAGACGAGGGCGACACGAACATCAACCTGGACTTCTCCTAAGAGTTACGTCCCGTGGGGACGTAACAGTTAGCTGAAATTCTCGTTGTAGCGACTGGCGATAGGTCCGACTTGGTCCTGGTACTTGGACTGCACCGCGCCTGAACCATAGGGATTGTCGGCTTCGGTCGTCATCTGCATGAAGCTCATCTGGCCGATTTTCATGCTGGGATACAGCGTGATTGGAAGACTGGCCACGTTTGACAGCTCCAACGTCAGTTGCCCGTTCCAGCCAGCGTCGACGAACCCGGCCGTCGAATGAATGAGCAACCCGAGGCGGCCCAGGCTCGACTTGCCCTCGATCCGAGCGACGAGGTCATTTGGAACCTTGACCCGCTCGAGCGTAGACCCAAGAACGAACTCGCCTGGATGCAAGATGAAGGCGGTGTCGTCGTCGATCTCGACCAGTTCGGTCAAGTCACTGAGATCGTGTTTCACATCGATGATGGCGCGCGTGTGATTGCGAAAGATGCGGAACTGGGGAGCGAGGCGGAGGTCGATCGACGATGGCTGAATCGCATTGTCGCCCAGGGGTTCGACCTCGATGGTTCCGGCCGCGAGCGCCTCGCGAAGACTGCGATCACTGAGCATCATTGCTTCGATCCAAACATGGTGTTGCGGTAGTCATCGATGCCGTCCGTCATGTCGGGTCCTGGTGTCCTAATCGGCAGTGTCATTCTCAACTGCTTTGACTTTGAGTTCGATTACGTCGGCGCCATGGCCCATCGGAAGCTGCATCTGTCGACCTTGCTGGGACCAAAGCTCTTGGTGCCAGTGCAGCCGACATCGCAATTCATAGCTGGTTGTCGCCTCGCTGCGGTCAGACGTGTCGCCGACCACTTTAAGTGCGCCAGCGTAGACCTGCCGGCCGTCAACCAAACGGGCGTTGTGGGTTGCTCGGTTGCCGCAGTAGCAGCGCGCCTCGACTTGGAGCTCGCTTCGCTCGTCGGCGAGTTCGAGCAGTCGGGCAGTGCCGGGAAATAGCACGCCCTGAAAACTGGTCAACAACCCAAAGGCGAACACGTCGACACTCAACAGGTCGACGACCATTGCCAACTGCTCGATCTGCTCGGGCGCGTAGAACTGCGCCTCGTCACAAACGATCGCATCGAGTCCCTCGTCGAGGACGCGTGCCCGTGCAATACCCAACAGGTCCGAGTCCGGTGTCACGATCTCGGCTTCGGCAGAAACACCAAGCCGGCTGGAAACCCGTCCGGCTTCACGATCGAGTTGGCTGACCAACATCACCTGTAAACCACGGGTGGTGAGGTTGTGGTGGATTTGCAGCGCCTGGGTGCTCTTGCCAGATCCCATCGTGCCAAAGAAGAATTTCAGCTTCGCGCCGCGCCCCATTGGCCCTCCTCGGTCATCTGCATTGGCGATGTTGTCAACTTGTCTCCTATGCCACGATACGCGGCGCCGATCAGACCAACCGGCTTCAAACTCGTTTGTGGTGCTCGTTTCTCACCTGTTTCGTGGCGAGATGATTTCGATCAGCCCTCCCGCACACTACGCGGTTACCATCATTGACCGTGCCCACCTTGAATGTTGCCTTGACCGGAGCTTCCGGCTACATCGCCAGCCACATCGCGGTAGCACTTGCCCAGCACGGTCACTGGGTCGTCGGGCTCGACAACTTTGCGAACAGCTCGCCGGTGGTGTTGGACCGCGTGGCGTCGATTGCGGACACCACCATGCCATTCGCCGAACTAGATCTCGCCGACACCGACGCTATTGCCGACTTCTTTCGAACTCACAAGGTCGACGCCGTCATCCATCTGGCAGGTCTCAAGTCGGTTGCTGACTCCGTGGCCGAACCGCTTCGCTACTACCACAACAATGTGGCTGGCAGCATCAGCCTGCTGCAGGCCATGGAAACCTCCGACGTGCGCGGCTTGGTGTTCTCGTCGTCGGCAACGGTCTATGACCCAGACCAGCTCAACCCGGTCCAAGAAACCGCTCGCCTTGGCCCTATCAACCCCTACGGGCGCACCAAGCTGATGGTCGAACAGATCATCAACGACACGGCTGCAGCTACCGACCTTAGAGCCATCAATCTACGGTACTTCAACCCGGTCGGCGCTCATGCGAGTGGACTCATCGGCGAAGATCCGATTGGGCCACCAAACAACCTGATGCCATTTGTCATGCAAGTTGCAGTCGGCCAGCGAGACCAGGTCCAGGTTTTCGGCGACGACTACGACACCCCTGACGGCACCGGTATACGCGACTACATCCATGTCTGCGATCTGGCCGACGGGCACGTGGCTGCGGTCAACGCATTGGCCGATATCGACTCGGCCGACACCTTCAACTTAGGCACCGGAGTCGGGTCGTCGGTGCTCGATGTGCTTGCTGCGGCCGAGCTGGCCGCCGATAAAGCGATTCCCCGCACAATTGTTGGCCGCCGACCGGGCGACGCTGACGTAAGCTTCGCCGATCCAACCCGAGCGCGAGAGCATTTGGGCTGGCACGCACAACGAACGCTGGCCGATGCGTGCGTCGACCATTGGCGCTGGCAGCGTCAAAATCCTCGAGGCTACGAAACGCCGTAGCAGTCGCTTTACCCATCTCACCCCCGTCCTCACTGGAGTCCGCCCATGTCTGTTCGCATCGTCACCGATAGTGGCTGTGACCTGTCGCCAGAAGTTGCCGAGGTTCTCGGTATTGCCGTGGTGCCGCTGAGCATCCGGTTTGGCAACACCGAGTACACCGACCGAGTCGATCTGTCTCCCGAGAAGTTCTATGCCGAAATGGATCGCAGCGAAGATCTTCCCGAAACCGCAGCCCCGTCGCCAGGAGCCTTCGCCGAAGCCTTCCGATCGCATATCGAAAATGGAGCCTCGGCCATCGTGTGCATCAACCTGTCCGAAGCGCTCTCCGCGACCGCCCAAGCGGCGCGCACTGCAGCAACCACGGTCGAAGGCGCGCCGATCCATATCGTCGACTCTGCGTCGGCCACAGTTGGTCAAGGCACATTGGTGATGCGAGCCGCCGAAGCAGCCCGAGACGGCGCAAGTGCCGACGACATCATTGCCAGCACCACCGAACTGTCGGCTCGAACTCACGTTCTCGGCATTCTCGACACACTGGACAATTTGAAAAAGGGCGGCCGAATCGGAAACGCCCAAGCAATGATTGGTTCCCTGTTGTCGATCAAGCCCTGTATCGACTTGAGTTCTGGATCTGTCGAGGAAGCAGGCCGACAGCGCACGCGCAAGAAAGCGCTGGCATGGCTTGCTGGCCAGCTTCCTGCAACGGCAACAAACGTCGCGATCGGGCATGGTCTTGCGCCCGATGTCGACGCGTTCAAGGCAATGCTCGACGTCGATATCGATCGCACAAGTCTGATCGGACCAGTCGTTGGAACCCACGGCGGCCCACGCGTCATCGGACTGAGTTACACCGCGTAAGTTTCACCAACGTCTACTGTCGTGGACGTGGAGGATCGCGAGCTTGTTGCCCAAGCCCAACGTGGTGAACGCACCGCGCTCGACGAGCTGTTGCGTCGCCACTACGACCGCATCTACAACATCTGTCGCCGCATCGCAGGCAACGATGCCGATGCCGCCGACGCAACCCAAGAAGCACTGATGGCCATCGTTCGTGGCCTACCCAAATTTGACAATCGAGCAGCCTTTTCGACGTGGTCCTATCGAGTTGCCACCAACGCCTGCCTCGATGAACTCCGGCGGCGCAAGCGGCGACCCACGCCTGGCCTCGTCAACGAACATGACGGCTGGGCCGCCCACCAGGGCGATGACCCCGAGCCAGCATTCGACGAACAACTTGTGGTGCGCGACGAACTGCAGGCCGCGCTCAATCAACTTCCTGAAGAGTTCCGCGCGGCCGTGGTGCTGCGCGACTGTGGTGGGCTCGACTACGCAGAGATCGCCGAAGTACTGGGAATTCCGCCCGGTACGGTTCGATCGCGCATCGCCCGCGGTCGAGCCAAGCTTGCAGAAATCGTCGATCCGGGGAACCAACCACCTGGTGCGCAACGTCAGAACCTTCAGTCATGAATCCGCTTCCACCAAACGCTGACGACCTCGTGTCGGCATACCTCGATGCCGAGGCCACGCCCGACGAAATTGACGTTGTGGAGTCCACGCCAGAATTGATGGCGCGCGTCGACTCGTTTCGGCTTGTTGCTGGCGATCTCAGCGAGCCGTTAACTCCCCCGGCTCAGCAAAAAGAGGCCCACATCGCAGCTGCTCTTGGCGCATTCGACGAACTATTGGCCGGAGCCGTCACCGAAGAGGCCGACGACGGCGCCTCAGCACCGTCACCCAGTGCAGTGCCTACCAAAGCCGGCCCCAGCTCCGACACCGCCGAGTCTGCGGAGCCTGTATCGCTCGATGCAGCGCGCGACCGCCGAGCCGCCCGCAATCCCCGACGCTTCAACATAGGCATCATTGCCGCGGCTGCCGCTGCGCTGTTGCTGTTCGTGGGTCTCGGGGTGCTCAGTATCGGCCGTGGCGGCCAAAGCGACGACGTTGCGAATTCCGCCGATGCGCCGATCGAAGCTAGCGTCGCTGAGTCAAGCAACGACGGCGCAATGGACGACCGCGACGAGGCAGGAGGAGGTTTGAGCGAATTCGACGCAGACGGCGAGGCAATTCGGCAAGAAGACGCCGCTTCCCCTGCGGTCCAGCCCACAGCAGAACCCTTCGCCGCCGCCGAAGCCGCACCCGCTGACGACGCAATGGACGATGCCGACGAGGCGATGGACGACGCTGGCGAAGGCGAGATCACCGCAGGAGCCGATAACGGTGCATCCGACGACACAGCATCCGACGACACAGCATCCGACGAGGCGATGGATGAGGATTCGGACTCGCTTGCTGACACCGACCTTGCGAAATCGAACTTCTTCCTCGGCGAGTTCGAACAAGAAGAAGATCTCCAACTGCTAGTCGAAGAGCTCACTGCCGACGAGATCGAGTCCCGATTGGCGATCGCCGAAGAGCTCCTGTTCGTGCGCTGCGCTGACATTGCGGAACTGGAACAGGCCACTCAACCAACCTTGGTTGGCGAGGGCCTTCTCGACGGCGCCGACATCGAGGTCCACCGAGTCGACGGCGCCCGCAATTCCAATTCGTTCATCATTGTCGCCGTCGACGGATGCGACCCGATTTCTAGCTTCCCATAGGTTCTTTCCTTGAAGCCTCGCTGGCTAAGAACCGCCGCTTGTGTGCGTGCTCTTTCGCACCCGGCGAGTTCCGGCGATATGATCCAGTCGCATGTCTGAGATGGTCGATCCGGTAGAACGCAGCGAATCCTTACCAGTGCCGGGACTTCCCGAGGACTGGCACGTACTCGCCACTGACAAGATCGTCTCGACAGTCGACACCGTGCGAGTCAAAACGTCTGGCCCGGCCATCAAGGTCTCTCGAGCCGTGGTGTTTGGCCTGATGGGAGCACTCATTGGCCTTATTGCCTTGATCGTGTTTCTGGTCGGCACCGTCCGACTACTCAACAACGTGCTTCCCAAAGACGTATGGCTCGTGTACTTGATCCTGGGCGCAGTCTTTTTGGCAGCCGGTGCGTTCTTGTGGGCAAAGCGTCCACGGCGCGCCGCTTCCTGAGCCAAGACCACCTCGTGCAGCCTGACCCGGCGGAATTGACCTGCGGACTTGCGGGTTTCCAACGCCGTCACATCTCTAGGAGCAGCTCATGACCGCCGAGCATCACGAACTCATCATCATTGGATCTGGCCCTGCTGGACTGACCGCCGCGATCTACTCGGCCCGAGCAGGTCTGGCGCCGCTCGTCGTCGAAGGCGAACCATCGTCGACCAGCGACCAGCCCGGCGGGCAACTCATGTTGACCACCGACGTCGAGAATTTTCCTGGCTTCCCCGAAGGCGTGATGGGCCCCGACCTCATGGGTATGTTTCGGGCCCAGGCAGAACGTTTTGGCGCCACAATGCTCACGCGCAAGGTCGTCAAGGTCGATCTGTCGGACAACCCCACCGAAACGCCCCACAAGCTCTGGATCGACGACGCCTCTACCCCCGAGCCGACCTACACCGCGACCGCACTGATCATCGCGACCGGCGCCCAATCGCTGATGCTTGGTCTACCCAACGAGAGCGAGCTGATCGGTCACGGCCTGAGCACATGTGCAACCTGCGACGGATTCTTCTTCCGTGACCAGGAGATCGTTGTCGTTGGCGGCGGCGACTCTGCGCTCGAAGAGGCCACATTCCTGACTCGCTTCGCCAGCAAGGTGTCCGTGCTGGTCCGACGCGACGAACTCCGCGCCTCGAAGATCATGCAAGATCGGGCACACGCGAACGAAAAGATCGAGTTCGTCTGGAACACCATTGTTACTGGCTATCTAGGCGACGGCATGGTCTCAGGCGTGTCGACCGAAAACACTCAGACTGGCGAGACAGGCCAACTCGACGTCACCGGCATCTTCATTGCGATAGGCCATAAGCCGTCAACTAGCTTGTTCACTGATCAGCTCGAGGTGAAACCAAACGGATACTTGGTGGCAGAGCCGAACTCGACCCGCACCGCGATCCCCGGCGTCTTTGCCTGTGGCGACGTGGTCGACGACTACTACCGCCAGGCCATCACCGCAGCAGGATCCGGCTGCGAAGCATCGATCGACGCCGAACGCTGGCTCGAATCCCTCCACGACGCGTAGTCACCCCTGTCGGGACTATCGACCTTCCACCCTCAGACGGTGTTTGCGGAGCAAACACGAACTACCCCGACCGCTAACTTGGCAATGCTGCGCCCGGACTCTCCCGGAATATTGGGTGGGTTGTCGACGTTTCCTTTTCTGCAGTTCGCGTGACAATGCGTTCGAACCACTAGGTTCAGAACGAACGATGAAGGAGTCGCCTCGACATGTCTGAAAACATCACCAACTTGACCGCCGATAACTTTGACGAGATCGTGGGTGCCGCCGATGGTCCCGTCTTGGTCGACTTTTGGGCTGAATGGTGTGGACCCTGCAAGATGATTGCTCCCATCCTCGACGAAATCGCCACCGAACACGGCGAGAGCATCTCAATCGCCAAGGTCAACGTCGACGAAGCTGGCGAACTGGCTCAGCGCTACCAGGTACTCAGCATTCCAACGCTCATTGTGTTCAACGATGGCGAAGTCGCAAAACGGATGGTTGGCGCTGCTGGCAAAGCCAAGCTTCTCGAAGACCTCGCTGACTTCATCTAAAGGCCAACTGGCCACATCTCGGCCGTCGGTCAGACCGCAAAATCTACCCTCTTTCGGAGATCGACCCTCGCGGGTCGATCTTTGGTTTAGACTCGGGGTTCCATCATCCGGAATTGGGGTTTCACACAGCTTTGTGCACAAGCTGTGTAAACCGGTCGTCAGGCTAAACCAGAGGTCCATCTATACCCCAAATGGGGTATAGATGGAATCAACTTCCGGCCATGAGCGCATAGATCCGCTCAAGATCGTCGATATCAGCAAAATCGATGGTCAAACGCCCCCGCTTGTTCCCGAGCGAGATAGCGACCTTGGTATCGAACCGTTCGCCCAAGAGCTGCTCCAACTCAAGCAGTGCAGGAGGCTTGGTTCTGCCTACTGCACTGGCATCGGCGGGAGAGGCTGCACCCGACGAGCTTGCCAAGCCTTCGGAGTCATCGTCCTCTACCGAATCGCCACGAACCAAGGCCTCTAGCGAGCGCACGCTCAGCCCTTGACCAAGTATCTGGCTGACGAGAACACCGCGCTCGGCGTCATCAACGCTGACCAGTACTCGGCCATGTCCTGCGGTGAGCCGACCCTCGACGATCAACCGCTGCACCGCCACTGGCAGTTGCAGTAACCGCAGAGCATTGGCGATGGCGGGCCGGCTGCGGCCCACTCGCGTTGCGACTTGTTCCTGGGTGAGCTCGAACTCATCGATGAGTTGTTGAAAGGCAGCAGCTTCTTCGATGGCGTTGAGTTCGGCTCGCTGCACGTTCTCAACAATTGCGTGTGCCAGCGACGTTTCATCGTCGACATCTCGAACAATTGCGGGAATTCGATCGAGCCCGGCCCGAGTAGCGGCGCGCCACCGGCGCTCCCCCGCAATCAACTCGAACCCGTCGGCGTGCCGGCGAACCAAAACTGGCTGAAGAACGCCCAGCTCTCGCACCGATGTGGTCAGCGCCACCAATGCCTCTTCGTCGAACGCTTGGCGGGGTTGATAGCTATTGGGAACAATGTCACCTACGGGGATGTCGCGTAGTGGACTATCGTTGACTGGTTGCGACGGTTCCGACGGGATGAGCGAGCCCAACCCCCGACCGAGACCGCCTTGCCTAGGCTTGGCCATCGAGCACCTCTTTCGCTACTGCCCGGTAGGCGGTTGCGCCTCGGGACCCACTGTCGAATGTCGTAATAGGTTGTCCGAACGAAGGCGCCTCACTTAAACGCACCGTCCGTGGAATCACATTGGTGCACACGGTGTCACCGAAATGTGTGCGTACCTCGTCGACGACTTGACCAGCCAATTTGGTCCGTGGATCGAACATCACCAGCACGATATGGCTGATCTGAAGTTTCGGATTCAAATTGGCCCGCACCAGATCGACGTTGCGTATGAGCTGACCAAGACCTTCGAGTGCGTAGTACTCACACTGGATGGGTACGAGCACTTCTTTGGCTGCGGTGAGCGCATTGATAGTGAGAAGCCCCAGCGATGGGGGGCAGTCGATGAGGACATAGTCAAAATCGTCGATGACCGACTCGATAGCCATGCGCAGCCGGTGCTCTCGGCTCATCAGCGCTACCAGTTCGATCTCGGCGCCCGCAAGATCGAGGCTGCTCGGAAGCACAAACAGGTTCTTGATCTCGGTTGGCTCGATACAGCTATCTGCGTCTTGGTCATGCAAGAGCACGTGATAGATCGAGTGCTCAAGCTCTCGTGGCTCAAGTCCCAATCCGTGCGATGCATTCGCTTGCGGATCTAGATCCACCAGCAATGTGCGATATCCCTGCTCCGCGAAACAAGCAGCCAGGTTTACCGTGGTCGTAGTTTTGCCCACACCGCCCTTTTGATTGGCGACTGCGATCACACGCGGCAAGGGCATCGCCAGTGGCGTATTACGAACTGCGGGCGCATCCTGGGCACTGGTCCCTCCTGACTCGGCAACGTCGCCCTCGGGGGGACCGGACCCCGGAATCTGAGTGCGAGCATCGTAAGGTCGGCTGGCTTGGGTTTGGTTTGCGGTCGCTTCAGCCAACTCAGCCGCACGTGCCACGCTCGCAGGCGTGCCGTCGTTCTGGGATTCGCCCCCAGATCGCACCGGCGTGTGCCCGTGCGGTTCAGGATATTTCTGCGATTCAGAATTGGTCACGGGCTCAGGCTCCGCCCGTTCCTGCGGCAAGAGCTCCTCAGGTGGCACCTCGTGCTCAGCATCGACAGCAGTGAGGGCCTCGGAAGGCGGGTGGTGGGGGATATCGCTCGGCATTGCACCCGAACTCTAGCGCCCTGGTACGACCTCGTCGCCTGAACCGAACATCTTCTCGCAATGTTTCACGTGAAACATCTCGCTCTCGATCGGCGCTTCATAGTTCCACCGATGTAATTTCATTGATGGGATTTGCCTCAAGGGTGGGTTCAGGTGTTTCACGTGAAACAATCGAGAAGCTCTTACTGTTGTCGGTTCAGGAAGTGAGCCAGCCACGACTCGGTCGGGCTGGGAGACGGGGTACTCGGGCCGGCGTTGGTGCAATCTTTTCGATGATGGCGAACCGGTAACCATCGACCACTAGGAACTGCGGGATGGTCAAGCCGAGCAAAGCCAGGCCAGCAGCACTCCACCTCACACCGGAGTCTTCTTTGTGAGGGTTTGTGGGTGGCTCACTGATGACGAACGATCCTCCAACCCGAACCACCGCAGCTGCGCACTCGGCGGTGATACTCGGAGGCCCGAATGCCCGCGCCACGACGACGTCGAACCCTTCGCGGTACTCGGGGTCGTGGCCCACATGCTGGGCCTCGGCCGCGATCACCGTGACCCGCTCCTGATAGCCCAACCGGAGCACCGTCCGTTCGACCTCGGCCGCTCGGGCCGCTCGCACATCGACCAGCGTCCATGACATTGATGGGAACGACCCGGCCAAGGCCACGCCCGGAAGCCCCCCACCGGTACCCAAGTCGATACCGCGGCCGGTTGAACGATGCAACTGGCTCAAAACAGAAGAAAAGCTGGCGCAATGCGCCAGCTGCTCCTCCAAATCGCCGCCAATTGTGCCCAGGCGGTGGGGGCGCTCCAACGCAGCCATCAGGTCACGTTGGAGCTCAGGTTTCATTCTTCTTCGTCACGCACATCGGTAGCCAGAAGGACGATGTAGCGGCGAGGGTCGCGGCCCTCGGAAACGGTTTCGACGCCATCGACATCAGCCACAGCATCGTGGATGAGCTTGCGGTCTGCAGCTCCCATTGGCTCCATTGCCTTGCTCTCGCCGGAGTCGGCGACGGACTTCGCAAGGTCGGTGGCGAACTTTGCCAGTGCTTCACGACGACGTGCTCGGTACTCGTCGACATCAACCTGAATCCGGTGATAACGACGCCCAGCCGCAGCTCGGTGCATTGCCGTGCGTGAGAGCTCTTCGAGCGATTGCAGCGTCGAGGCCTTGTTGCCGATCATGCGTCCGAGGTCGCCGCCACTCACCTGAGCCAACAAAGTCGTGCCCTCTTCGACAAGAGTGACTTTCGCGTCGGTATCGAACGCCGTTGCTACACCAGTCACGAACGCCTCACGTGTCTCACGTTGTTCGTCGACTGGCATCTCGACACGGTCCTCGTTGCTGCGAGACCCACGATCGTTGCGCTGGCGATCACGGTTACCGCCACTGCGGTTGCGGTTACGCCCGCCGCCATCGCGATTGCCGCCCCGCTTGCTGTCGCGATTGCCCCCACCGCGGTTACCGGCATCGCCTGACCCGCTTGCAGCTGCAGCGGTAGCGCCTTCGTTGGCATCGCCTCGGTTGGAATTGCCGCCGCCAGAATTTTTGCCGCCGCCGCGGTTGCCACCATCGCGGTTACCGCCCCGCTTGCTGTCGCGATTGCCCCCACCGCGGTTGCCGCCGGAGTTCTTTGCCCCGCCACGGTTGCGGTTGCGATCGCCTCCACCACTGCGTCGAGGTCGTTCTTCTTTGGAGGGAGGCGCCTTGGGCTTGATGCGTGCCCGGACCCGCGCCTCGGATTTTGTGCGCCCAAAGAGGCCAGTCTTGCCCTCTTCGATTACCTGCAATTCCGCGTCAGCGCTATCGACACCGAGCAAATCAAGAGCTCGGGTCTGCGCTTCCTCGACCGTGCGAGCGGTCGTAACAATCCATTCCATGGGGTTCGCTTTCTATTTCTTCCCGCGTCGGTTCGAGCTTGTATCGCTCTTGGGTGTTACCCGACGTGAGACCGGTTTTTCCGGTGTTTCTTTCGTTTGTGGAGCAGAACGTTTGGCACGTCCCCACCCCGAGGTCTTTTCGGCCGGCTCAGCAGAGCCGTTGCGCTTTTTCTTGGATGCCTCTACCGGCTCTGCCGTGCGCGGCGGGCGAGTGCGAGTTCGTGGCTTCGTATCGGTTGTTGGACGACGCGAACCATGCCGTGCTGCCGGTGCAGCTTCTTTCTTCGAGGCTCCGCCGCCAAACAGCGCTGCGAGCGGGTTCTCGGGCTCGTCGTCATCGTCGTCGTCATCGTCGTCGTCGTCGTTGTCGAACTCGATGGGCTTGTTCAGTTCTTCGTTCTGATACACGGTGCGGGTGATGTAGGCCTGCTGCAGGATGCGAAGCAGAGCAGAAACGATGAAGTACAGCACCAAGCCGCCGGGCATCGTCACGGCAAATATCGGCAGCATCCATGGCAAAAACTTCATGATCATCTGCTGTTGCGAGCTGACCTCGCCCGTCATGCGACCTTGGATCTGGCGCTGTTGGAACCAGCTCAGAAATGCCACCAACACCACCATTCCCACATAGGGGAGTGATGAGCCGAGGTTGTTCTGGATGACCTCGAGCGGGCCTCGGCTCAAGTCGATGCCGAGCCAGTTCATCTCATTGTCTTGAATGAGACTCTGATACATCTCAGAATCGGGGTGAAGGTACTCGGGATTGAAGCGTTGCGCCCCGCCCTCGGCACCCTCGCGAAATGACTGCCAGACGGCGTCGGGGTTCGTGACGCCTGCTGCCTCGAGAAACGCACCTTGTCCTGCGTCGTAACCAATCTCAGACGACCGCCGGGTGATACCGCGAATGACCCGGAACATCACGATGAAGACCGGCGACTGGATCAGAATCGGCAGGCAACCACTCAGAGGACTCACGTTGTGCTCTTGGTAGAGCTTCATCATTTCTTGGTTGAGTGTTTCGCGGTCACCCTTGTGCTTCTTCTGCAACCGCTTGACCTGGGGCTGCAGTCGTCGCATGGAGACCATGGACTTGGTGCTTCGATACGTCAGTGGTGAGAGGAGCAGCAAGACCAAAGTCGTGAGGGCGATGATTGCGAAGCCGTAGCTCGGGACCAACGAATAGAACCATTCGAGAGCGCCGGCAAGAAGATTGAAGATCGGATCAAGCATGAGAATGCCTCGTAGGCGGGGACGATCGCCTTAGTTCTGGGGACGTTGGGGGGACCGGGTCGTAACCCGCACCGCCAAAAGGATGACAGCGCAGGACGCGGCGGGTGCCGAGGTAGATGCCCTTGACGGGGCCGTGAGCTTCGACGGCCTCCTCGGTATAGGCACTGCATGTTGGCTCAAAGCGGCATGCGTCGGGACGCAACGATCGGTACTGACGGTACCAACCCAAGATTCCGAGCACGAGTTTCTTCACGCCGCACTCACTCGGGACTGCCGGTTACAAGCGGTGCGGTGGCCCAAGCCGGTGGCGGCCGTGGGCTCGTCGCATCCATGGTCACGATGAGCGCGCCGCGGTGACTGCTGCGAGCGTCGTAAGGATGTCTTGTTCGAGCATTTCATGCTGTATCCATGCAGCCTGATCATTCTTGACCCCCAAGAGATAGACTCCAGGTGGCAATGCGGCAGCCTCGCTAGCGACAATAGGGCGCATCCGCCGTCGAATTCGGTTGCGCACAACTGCGTTGCCAATGTTCTTGCCGATTGCGTACCCAATTTGGGGTAGTCCAGCTGCATTGTTGGAACAGACGTCGTTCGCGCAGGCGGGAAACGGCGCATGCCGCACCCAACACCATTGACCATGCCGACGCTGGCCGTGTTTCGAAAGCAGGGCAAACGACGCACGAGACCGAAGCGGTTCGATCAGGCTGATAGCTTCGAGCGGCCACGGCGACGGCGGTTCGCGACAACGCGCCGTCCGGCCTTGGTTGACATGCGGTGGCGGAAGCCGTGTCGCTTCGAGCGGCGGCGCACATTTGGTTGGAAAGTTCTCTTCACGATTCGTCCCGATCGTTCATGATGTCGTGCTCAATGGCGAACACGTCATGGCTATGTCATGGCTATGTCATGGCTATGCAGAGAGGGTTGCGGCAAACGAGGAGCCTCTCTGACAGATTCAGATCTTTACGCTAGGCCCATGAAGCAACAGCAACAACACGTTGCCGATTTAGCTCATATCGCTCTTGCACGCGCGCCGATTCCTGATGATAGGTTCCCAAAGCTGCGTGGGGGGACAACCCATTCAGCGCAGGGACCGACGGACGTTCCAATCCGGAGAGCGGGCGCCGTCACATTTGCAGGAAACAACTGTCATCGTTCGGGAGAAACCTTGTCTACAGCAGAGACCCTTTGGGGTGCCGTTGCTGATCAGTTGCGTTTACAACTCAATGAGTCCGTGTGGCTCTCTACCTTTGCCGGTGTGAACGCAACAGCAACCCATTCCCACGAGGGAATACTTCACGTTCAGCTCGAAGTACCGAGCGTGATTTCACAAGATCGAATCAATACGCGCTATCACGCCATGGTCAAGGAGGCCTTCGAAGAAGAATGTGGACCAGGTACCACCTTTGATGTAGTCGTCCTGGTCAGTGAGTCTGAAATGGTCGCGGTTGAACCGCTTCCCACGCCGGACTTCACCGCATCACCCGCGTCACCCCGAGACGACAGCGACGCTGGTTCGCGAGTCAACGACCGCTACACCTTCGATCGATTCGTCACCGGGTCATCGAATCGGTTCGCCCATGCCGCGGCGCTAGCAGTAGCCGAAACGCCATCGCGGTCCTATAACCCACTGTTCATTCACGGCGATGCGGGGCTGGGCAAGACCCACCTGTTGCAGGCAATTGCCCACTACGTCGGCGAAAACTATCCGACCTATCGGGTGTGCTACGTCACCACTGAAACGCTGCTAAGCGAGTTTGTCGATGCGATTCGCAGCAGTACAACAACCGAATTCAAACGCCGCTATCGCGAGAACGACGTCTTGCTGATCGATGACATTCAGTTCCTCGAAGGCAAAGATGCGCTTCAAGAGGAGCTATTCCATACATTCAACACACTGCATCAAGCCGATCGCCAGATCGTGTTGTCCTCGGATCGACCGCCAGATGCAATCCCAACGCTCGAAGATCGATTGCGCAGCCGCTTCAAGATGGGTCTGCTCACCGATATTCAGCCCCCCGACGTCGAAACCCGACTTGCGATCCTTCGCACTCGGGTCGAAAACGACGACATCACTATCGACCCAGCAATTCTCGAGTTCATTGCCAGCAACATCACCGATAACATTCGAGAACTCGAAGGGGCGTTGATCCGTGCGACTGCATACTCACAGCTCACCAACGAACCTCTCACCCTCGACGTCGCCAAAAAAGTCTTGTCGGACTTGGTCCAGGAACCAGAACCTCGAACGATCACATCGCAGATGATTCTCGAAGAGTCTGCGACGTACTTCGACTTTCCAATCGAGGAACTCACGGGCGCAAGCAGACGCCGTCCCCTCGTGAATTCACGCCAGGTCGCCATGTACGTCATGCGTGAGCTCACCGACATGAGCTACCCGGCAATCGCTCGCGAGTTCGGCGGACGTGATCACACCACCGTCATTCACTCGGTCGAAAAGGTCAAGAAGCTCATCGCTGAACGCCGCCAGGTCTATGACCAGGTCACCGAACTCATCCAAGTGATCAAAACGGGTCGCCCCGCCGCATAATGCAGCGTGTGACCATGTACCTGGTCAGGAGCGCACGCGGGGTTTCGTCGCCCGAACTTCCACAGCACCCGGTGGACAGCGCGGGGATGACCTGTGGACAGCTCGGCTCTGTTGCGGGGTTATCCCACCCAATGTCACACTGCTCTGAGAAGCTGTGGACGAAGCACAAAGTTTCCCACATGCAACATTGGCACTGCGAGAACGCAAACAGCGGTTCTCCACATTTCCACAGCACTACAACTACTACTACTTTTATATAAGAATC
>Ga0114953_1000841_pt1 | contig 22154 bp, 29 predicted proteins | sample SidtaG_FD_87298 | JGI IMG/M metagenome (GOLD analysis project Ga0114953, IMG submission 87298) | Marine algal microbial communities from Sidmouth, United Kingdom - Sidmouth_Male2 metaG | ecosystem: Host-associated > Algae > Red algae > Unclassified | place: Sidmouth, United Kingdom | collected...
CGCCCGCGCCGGGGGGGCGGGGAGCCCGCGGGGCGGCGGGAGGGGAGGGGGGGGGGGGGGGGGGGGGGGGGAGGGGGGGGGGGGGGGGGGGGGGGGGGAGGTGAGAGCAGCAGTTGCCTCTTGTAGGAGAGCACCGTGGGGGACACGCAGTTTGGGATAGGACTGTCGTGTGAATGTGTTGACGGTCCCGCGCTTTCTTCCTCTTTTGTGCACACCGTTCCACTGCGCTCCCGTTGCGGGCTGCTTGCTGTCGTGCAACCGTGTCGTGGCTGGCACACCGTGACGCGGGGCGGGATGGGTCGGCCTCTATTTCGTTGACGGTGAGGTTCAAGTCCAGCCCGCTTCGACGAGCTGCTGGAAGCTTGTTTCTTGTGCTCGCGCGTCAGCGTGGACACGACGGGTAAGTGCCGTTGGCCGAGCTGAAAAAAAACACAAAAAACAACCGGACGTCCCTGACGTTGCCGGTGAGCGCGTATTCCCCCAACAACCCGCTCCACTCTCACCCTCGTGCACGGTTGCCGCGGCCGCTGCCGCCGTGGCCGCCAGACAAAACGCCGCCTCCGCTGCCACCTTGCACACACCACAGCTCTGCTATTCACCTACTGGCACCGCTACGGCGGCGGTGCTGGTGGCGCCCGCGACGGTGGCGGAATCGCCGGTGCCCGCCACGGTGGCGGTGTCGCCTGTACCCGCCACGGTGGCGGTGTCGCCGGTACCTGCCTCGGGCCGAGTCGCCGCGTAGCCGGTGAGGAGCACGGCCGCAAAGCCGATCGCCGGCTGGAGGGGCCCCGTCCCGTGAGGCACCAAGCCTGGCGCGTCAATGTCGACTCGCAGCAAACGACGGTCGGCGGCGCCAATGGCGGTGGTTTGGGAGAGTAAAAACGAGGTGGCGAGGCCGGCCACCGCCGCACGACGGGGTGTCCACATGCACTTGTAGAGCCCGGTTGCCATCAAACGTACGCGGGGCTCCACGTCGGGCGGCCAACCCTCGTGGACGACGCCCGAGCGAGAGAGCACCGCTGCCGCAACTGGCGCCCAGCGGCCGCAGAGGGCGTCGACTGCCAGCCGCATCGCGGGGTACCACCCGACCAGGGGGAGCTTCAGGACGGCGGCGCGGGCGGCGCCGTGCACGTCGTGACGCTCACACGAAACCTCCATGACACGCGCCCAGCGGGCGTGCCACTCGGTCAACAGTTCGCGGTAGCCGTCGTCGCCGCAGTCATCGCGCGGCAGCACGCTACCCCCCCCGTCACCACCACCGCTGCCGCCGCCGCCGCCGCCGCCGCCGCCGCCGCCGCCACCGCCGCCGCCGCCGCCGCCGCCACCGCCGCCACGCCGTGTCAACGGGGTGGCAAAAACGTCAAGCAGCGCTGCCGGCACCACGCCGACCGTCGAGCCCGCTGAGAGCGCCTGCCTCAGTTGCGCCGCTCCCACCGGTGGGAGCGTCGTTGGCGGCAGGCGAATGCCAAGCGGCCACGCCTCGGGCGGCTCCCCATTGAGCGGAGGGATGGCTGACGCGGCTCCCAGACGCTCGACGCGCCGCGCGAGCGCCGCCTTGGCGTCTGGCAAGAACGTTAGGACAGCGACAAAGTCGTCGGGAGTAGCCCACGGATCGTCGTTGGAGGCGGGGGCGTCTGCCGGGGGATCCCCGCCCACAACCGTGACACCGCCGCCGACGTCGGCTCGGCCCAAGGCCAGGTAGAGGTCGCCGAGGCCGCCCGTCGCCACGTCCGCCACGACCATCCACGGCTGCAAACCCCACACCGCAAACGACGCGAGCCCCCCGTCGGCGGCCACCAGGTCGGCCCACGCGGGCGGCAGGTTCCGGTCGTCGGGAATCCAATCATCGAGCAGCGGTCGCGCATAGTTGTCGTCGTGGCACCACACCTCTAGCCCATCCTCCCGTGCTTTCAGGGGTGGGATCGGCTGGCCGGGGTCCTCGGCCGCCTTGCGCCGCTCCGGTGCCGCTTCGGGCTGCGGCGCGGCGGCGGCGGCACGCAGCCACGTCGGAAGCGCGTCGAGTGCCGAGTCGGGCGTGCGCGCCCACCAGTAGCCGTGTGCAAGGGTGGCGACGTCCTCGCGTCCGCCCCCCGCGCCGCCCAACAGCCGGAGGCCAAATAGGAGCAGCATCACAAGCCGCTGGCTGCGGTTTTCTTGGTCGAGGACCTCCCCCAGCGTCGTCTGCAGCGCGTACAGGCGCGCCCGCACCGTCGGGCAGGCAGCGGGATTCAGTGCGAGGCCATCGACGGGCGCCCGCGACTTGAGGGCAAACCAGAGGGCGTCCAGCTCCTGCCGATACGCCGCCACAGTGGGGCCGGGGTGCGCCCGTTCAACCGCATGGTGCAGCCGATGGGCGAGTGTCCACAGGCGGCGGTGGCGCAACCCGAGGCCCAGTCGGAGGTGTGTTTCAAAATCGGGAATGATACCCGGGTGCACATAGCGCAACGAAGGCAACGGCCGCTGGTACTTGATTCCGCCTTTGCACGTGCACGGGGAGAGATGGTCCTCGAGCACCGCTGCGGCGGGGTCGTCTTGGTGCCCGCTGATCGACACCCCTAGAAGGATCTCCGAGTCCCGGAGCCAAGCATCCGGTACGCTGTCACGGCAGCCCCTCGCAAGCAGTGACGCCGCCCAACGCCACGCACTCCCCACAACTAGCCACAAAGCAGCGAGCAATACGGCAGGCATCCACAGCAGCGCTGAATGCCCCGAAAAAAAGGAGGCAGTGTCGCGGTCCCGCATGAACGCGGTCAGGTAGTCCCCCTCACGCTGGAGCACCAGCAGGTGGCCCCGCAGCACGACCGGGCCACTACCCCCCTCGATCGCGCTGAGGTGCCGCCCCGTCGTGGCGGAAAAGAGGTACGTCGGGGGGTCGGCGACGAGTAAAGCTCTGGCGCTCTTATGCTGGTTGAGGATGTCAAACAGTCGCGTCGCGTGCAGCATCGCCACTGCCGCGTCCAGCGCCACCGCCGCTGCCAGCACCCGCGTCTCAAGCAACACGGAGGAATTGTCCCAGGAGCGCGCCAGCTGCCACGCCGATAAAGCGACAATGTAAAAGCGGATGATGACGCTGGCGGCCTTTGCGGCGAACAGGGTCGTAAACCGGTACGCCTTGTCGGCTTGTTCGTCCGCCAACGCGACCACCGCGCGGATGACGATGACCCAGACCACCCAGTGGACAAGCACTTTGGCCAGCTCGTCATCGGCCTCCCGCTCAGAGAGCACCTCCTCCAGCGCGTTGCACTTGGCGGGCACCGCCAGCGCGGGGCAGGCGGCTTGGCGGGCGGCGGTCGGCAGCCCCGCGGTGGCATCCGCGGCCGCGGCATGGCCGCCAGCGGCCCCGCCGACGGCCACGCCCACAGACGCCAGGAGCACCAACAGCGCACACACGTGGCGGCGCATCGCAGCGCCGTCGAGGGGGAAGGGACGCCGGCACACAAACAGGTTGTCGGGGTGGTTGGTCAAAGTGCCGGCGCGCGCGCGCCGGATGGAGGAGGCCCGTGACGGCGGTGGCGATGCGCCTTGACACCCGCCCCACAGCCGACGGCCCCCAAGACAGACGGTGTGACCGCCTGGAGCGCGAGCGCGCGCACGGACGCCGCCGTGTCACATGACGAGACGGCTGCTGGGACGACGCCGCCGTCACGTGGACAGACGCCAAGCACACGCCAGCGCGGAGCGGACGCCAGGCTGGATTGCGACCGCCGAGCGAGCACCCCCTTGAAACACTCACGGAAGCGGCTGCGCGCAGAATCGTCACGGGTTGCGGCTCGAGGGCGACAACGCACCGCCCCAGCGTGCGCAGCGTGGCTCCATCAGAGAGAAGATTTTCACCGTGTCAAATGATTGGGCGCACTTGAAAATCTGGCCGTCGGATCAGTTTGGATGCCTTTGTTCCTGTGCTGTCAGCCAGAATTCTGTGAGGAGGGAAACTCTTCCATGTCGGATGTGAAGACGCTCTTTGGTGATTTTTCTGAAAACTATTTTGCTTCGACGCAAAGGTTTGCCCAAACCCGATGTGGACTAGGGGTTTCCAAGCGTAGCACTTTTGTATTGGCGTATAATTCTTGATATCGGGCTTTGCGCAGCGAATGTGCACAACTGGCTCTGAACTTCTAGCGAAGCGAATGGACATACTTTCTGGTAGTGAGCGTACGTGTCGAGCGTATGTACGCTTGAGAACAAAACGATTGCGTACTCACAGTATCGTTGGATAAAGCGTATTTGAACCGTCGTCCTGTGGGTCCACTCTCACTAATCGACTTCACTTTTGGCGATTGACGAGAGATGGGTGGGCAGATTTCTGCTGGTGTGTCGCGTCTCTCACAATGGCCCCTGCAGGATCGTTCGAAGAACCCACTCGCCGGCATGTCAACGACACAGCAATTCAAAATTGTGTGGCTCAAACGACTCGCTGAGATGGGTGGACAGTCTATGTAATATCTTAGCAGCATTGGTCGCCACGTCCACACCGCCGTCAATGTCCCGCGCAACCCCGTGTCTGTGAATTAGTGCACTCCAGGACACCCCCAGTTAATACACTGATAGAGCGGACATTCGGATTCTCGGCAATCCATTGACTGGGAGCGCGGGCGTCAGCTAAATGTCTCTTCTGCAAAATCGTGGCTTAGTAATAGTCGACTTTCTGGAGTCGTGTCACAACTTCTGTGAGCTGTCTCACGCAAGGACTTTCCATTGCGTCTGTGCCGTCCTCCGCCGACACGAATTTCCAAGGAGGTGCCACAGCGACATCCGAAACCATCGACCATCTTTCAAGCGACTGCGCCGTCGCCAGCGCGCGCCGGATCTGGGGCCCGACACACGCACATATGCATGGTCCTGCGGAGGGAATAGAACGCGCAGAGAGGCCGACGTGGTGTCGCTGTGGAACGCCGGACACGAACGACAGACACAAATGACCATGACTAAGGACCGATTTCTCCAGCGACCACATCGAAAAATAAGAGGTCAGCACAGGGGACCCACTCGGGGCCACTGGTGCCCCATGAGTTCCTCTATCAGCTGCAGTAAAGAACAGGGAAAATGGATTTTGCTTTTTTATTGCTTTTTGACAAACGTGTACGTACCACTCGGAGCAAGGCGGTAGAGGAGGTAGGCTGGCTGACGAAGCTATGCCTGTGGGGTCAGAAGGCTAGAAAATATAACGACCCAGGTCAGGGGGGGTACACAAGATCCCCGAGGTAGCCGATGACTTTCTCTTTTTCAGCACATAGATGCGGGGAGAGGGGGGGTGACGGCTTGTAGGCGCCCATCTTCCTTGTTGTCAAGACGTCCGTAAAAGGCAGAAAATGATCACGTGACGAATGTAATGGTGAAACGTGTCGAGATCCCAATGTCCGCCCTGAACTGGGGATGAGGGGGGGTGGCGGGATGACATGCACCTGTTGGGAAGGCCAATTTCGCTTCAATCACGGGCTTCCATTGGTGGGTTGACCAATAGCATGTGGGACTTTCGTCAGGCCATTCTGAGGGAAGACGACGTTGCATCTTATCCTCCTTTCGTGTGGCTGTTCTTGGCCCAAGTCCTGGGAGGAAAGTCGAGACAGGGACCGCGGCATGCTGCCGGTAAACTTGCGGCTGGCTGGGTGCCGCGCCGATGACCTGATGCACCGCCCCCCCCCCCGCATCTACCATTATGCTCGGAGAAGTTGTGATTATTTCGCGAGTGCGTATCTGGCCACACTCGCTTGAAAAATGTCCCGTAGCGTATCGCTCGCAAGACCAGATCGGAGAGAGACGATTCTGGAGCCACAGCTCTTCAAAAAGAGCGTAAGCTAGTTTCGCTTGAAAATTACGCGCGAAGTACGCATGCACCAGTTTCGCTTGAAAAGCCCTAAAGTGGACCGAAGCATCGCGAGGCGGGTGCACACACGCGCGATTGCTGAAACCAATCAGATCACTGGACGTTGTTGGCGTCTTCTCCCACGGCCGTCCCTTTGCTGTTTGGTGCCTCTGAGGACTATTCACCAATGCCTCAGCTCAACTTCTGACTCAACAGAGAATTCCTTGTGGACGAGCCGTCAGAGTGGCATGCCGACTCAAGAATCGAACGGGGCCAGCGACCCTTTCCATATCCTGAGACAGTTCCGCCACATAAGCCTCATTCCGCGACAAAAACTCGGACTGTTCGAAAACAAATCTATAGGGGCACCGTTGGCGCGACTCATTGCCCCGCGTCCGTGGACTTGGACGGGGGCCCTTGTCCGCCGGCTCCTCCTCCACCATTGACCCCTACTAGGCACCCCTACACTCGCTTCACTGGTCAGCACCGTTCCTGGCGCTCCCCCCCTCTTGCCTCTTCGCACTCAGCTGCCGCGCGGTCCGCCTTCGCATCAATTGCGAGTTTTCCGAAATGACCGGCGGCAACGCCGTCAGATGGGCTGGGCTGTTCGTTTCGTGTTTTCTTTTCCTCTGCTGCTCCTATACGGCATGAGCCGGTGATCTATATATGCTGGTTGGGAGAGAACATCGTCTCAGTGACTGATGTTGTGGCCTATTCTTTTCTTGTTCTTCTTGGTGTAGATGTGGCGCTATGGATGGCTGCCACGCACAGATTCTCACCCCTTGCGGGGAGCAAAAAAGAGGAATACACAGACAAGAACTAGAACTTTTCTCTCCTCATGCTGGCCATCAGCGACACCCGCCGCGTTTTCTACCTTGCTGGTGGCCTGCCAGGGTCACAGGGCGACTCTCTGGCGTTTCGGACCCGATCTTGGCACGCGTCCATGTTCGAGGAGGACATGAGCTCTCGCTCTCTATCTGTTCTCTAGTTCACACTCGGCGACGCAGGGTTCGCTCTGACTGCATTCCTGGTATGTGTGACCTACTTCGCATTCAGTCAAGAGGTTTGGAGGGCTGGGGGGGGGTGGGGGTGAGGCATTGACAAATAAGGGAGACGGCTGAAGTTTCAGGGGCAGCTGCCCTCTAGAAATGGAAGGGAACTAGGGGAAGAGCTTGGAGAAAACACACGGAATATTTACGCAACCACAACTTTTGTTTTTCTCATTGTTGGGAGGAGCGTTCCTGTTTTCTGTTTTTTTTGGCACGTGTGCCTCTCTGTTGCGTACTCAGATTACTCCCGTCCGGGAGGCCGATATGCATGGACCAAACTTTCACAGCATGTGCCGGTTCAATCATCTGCACGCCAAGATGCGGGTCGTCGCTGAGAAATGTTCTGGCCGCCTGAAGGGCCGATGGCGTGTGCTACGGATGATCTGCGCACACCCCGACCTGGCGGCACGTGTCCAAGAGGCGCGTGTCGCTTTGCACAAATTTTTGGAGGCACGGGATGTGGCATATGAGAGTGAGGACGAGGACGTCTCCAGTGACGCTTCTGTGGGGGATGTCGACTGGACCGCCTCCGACCAGATGGCGTATGTGGCAGGGTGTGAGCGAGGTATAGAGATTGTGAAGGCATTGGGCCTGCCGTGGGTGGAGGGCTAGTAGGCTTCTGCGTTAAGAATAGATCCGAGGGAGTGCCGTGGGACCGGGCAGGGGGTGGGATGTGATGGGGGGGGTGGGTAGAGCGACTGCATTGGTGGACGGCTTAGAAAAATGAGGACCTCCTTGGCAGTGCGGAGGCCGTTCCACTGAATAGAAAAGAGACTGAGACGACTGTGCATCCTCGCTGTGTCAGTGGAGAACGGGTGGGTGGGAGCGGGGGCGGATGAGGCCGACGGAGGCTGGCGGATGCTGGCACGTGATTTTTGCAGAGAGATACGAGGAAATCATTGATCATTCCGGGTGGTCTAAGCTCGTATTCTGTCTTCCAGTCATAGGGCGGGACTCGATGTCGAATGTTGTTGGGTCAGCCTTGACAGCGGCAAGGACGAAAAAGCGCAGACCTGCAGTAAGGGTAGAAAAAAGGGGATTTTTGATGAGACCAGAAAGGCCCGCCAGAAAAGAATAATCAGAAACAGCAATGTATGGCTACGCGCGGCGGGCCTTGTCTACAAAGGCGGTCATCATGTTGATTACCGCTGGGCGCACGTCCCCATCGGTCGGACTGTCTGCAGGCGCAGTGCCGCCGACACCCCCCCCGCCCTCCCCCCCACCACGTCGGCGTGCTGCAGCGTCCACGGCGGCTTTCTCAAACGACATTTGGTACTCAAAGTAGCTGCGCACCGCCGCGGAGGTCGTCATCTTCTTGGCATTATTGGTCGGGGAGGCCGCCGAAATCTCCGCTGCCGTCTTCTCCCCGGGAGAGACCATGCTGCCGTCACGACCCGAATCCTCCGAGTTGCCCGACTCCCCGTCGTCGACGCCGGACCTGTCCCCGTCGTACGATCCTCCCACGTCGGTGCCTTCATCGCCGTCGCGCCCGTTGTCCTCGGTCTCGCCCGCCTCCCCCGCCGCGCCCCCGGCAACCGCCGCACTCGAGGAGCCGCCGCTGAGGCCCGTGCCTCGTCCGCGGCGCGTGCCGAACCAAACAAGACAGGGTCACAGGCTGAAGTTTTAACAGAAACCGGGCAGCCCTTGAATGCCGAGCGGCACAGCCCAAAAAGCACGCACCCTCCAAAATTGAGAAGGATCTCGTCTTTTTTCAGCCGTACTCAGCCCCGTTTTCTTGAGGTCCTTGCACGCATCATTGTAGCGCGAGGGCATGTTCTTGATTTTCTTGTCCACACTCTTGATTGACCGGCTGCGGGCTACCTCCAAGTCGGCGGCTGGGGCTGCGTCGACGAATTCCTTCAGCATCACCGCCTCCATGCGGCGCTTCTTGTCCCCCGTGCGCCTCCCGCGGCACTCCGCCCAGTGCGCCGAGGCCGCCGTCATGACGCCAATGGTTTCTCCTGTTGAAAAGTTCTTGGGCCGCCCGGAACTTGGCGAGGCCCGGCGGCCCACAGGCAGCTGGACGCTCCGGGCAGGGATCTTGGGGGCGGCGCGGGCCACCATGTCAGGTACTCAATTCTTGGGAGGCCAGCCGGGGGGGGGAGGGGGAGGGGGAAGGGATAGGGAGGGGTTGGTGTGAGGGCGACAAGCGTTGGTGTTGGGGGTGGCTGTGGGGGGACCAGGCAGTCTGTGGCGTGCGAGCCACTCACAACCAGGTGGTCGTCGGTCTACGCAGTTATGTGCGGCGCCCCACGCCGCGTGAGCGGTTGGCTTTCCAGGTGGGGCGCGCTCGCCATGAGAAAAAGAGCGGGCAAGTGACGGCAGTGCTTAGCCTTCTCTCCTTGGCGCGAGTGCGTGCTGGTGCTTACCTGTTTGCATATGATTCCAAAACACGTTCTCCCATTGCTGCAGGTGCTCTGAAACCAAGTCATGAATAAGTGTATAACTCCTATACTCGGGGTCTGAGCCAGTTTCTGAGCAATGTTCTGAGCAGCAGGAAACCGGAAATCGGCCTCTAGTGCCAGCGGTGCCGCCATCGCCGGCATAGAACGGTCTCCGCACGTTGTGGAAGCGGTAGTGCAGCCAGGAGATTCTGACCGCACGTCTGTGGCACTTTTGGCGGACGAGATTGCTCTTCCCGTTTGGGTGGCCGCGTTTTGTCTCAATCTTCTGTTGCGCATGTATCTCTCGCGTGGTTTCATTGCGCTCCACCGTCACCCTCCTTGCTCAACCCGCCGTCCGGCATCGACTACCACCTCGCAATACCATCCACCGACGGCACTCCTCAGTCGCGGTCCGCTTCCACTGCTGTTCCTCTTCCCGGCGCGGACATGAAATGCGGCATTTGACACTACTACCTCCCCATCAGCGGCGTCGGGCACATCACCCGACATTTCCACTGCGTCAAACGCTCTGCCGCCGAAAGCTGCATGTCGACCATCTTTTCCATCAGGCACGACAGTGTGGCGACCGCAAGTGTGTCCACAACACCAAATGCGACGCCTGCGGTGTTGCCGGGCACCAATTCGGCACGCAGGCGTTTGTGTTTGACCTCTGCACCACGGTGTGGTGGTGCGCAGGGTGGAGCGCTACGCGAAACTGCTGGATAATCGCCCCAGACAATCGCTCGACCTCCTTGCGCGTTCCCTCTTGCACGATGTTAAATTCCTTCGTCTCGGCTGTGTCGGCATCGCCGTGCGGACCAACCAGGAAATCGTAGCGCAGGTAGATGCCATCAATCAAGTCGTACAACGTCCCGTAGGTCCGCCCGTTGATGCAAAACGTGAAGTTGCGCAGCGGCCAGTACCCGTGCAGTATCTTGGCAACAGGCGGGCTCTGCATTAAACGTTGTCGGTGCTGATCCTGGGGCTGCCAGCAAACACATGCTACACCCAAAAGTCCTGTTTACACACCGTCTCCAAGAAGATTGAGCGCTTGAACGACCGCCCTTGATGCTGCCCAGGGCGGGCCTTGGGAAGAACGAACCACGTCCAGTGGGAGCATTCGAGGCTGCCTATGCAGCCCGACAACCCCCTGTCCCGATTGCAGTCCAAGATGTGCGTCAGATCATCCTGCGTCGACGTCCGCAGGTACATCGGATCGTACCGCTGCACAACAAGTGAACTGAAGGATTTAACCGCGGCATCGGTGGTAGAATTCGACAACAGCACGTACTCTTCGGGCCGGTCGGTTCTATCCACGTTGCACAGCACCCGTACGGCGGCGACGACCTTTTTGACGGGATGGGCTTGGGGACGACCCGTGGGTTTGACGCTCTGGCGGAAGCCGGGCTCGTCGAAGATGTCGGCGTACAGCCGCATAAAGACGGAGCGCGGCATGCAAAAACAGTCCTCAAAGATCTTTTTGTTGTACACCGGCGGATCCCCGTCGACACCCCCAGTAGTCCGGCAGGATCGCGCGCAGGCCGACTCCAATGTCGCCGTTCTTGTTTGGGGCCCGACTGCACACGGACGCGATGTATGGGCGGCCGACGACGGCGCCACAAAGAAGAAGCCGTTTCCACGTTACCAACACGAACACGTGGGGGTTGACTACCATCGCCATGGCCACGGCAAGGTCATTTTAGTCGCCGCGGCGCTTATCCCTGGCGTCTTCCTCCAGCACGAGGTCGACTGCGGCTGCATCTTCTTCCCCGTCCATGATCTGAAGATAAAATATAACCAAAGACAGAAAAGAAAACAGAAAACCAACAATGTTCCGACAACACGGACAGGAAACAGCGAACCAACAAATACAGGCATACGTCAGGCACGTGTTTCATGCAAAAGTCAACAATCGTGCCCGTGAGGTCCACTCCCTTTACCCCATGCATGCGAACGAATCTTACTTAAGACGAGCGGGGCCGTACGTGGCTGCGGCGCCGAGGCAGCCGCCGGCGACGACGCGGTTGAGGCCGACAGCATGGCTGTCGTCGGTGCCTGATAGAACACCACCGTTTCCGGCGGTGACACCATAGTTAAGGGCGCCGCAGGGGGTTAGAAGCTCCAGTAGGTGGGGGTGGGGTCGCCGCCGTCGGCGGCCGCGACGCGCTTGCGGATGCCCCGGGGTGGTTGCGACGGTCCGATTGGTGGCGGCCGGGCCGCCGCCGTCTGCGACGGCGAAGTGTCCTTGGTAGGAGCTTCGGCGGGGGAGACGGCGACAACTTTGTTGCCTGGACGTCGCCGGCGTCGACGAGGTCATGGCGGGGGCACACGGGACTCGCATGCGGCGTGGGCGGGGGGATCCGGGACGCAGTTGTGTCAGGGGCTTCGGTGAGGGTGACGCACTCGTGTGGGAGGAGAGGGCGCCGCGATGGCGTCATGGAGTGCGCGTGCACGGGGGCGACGGCGTTGTGGCAGGGGCGTCGGCAGGGGAAACCTGGTCGTCATGCGGGCGGTGGCGGCGGCAGAGCCGGTCGTCTTCGTCGTAGGCGGCGGCGGCGGCGAGGGCGACATGCTCGTTGGGGGAGTGTTCATCCTGGCGGCGGGGGCGGCCGCGGGGGCGCCGCCGTTGGCGGGCAAGAGGCGGCGGCAGGGGCGCTGCCGTCGGTGGGTGCTGGGGCGGAGGCGACGAATACGATGGAAACGTCGCTGTTGGGGCGGTGGAGGAGGCAGCGACGGTGCTGCTCCCGGCCTGAGCACCCCGTCGGAGGGGGAGGGAGTTCCCAGCACCCCATTGAAGAGGGGGGGGGGCGGGCGGGAACCAGCTGCGGGGGGGGGGTGCAGAACCGTGCACTCCCGCAACCGGTCGGAGGGTACCAGGGGGCCTGCCAGCCCACCTGATAGCGGACTGGGGCGGCCCGCTCGTGTGGCGGGTGGCGGGTTTATTTGGGACGCGTCCCAAATATCAGGGGGCCTGTCAGAAAGCCGCACGTGGCTGCCGGACTCTCGTATCGAGGGTGTCATGCACGGACCCGTAAGAGCCACCTTAACTGGCGTGTGCCCACTTGGAACATCACCTTCCGGGCTTACCTGAGGACGAAGGGGCTGTGAGCAAGGCTCTCCCAGCCCGACGCACCTGAGGCGGACACGGACGCTGCGGTCTGTGCGAAATGTGTGGACAAGGACGATCGAGCTCTGTCGCAGATCATTCTCGGGGTGAAGACCCACCACCCTGTGACCACATCGACGTGTACCACATCCAAGCAGGCGTGGGACTCCCTGGAGCAGGCGTTCAGCTGGCACACCAGCGCCCAACGCGCACAGCTGCAGATGGTGCTAACAAGAATCCGCAAGAAGGCAGGCGAAGACCTGACGATGTACTCGAGCCGGGCAAAGTCGATAAAGGCAGAGTTGGAGTCAGCCGGGCAGCTGATGGATGACAACAAGGTCATCCTGTACGCGCTGCGGCGTCTGATCAAGGAGAGCGAGATCATCAAGCCCGTGCTGAAATCCGATGTCTACGAGACGCTTGCGCCGGCGGGCGTCATGCGCGCCAAGGCTGACCCGAACCTGTACTTGTGGTAACACCCGCAGTACAACCTCATCATCATGCTCATTCATGTCGACGACACGTTGACAGCGTCCAACTCCTTAGAGGGCGGTATGCCGGGCGAACGGGTGCTGTCGGAGAAATACAAAGTGCAGGACATGCGTGAATTGAAGGACTTATTCGGACCCTGTGTGGAGCGCGACCACGCTAATCGGTCGCTGTTCCTCTCAGCGCCTCGACTGACCATCGCCCTGCTGGAAGGTTCAACATGAGCTCAGCCAACCCGACCTAAGCGTCGCTGCCAGTGGGCGTCAACCTCGGGCGGGGCGAGTCGAACCCCCCCGTGCCAGATGGGCTGCGGTACACCGAAATTGTGGGGAGTCTCCTCTACTTGGCGACCACCACCCGCCCTAACGTAGCTTACGCGGCGGGGGTCCTCGTGCGGTTCATGAAGGACCCGGAACAGGCCCACTGGCATGCGGCGAAGGCGGTGCTGCGTTAGCTGTTCGGCACCCACGGGATAGGGCTACGCTACGGCAAAGACCAGAAGCTGACGCGCGCTGTTACTTTGGACTACGGCGGGTGCGCCGCTACCCATCACGTGACGACCATGTGGGTGTTCAACATCGTCGGCGGTTCTGATCACTCGCTTTCTCGGGATACTTCTTGATGACTTCGAGGCGACACAGGCGCGAGCTGTGTCGCCGAGAATTCGCCAAGGGAGAATACAAAGAGAGTCATACGGTGGATCCGCGGGGGCACCCAAGCAAACGGATAGCTAACCGGTTTGTCCGGTTCCAGGCATAATCTGTGCAAAATAGTGACCACTGATTTTGGGCATATGTGTCAGTACTATTTGGCGGATGCAGATTTATTGATCCAATTCAGTGCCAATCAATGACTGACACGCGACCAACCAGATCAGGCAAATGACATTGTCAATCACGCAACGAGAATGCGCGTGCCGGAAATATCTGGTACATAAACACCCGATACCTAGTCGATCGTCGGAGTGGCGGCGGACCGCATTCATTAGAGAGTTTTGGCATGTAAGTCGACGGTCACTTTGACGGTCTTTCGACTGTACATCGTGCCACGCTGCGTAGATACCGTCGAGATACAGGAATTCCCGACCGTGCCCGACGGTATTCTCGGGATATATCGTCGGGCCCGAGTCGAGCGGACTGTACATCGGCGGTGCATTCCGACCACGTGTCGAGCCTGTGGGGCTCCACTGGAAGGTGGCACGGCCGGAACACGTACTGGTACGACCCGATTCGGTACATTGGGGGTCGCCTGGCAGCCTCCTTCACAGCAATACAGGGGATCACATCCAGCAGGAAACTTTGCGGCCAAGAACAGGTGTTGCGTTGCCGCGTGGTGTCCCCCTCGTGCCCAGCTGCGCCACCCATCCGCACCCCTGCGATCTCATGTTTTTTCCACCACCACTCACGTTGTTGGGGCCGCGATGCCGAACCCCAGCCCAACCCCAGCCAACGCCGCCCCGCCCTCCCCACCTTTCCACACAGTCTTTTTGTTACGCACTCAGCGTGTTGCTGGTCTGTGCAGACAGACTGCGCGCCACAGCACAGCCTCCCCGTCCTCTTTCTTGGCCGTGTTTTTGTTCCCATGCGTGCGGTAGCCGCACCTGCTGAGCGGCAGGCCACGGCCCCTTCGCGGTAGGCCGCTGCTTCCCAGCTGTTCGTGTGCTGCCTCGCCTTTGCATTTGTCGTCCGCGATGCTGTCTGTCACCGCGGGGCATCGCCGCGTTCACCGCTCTCGCTCCTGCCCCCCCCCTCCCATACACACCACAGTACGCTGTACGCATACCAATGCTCCCAATGCTCTCACTCACCAACCATGAAACCGCTCGACCACACATCTGGCTGCGTCACCGCACCGGCGGCGGTGCGCCACTCCCTGTGTCACAGATGTGTACAGCACCGTCGAACTACCGGAATTTTACTTGCCGAAACTCACTTGAGTCCCCGACGGAAGTAAAAACCCGGTGCCCCCCGTACATCCAGATACAGTAGAGATAAAGTCGAAAGCGACCGTCAGATTACGTGCCAAAACTCTCTATTGGTGGGAACCCACATCGGTCTGACGATCGCCCCCCCCACTCCGCCGCGTGCACAGTATATAATATATATATTATATATATATATGTAACAGGTAATTCGTGCCCAGTGCGCTCCTGAGTGGGGGGGCGGCGTCGACGATCGATGAGCTCGGGGAGGGCTATTCCCTGATCGGGTAGGTTGCGATCGCGCCCCGCTGCCGCGCCCCACGCTCTCATCGACCGTGACCCGAACTCACACGAAAAACAAGACGCGGCGCCGCTCGGGGCCAGTTTTTTTCTTTTTTTTCGGTTGCACTTCTGAAGCTGCCATCTGCCGTCGGCCCCCTCCCCATGTGTTGGGACCGCGTTTTTTCTTTTGAATACGACCCAGAAACGCTTTGAATAGGGCCCCAAAGAGGTCACACAGGAGCCACATGTGGTCCAACGAAGCAGCAGAATGTGAGTAGCCCCCATTCGCTTCTAACTTTACTTTTATCGAACTTCATCCGAGTCTGTTCAAGGATATACATAATAGTCTCGATAATGTGATTAAATGCTGACAAATCATTTCGGTGGGGAAAGTTACGTCTTAGGTAACGGTGAAGACAAGGCAGACTTGATCTGGCCTCGGGCAAAGTTCCTGTTCAGGTTGTAAATGTTTAATAAGTAGTATAAGTCGTTTTTGTCGCTGCATCAAGTGTGTAACTGATCGAGTTGACAGTAAGGAGCCAGATTGGATGGTTGTTGTGTCTGGTGACGATGCAGCTGGCCAGACTGGCGTCCGTGTACGTACCACGTGTATTAAGGGCACATCCGACCACAGCTGCCCCAACGAGCAGCTCCCCCCACTGGGCGAACCACGTGTGCCCCTCTGAGTGGAGACCCCAATATGATTTGGTCCCATGACCTGGAGTTACAATGAAAGGGGGCCACATGCGCTTATTGGGGCGGTGCTGTTGGGGCGGAGTTTAGTGTGCCACCAACGTCGTCATCTGTCCCATCGTCGCGTCGGACCAACTTCCAGCAGGGCACGAGGGCGCGACAGTCGCGAGGGGTGTTGCAATCGATAAATCTCGATCAAACCTCACAAGAAAGTGCGCTATGATGATGACACGTTCCTTCGGCATGCTACTTCCTCACCTTTCTTCTGTGACAACAGTGTCCGGGCATGTGCACGTTGTGGCCTTTTAAGATCTGCCAAGCCCGCAGGGCAGGTCAATTCGCGGATAGGTGACCCAACGCTCTGCCAGCGCGCGCCCAGAAGAAGTGGGACCGCTTCTGAACGACAGGGGAGGCAGGCCTGGCAGGTGCCCGCAGACTCGCGCAAGTCTCGGCAGCAGAAAGTCTCTACTTTTCACGCAGACACCAACGTTTCGCGCCGCTCCCTGTCCACTCGCTTCGAAAATCGCGACCAATAACAGATGGGGCCTTGCTTTCAGATGACTAATCATTGGCCAGGCTCTCTTGTGTCGACGCGGGCACCCTCGTTTCACCTCAGGTCCGGCGTTGATGGTGACCCGGGTTCATCTCTTGCCGGCCTCAAAGCTGTTGCTTGCGGCCTTCTCCGTCCCTTGTCACCGCCGGCTCTCTTTTACTTGCATCTCCACCCTCCTGCCACATCCCCTCCTTGGTACAACTCCCACCCATTCCCGCATGTACAGGCCTGCCGGCCGAGGGCGACGTCCGTCGGAACGGTCGAGGGCTGCCCTTGACACGTCCCCTCAATGGGTCATGCCTACGGTGGCTCGGACCGCCGCCTCGTACGGCTGCCGACGGCGACCGCTACCTTGTACGGCTGCCGACGGCGACAGCCGCCTCTGTGTCTGAGGACGGCGACCGCCGCCAGTGTGGCTGAGGACGGCGACCGCCGCCTCGTCTGGCTGTCGGAAACTGCCACCGCCTTTTATGGCTGACGGCAGCTGCCGCCTCATCTTGTATGAGACGTGGCGTGGGTGTAGCCAGCAGCATTGTCGTCGGACAGTGTGTGGTCAGCAACTACCATTGAGTTGGCTGACCAACAACGTAGCCACGTTAAGGTGCACACGCCGGTGGCCTTGGTTTCCCCGGCCGCCGAACACAGGTGCGTTTCTTTCCCGGCGGATTGTGTTGGACGTGCCTGACCCAGGCATCAACCCAGTTTCTGAGGGAGGACTGTCCGTTTACTTTCATGCCTCTAGAGCTCACATTTTGTCACTTGGGCTGCGGCGCCGACCCCACAACCTCTCTTTGTTCCCCTATGCTCAACTGGTGGCCTGAACGAGCAGGTCCGTGGCCAATTACTCCCCTGCGCCCTTACTCTCGTGCTTGGCCGAGATTCCAGCCCTGTGAGCACGGATGGCGATGCACGCCCGCATGTCAATCGCACGCAGCCTCGTCTCCGTTCCACTCAGAGATCTAATGACGGCCGTCGCGCGCCGCAAGCCGCCACCCTGTCTTCCTATGGGGGCGACGAGCGTAGCTGTTGAGGACCCCGCAGGCCCTGATCCCCGTCGCATGTGACGCTCCCCTCTGCCAAGATGGGCACGAACGGCGCGTGGCCCATGCCAGTGATCTTGATGCTCGTCACGGTGTGGTTGGCGTGCTCCCACGACAGCATCAATGGGACGGACAAGTCTCGCGACGAGGTTTGGGCGGCCATCTGCGACAATTGGCTGCTCAAGCAGGAGCCGAAGAAGGGCCACTCTGCGTGTTGAAGCGCGGGCCTACGGCGATGCGTAAGATTTGGGCCAAGGTACCAGCGGGCGCTATGGAGCAGTCCCATTACTACCTCCTGGTGAAGGGCAACGATGACTGCAAGCTCACGGGCAACATGAACGAGGATCACGTGATCGCTGCGGCTGTAGCCGCGTGAGCCGGCGCCAACGCGTACGCCAGGGTGCGGGGCGACCAAGCCGAAGACGAGATCAGCGGCAAGCAGACCAAGCGCCGCAACAAGACGCCCACGGTCATCTACACCGAAGCATTCAAGATGCTGTATAAGACGCCCAAGTTTAACGCCGCCGCGACCGCATTCCACGCTGCACAAAAAAAGCAGCAGGCGGCTGCCGCCAAAGTTAAGGCGACGAAGAAGGTCAAGAAGGCGGCTGCGGCCGCAGGTGCTGCCATCAAAGCTGCCGTCGCCGCAGGCGCCGCCGACGGTGGTGCTTCAACCGATGGTGCCGTCCGCTCTGCTGCTGCCGACGACGCGGAAGGTGATAGCAGCGCATCGGGCTCGAATGACGGGGAAGTCGACAGCGAAGAGGATAAGTCGACATGGGCGGCGCGACCAATTGGCAACAGGGCCGCAAAAACGGCGAGGTCGCAGGAGTTTTCGGATGGGAGCACGTTCGCTAACATGGCAACATCGATCAAGCGCCTGGGCGATGCAGCCGCCGAGCGCAACCAGATGATGTCGATGAGCCAGCCTTTCATGATGGTATCTCCGGCCGGCAAGCTGTATTGGGAGGCGCAGGCAGTCAAGATCCTGGCCAGCGCCGGACTGAAGCTGCCGGAGGCGTTCAACGCAGCACCCTCGGTGCCGCCGCTGGTGGACGGAGCGGCTGAGGTGGCGACAGGTGGCGCGGCAGCGGCTGGTGCGCTACCAGTACCTGCCGGTGTGGGTGAGGAAGCGCCGGCTGGCGTGCAAGCGTTTGTTGGCCGCACTCCGGTGGGTTCTGCCCCGGCCACAGTGACACGGGCGGCACCCCCACTGCCGAGCGTGCCGCCCACGGCACAGCTACCTCTGACAGAGAACATGGACCGAGGCTCAACCAGAGCTAATGGCACCCAGATATGTGGGTCGTTTGCCGGCTGGGCCACTGCCACCGATGAGGCGGACGAGCGCCCGCCTTGGAAAAGGCGCCAAGTCGGTACGTGTGGCCAAGCCACCCGCGGCGCGGACACCAGTCGGTCGGCACAATTACGCGGCCAAGGAGCGCTCCGCGGCCGCCTCCCTTAACAAGGAATTGGCCACGACCATTGTCCTCGATGGCATTGTGGGGCAGCCACCCGCGGCCCACGCTGGCACCGACGGTGGAAGCAATCCCCGGCGCGCCAATCGAGCGCCGGTCAGCTTTGGTGGCGGAGCACGACGAGCCCACGATGTGGACGCGGGCCACGTCGGCGCCATCATGCCTCACGACGGCAGACGCAGCCCTGATCCAGATGCCAAGCCAGTCCGAGGGGGATGGTGAAGGCAGCGATGCCGCCAGGGACACTTTGAAAATCCTCTGGGATGCATTGGAGGGCAGTGACGATGACTAATGGGACGAGAGACGCCTCTTGCTGAGCACCTTTTTCGCGTTGATAGTCGCCGGGTGCTCTTGTTTTCTACTGTATGCAGTTGGTTTACTACTCCTCTGTTTGTTCTTTTCTCTGTGCTTGTATGCTGCAGCCGTCGACATGCGATTTGTTCGTCAGACCAGATCTGTGTGCTCAGAGTGAAAGCATTTTTTCAACTCCCGGTCTCACCGCCGTTCCCAGAGTGGCGAGCATTTCGCATACGAGCCCCCAGGGTCTGAATAGCATGGCACACGGACGATAAGACAGATTGAGCAGCCGGAAACGGGTGATACATGTGACTGGAAACAGCACACACCGTGCTACTTTTCGTCGTCCGCAACGCGTTTTTGGCGAATAGAAACAGAAAGAAAAAGCTACCGCCGTGTTCATCGACTGCAGTGGCGGAGGCAGCGGACTACGCGACGACCATGCCAGCATCGCGCGTCCACGGCCCCCATCGTTGCGCACATACAAGTCGTGGCATGCCAAAAAGCGCGCGCGTGGGCTGCGCCGCCACTTTGTAGCCCGACATGTGGGCGGGGCGGGTCATCGATCGAGGAGCTGGCATTTTCTGACTAGCAAGCGACGCTTGTCCCCCTTCCCCCTCCAAGCGAGTCACGCACGCATCCCGTCCCACCCCGATCCCACTACATCCCCTACCCCCCAATCGCCGTGCGCGCGCGTCCGCCGTCGGCGGCCACCGCCAAGACTGGCACGCAGCGGTGGCTGGCGCTGTCGCCATAATTGCCACTCATGTAATAGTTCCGTTCTCACCCCCTGCATCCAGGGACGTTCACAGCTCCAGCGCAGCGTACCGTGGTGCATAGTGCGGCATCACTACATGCGGGCCAGGAACGTTTAGCTGGTGCCCCCAGTGACAAACGCTTTGCTGGGCGTGGCTGCATGCAGGAACGAGCTGGCGGGGTCCGTGCCCACAGTGGCCGCCGCCGCATGGGCCGGACCGAACTCTCCGAGCTCGGCGTGGCCGACCGGCTCGACGCGTCTAAATCACGCGCCGGCGCCGGCGACAGCCGCCAGCGCCGGCTACAACCACCAGCGCGGAAAACAACTGTGTCTTCGCGGCACGCGTACCGGTGGTGACGATGGGCGGCCCCCGCGACTCGGACGTGCTGGGGGCCGGTGGCGCCGCCCGCGGATTAGCTGGCGCGGGCGGTGACGGAAACCTGGCGGGGAAAAGGAAGGCTTGCCGGGGCGCCGATGCCGGCAGCACCCACTAGGCCACGACGCCACGGGACGCGACCAGCCGTGTGGCGCCCTAGGCCGTCACTCCCAGTATGGGGGCGGGGAAAAGCGCGAGAGGAGGATGTATTCGCTGGCCGTCCGCGGCGGCCGCCCCCCCTCTCCCCGAAAATGGAAGCGGTCAGCACACATTGGAGGCGTCGGCCGCTCCCGTCCGGAAGGCCAGAAGCCGAACGCGGGGCGCACGAGCCGCGGGCGGACGCGCCGGTGCATACGTTGGGCGATGGGCCGCCGGCCTGCTGGTGGTCGCCGCTGATGGAGGCGGCAGCGATCGACGACGACTATGCTGCGGTGGCGACAGAAGGGGCGCACGCGCCTTGGAATAGTCAACCAGCTGCCAGAGATGATGCCGAGTCGGCCATGTGCGACAGGAAACCTACATGCATGCAGGCGGACCGGTCCACCCCAGCCTGGGTCGCAGACTTAGAGATCTCAAGTTCATGTGACAGTGAATAGTTTAGCACAGGTCGCATTTCGTAGAAAAAACGTACCTTGGAATCCTGAGTCAAGTCCTGCCGCCCAGAAAGTTGTGTGAATTTCGCATTTTCGTGACTGTGACAAAAACATTTCTTGTTAATCGCACTCTGCCCACAGCGGAAGATTTCATCTCCTATAAGTGCGTCCCAACTCCACGTGATATGCTTTCAGGGATGAACCACGAACAACTACGGCGCTACGATTCGAATTGAGAGGCAGTGCAGTAGCCGGACAACAGCCGGAGAACCCAGAACTGGAATTATCCAGTTGCAGTGCCATACAGGCGAAGCGGGCATTCCTTGCGTCGAAAACCTATGTCAGCAAAATGTCTCAACATTATCGTCCGGGGTCTACGAAGCAGGCAGTCTCGCCCAATCCCCGGCATGCGAGCACCATTTTCAAGCCGACGGGCCTTTATACTGCTGTTTCGAACTCACGATCACAGCAGTGCGAGCGCGGACTGTTCCCACTGGGCCGCAGTGGCCTCTGATGCACGCCGTTATACATCTAAGGTATATCAATGGAGCGGCCGTCAATGTCAGTGTACTTGGCATGGCGCTGTCAACGCCCAGAAACCAACGGCAAGTGATCGGGCACACTAGCCTTGCACACATCACTTTCCTGACCGGACGCCCGCCCGCCCCGTTTCTCGGAGCGGCAGTGCCGCCGCCGCCGTGGTCGGCAACTGCACATCGGTTTCAGCCGTCATTGATGTGGCGGCGGCGAGCCGACGACCACCCACAACAAGAAAACCATCTCCCCGCGGCCGACGACGTCTTAAGCGCACGCCCACACGCCGCCGTCGGTCGCGGGCAGGGGCGGGGCCCCCGCGGGGCCCAAGAGGCTGACGGGCGTGCGCCACCAGTGGCGCCCGCTTTGCAAGCCTCCACCACCACCGCCGCTGCTGGTGAATCCTTGGCAACCGCACAGGCGGCGGCAGCGTTGGTACCATCCCCACCTCCTTCGAAGTGACGTTATCGACCAGCTGCTGCCGTCCGCCGTGTGGCGTGGCAGTAGAAGACGCTGCAGTATTTCAGACACCCCAATTTTGGCAGATCCGAGCAGGAACACAAGCACCCATGTGTCTTCGAACACATTCAATAACTCCGCACTTATCTCGCATTTATCCCGACATGTTTCGCTGCAAGTCGGAGAGTAAATGAAATCGGAACTACGGGTGGTACAAGACCTGGCGATCAGCGACCCGACTGCCGTCCTTCCGACCGCTCTGCCGCACCCCCCCCCCCCCCCCCCCCCCCCCCCCCCCCCCCGCCCCCCCGCGCCCGGGCCGAAACGCCGGTCGGGGGGGCCG